>Ga0116106_1000316_pt1 | contig 28591 bp, 26 predicted proteins | sample June2015DPH_6_50_FD_89717 | JGI IMG/M metagenome (GOLD analysis project Ga0116106, IMG submission 89717) | Peatland microbial communities from SPRUCE experiment site at the Marcell Experimental Forest, Minnesota, USA - June2015DPH_6_40 | ecosystem: Environmental > Terrestrial > Soil > Wetlands >...
AGCTCACGGCAGCTGGATGGTCAGGCCTTCCTCGGCCAGCAGGACCTCGCCGCCGAAGGCGGCGGCCGCGTCGGCGCCGCTGGCCCGGCGGTCGTTGCCCGGCCAGAAATGGGTCAGCAGCAGGCGGCGCGCCCCGGCCGCGGCGGCCGCCTGGCCGGCCTCCCGCGCCGTCAGGTTTATCGGCGGCCCGGCTGGCGCGGCCGGAGCTGACGGCTGCTGGTCGCGGCTGGTGGCGTCCATGATGTAGAGGTCCGCGTCGCGACCAAGGTCGGCCAGCGCCGGCGAGGGGCCGGTATCGCCGGTGTAGGCAACGGTCAGCCCGGCGGCGGTCAGCCTGACGCCCGCGTTGGGGACGGAGTGCGGCAGTGGCGTGCTGTCCAGCCGGAACGGGCCGGCCTGCTGCGGTGGCGCGGGGATGGGCTGCCAGCGGAAGACCTGATGAACGGCGGTGCGGTCGCCGTCCTCCAGCGCGATCAGCGCGGCCAGGACGCCCTCCGGGGCCAGCAGCGGCATGGCGGGCGCGCCGCGGCGGCCGAACCAGCGGGCCCGCAGCAGCGCATGCAGGTCCGTCATGTGATCGGGATGCTGATGCGTGACCACGACCGCGTCGAGCCCGTCGGCCGCCGTCGAGCCGAGCGCCGCGAGCAGTCGCGTCGCGGTGCCGTAGCCGAGATCCAGCACGATCCGCGATCCGTCGTGCTCCAGCAGGAACCCGCTGCAGGCCCGGCCGGGCTCCGGCCACGCGCCGCAGCTGCCCAGCACCGTCAGGCTGCTGGGCATGCGCTGAGCCCCCCGGACACGCCGCTAGGGCCGGCGGCCGGCGTCAGCCGCGCCGGCCGGCCTGGTGCTGACCTCGATTGTGCCCTTGTAGGCGATGCCTCGCACGTGCACGACCGGAGCGTCCCGGGTGACCAGCATCTCCTGGTCCTCCTCGGCTGACCAGCCCTTGCTGACGCCGAACCCGCCCATCTCGACCCGCACGCCCGGCGGGACCAGGATGTCCATCCTGGACTTGTAGGCGATCGCGGTGACGACGGTGACAGGGGCAGTCAGCTCGGCCGCCCGCAGGTCCAGCCAGCCACTGCCCTTGTAGACAACCGGGGTGAAATGCTCGGGCACCCGCCAGCGGCCGCCGCGCCTGATCGAGTTCTTGTAGGCGATCGCGAACCGGCCGGGCGGCTTGCCGGCGACCCCGGCGGCCAGCGGCCCGGCGGCGGCCGCCGGGGCCGCGGCCGGCAGGTCACGGGTCAGCAGCTCAAGATCGGCGCTCGTCCGCGCGGTCAGCGCGGCTCGCATCCGCTCGTCAAACTCATCGTCGTCCAGCCTGCGCTCGGCGAAGGCGACCTGCAGGCGGTGCGCGACAGCGTCACGCTCCTGATCGGACACGCGGATAACCGCCGGGTCGCGGGACTGCGGCCCTGGCTGGGCTGACGGCTGCATCGGCCACCTTCCTGTACCGGATCAAGATGTATCTTAACTGGAATCAAGATCACCGGGCAAGGGCAATACGCCATCGGCGTCAGCGAGCCGCCGCCCCCGCCGGGCGCGCCAGGCGGGCGTAGAGCGAGGCGGTCTGCGCCGCGACACTGGCCCAGCTGAACTCCGCCACCGCCCGCTCGAGGCCGCGACGGCCGAGGCTGGCGGCCCTGGCCGGATCGCGGACCAGCGCGTTGATGGCCTCGGCGAGCGCGGCCGGATCGTCAGGCGGCACCAGCAGCCCGGTCTCCCCGTCGGCGACCACCTCGGGTATGCCGCCCACCCGGGAGGCCACCACGGCGGTCCCGCACGCCATGGCCTCGAGGTTGACGATGCCCAGCGGCTCATACAGGGAAGGGCAGGCGAAGACCGTGGCGTGGCTAAGAATCTGGATCACCTCGTGCTTGGCCAGCATGGCCGGTATCCACACCACGCCGGACCGGGCTGACCGCAGCTCAGCGGCCAGCCCGCCGACCTCGGCCGCCAGCGCCGGCGTGTCGGCCTGGCCGGCGCACACGACCAGCTGCGCCGCCGGGTCGATCATCCGGGCCGCGCGCAGCAGGACGGGCAGGCCCTTCTGCCGGGTCACCCGGCCGACGAAGACAACCGACGGCCTGCCCGGATCGATGCCATGGCGCTCCAGCACGTCGAGGCCGGGATCGGGACTGTACTCCGCCGTGTCGATGCCGTTGCGGATGACGTGCACCCGGTCAGCCGGCACCGCCGGGTAGCTGGCCAGGATGTCGGCGCGCATCCCGTCGGACACCGCGACCACGGCCGCGGCGGACTCGATGGCCGTCCGCTCGCACCAGCTCGACAGCGCGTAACCGCCGCCCAGCTGCTCGGCCTTCCACGGCCGCAGCGGCTCGAGCGAATGCGCGGTCATCACGTGCGGTATCCCGAAGAGCAGCGCGGACAGGTGCCCGGCCAGATTGGCATACCAGGTATGGGAGTGGACGATCTCGGCTCCGGCGACGGCCGCGGTCATCGCGAGGTCGGTCGAGATGGTCTGCAGCGCGCTGTTGGCCGCGGCGAGATCCGGCCAGGGCCGGTGAGCGACAGCCCCCGGCCGGTCGGCGCCCTGGCAGTGCACGGTCAGGTTCACCAGCCGGCCAAGCTCACGGGCCAGGTACTCGACGTGCACGCCCGCCCCGCCGTAGACGTAGGGCGGGTACTCCCTGGTCAGCAGCGCCACCCGGAGCCGGGGAGCTGAATCGTCCGGACCGGTCACGGCGTGATGACCTGGCCCTTCCCGACCACCGTGATCCCGCCCTCGGACACCACGAACCCGCGCTCCCGGTCGTGCTCCTTGTCCACCCCGATCACCGCGCCCTCGGGCACGTGCACGTTCTTGTCCAGGATGGCGTCCTCGACCACGGCGTGCCGCCCGACGGTGGTGTTGTGCATCAGCACGGCCCGCTCGACCCTGGCCCAGCTGTTGACCCGCACGCCCGGCGACAGCACCGACTGGCGGACCAGGCCGCCGGACACGACGACGCCGTTGCTGACGACGCTGTTGACGGCGCGGCCGGTCCGGTCGCCGTCATCGTGCACGAACTTGGCCGGCGGCTGCGAGGGCACGTGCGTCAGGATCGGCCACCGGTCGTTGTACAGGTTGAATACCGGGTGGACGGCGCACAGGTCCATGTGCGCGTCGAAGTAGGAGTCCAGCGTCCCGACGTCCCGCCAGTAGCCGATGTCGCGCGGGTCGGCGCCCGGCACGTGATTGTCCAGGAAGTCGTAGACCTGCGCGGTCTCCTTCCGCACCAGCATCGGGACGATATCGCCGCCCATGTCGTGCCGGCTGCCGTCGTCGTCGGCGTCCTGCCGCAGGGTCTCGATCAGCGCGTCGGTGCTGAAGACGTAGATGCCCATGGAGGCGAATGCCTTGTCGGGCTCGCCGGGCAGCGACGGCGGATCGGCAGGCTTCTCCAGGAAGGCCTCGATGGTGCGGCCGTCATCGGCGGTCCTGATCACGCCGAACGCGCTGGCCTCGGCCCGGGGTACCGGGATGGCGGCGACGGTGACGCCGGCCCCGCAGGCGACGTGCTGGTCGATCATCTGCATCGGATCCATCCGGAACACGTGGTCCGCGCCGAAGACGGCGACGATATCCGGCTGCTCGTCGTAGATCAGGTTCAGCGACTGGTAGATGGCGTCCGCCGAGCCGGTATACCAGTGCGGCCCGAGCCGCTGCTGCGCCGGCACCGGCGTGACGTAGTTGCCCAGCAGGCTGCTCAGCCGCCAGGTGGTGGTGATATGCCGGTCCAGGCTGTGGCTCTTGTACTGAGTGAGCACGCAGATCCGGCGCAGGCCCCCGTTGACCAGGTTGGAGAGCGCGAAATCAACAAGCCGGTAAAGTCCGCCGAACGGGACGGCCGGCTTGGCCCGGTCCGCCGTCAGCGGGGCCAGACGCTTGCCCGCCCCGCCGGCCAGCACGATGCCCAGGACCGTTTTCGCACGAGCCATGTTCTCGCCTCCCGGCTGCGATCTGGTCGCGGATGCCGCGCCGGGGCCAGGTGGCTCCGGACCGGCGGTGGCTGCTGAGCGGCAACCCTGCCCGCGGCGCGCTTACCAGTGTGGTGCCCAGGCGCAGTGAAATGTATCGCTGCCGGCTAGATCGGGCGAGTTACCCGGAGCTTGGACTGATCGTGCGGTAGTTCCTCCCAGTCGTCCATGAAGCGACCTTCCAGGCCGTGGCGGCGCGCCAGGTCGATCAGGGTCTGCGTGCGGTAGTAGAAGTCCTCGTTCAGCACCTGGTGCTCAGTGCCCTCGGTGCGGTCGAAAGTGAAATCGAAGAAGCCGCCCGGCGTCATGATCCGGCCGATGTTCGCCAGGCACTCGTCGATCACCTCGATCGGCGAGTGAGAGAACACGCTGTGCGCGTGCACGACATCAAAATAGCTGTCCGGCAGGAACTCCAGCCGCATGTCATCGACCAGCGTCAGGTAGGGCAGCCGGGACTGCAGGCCGAACTCGGTCACCGTCCGCTGGGCGGCCAGCAGGATGTCCGGCGAGATGTCCGTGCCGTAGTAGTTGCCGGCGTCCAGGTAGTCGATGAACAGCCGGCCGGCCCGCAGGTTGCCGCAGCCGATCTCGAGCATCCGCATATCCGGCTTCAGGCCGTGGCCGACCAGGTAGTCGAACTGCATCTGGCCGAGCTTGAGCCAGGACTCGCGCGTCTTGCTGCCGACCGCCGCCTCGTGGCTCCTGGCCGCGTCCGAGCGCATGACCGCGCGGTAGTAGCTGATGTGATCGCGGGTGGTCAGCCTGAGCCACGCATCGCGGCCCCGGCGCCTGGCGTAGCCGACGATGCGATCGGGATGCCGGGCGGCGTAGGCGACTTTGAAGCTGATGCGGGAGCGGTCTTTAGCGTGCACGCGACAAGACTAGGCAATCCGGCGGGCCATGGCGCGCTGACACCGCCGACTGGTCCCGGCGGCTACTCGGGGCCGCCGGATGAGTCCTCGACCGCGAAGTGGGCACTGGTGGCCCTGGTGGCCAGCACCCGGGCGACGTTCACGCTGGCCCCGACGACCATGCCGAAGATCACCGCGTGCAGCAGCGCGACCTTCGGGTCCTCGGGATGGTCGGGCGGCTCATTGCCGGTGATCCGCCTCCAGGCGAGGACGATGAGCTTCCGCGTGCCGAAGGCTGCGGCGGCGCCAGCCAGGGCATTAGCCGCCTTCGCGCCGGTGCCGCCACCCTTGCCTGACATACGGGCTCCTTCCTCGCTCCTGGTCTGACGATCATCCCACGGCGGTGCCGCCGGCGTGGGCCTGAGGCCGGGATCTCTCGATGGCCGCCGCCAGGGCCGCCGGATCCCGGCTGCCGATCAGCCAGTACGGCCGGGCCGATCCCTCGGCCGCTACCTCGATATAGACAGCCAGCCGCAGGTACGGCCGGGTCAGCATGAACGCGGCCGGGTCGGCCTGCGGGCCGCGCAGCGCTCGCGTCCCGGCCGCATCGAGCGGTACCACCTCGCCCGCCTGGGCCAGCCTCATGGTCGTCCGCCCGGCCCGCAGTTCCCCGTTGCTGACCTCGATCGTGGCGCGGCCCCACTGCGCCAGCGTGGCGGCGAATCCGCCCATCAGCACGATATAAACCCCGATACCGACAGCCAGGGAGAATCCTCCCCACAGGATCGTGGCCATGAGGAAGACGGACACCAGCCCGAGCAGCCAGTACGAGACCGGCACCCAGAGCCGCTCGCGGTAGTTGCGCATGTGGACACGTTAGTTGGTTACATGGACTACATGACGGGCCAGCGGACGGCAGGAGAGGACCCGGCCGCTCCGGCCGGGTCACCCGGCGGCGATGGCGGTGCCGCCGGCCGGATGCGGCTGGCCGCCCGGAGCCTGCGGGCGCGGGCCCAGGCCGCGGCCAGCCCGCCCGGCTCCCGGCAGGAAGCTGACCCTGACCGCACCGCCGACGGCGAGCAGGCCCATGCGGCGCCTGCCGCGGACCCGGCGGCGCCGGACGCGCAGGTACCCGGGCCGCTGCGGCAGGCGGCGGCCTGGTCCTGGCGGCTGCTGCTGGTCGCGCTGGTCATCTACGTGGCGTTCCGGCTCGCGGTGGACCTGCGCCTGGCGGTGCTCCCGCTGATCGCCGCGCTGCTGCTGACGGCACTGCTGCAGCCGCTCACCGCGAGACTGCGGCGCGTCGGGATGACGGACCTGCTCGCGACCTGGTGCACCTTCATCGCGGCCATCGTGGTGATCGCCGGCGTGATCACGCTGACCGCGAACCGGGTGAGCGCCGACTACCCGACGCTGGCCGCCGAGGTCAAGCACACGGCCACCGAGCTGCAGAGAGCGCTGGCCGGGGCGCCCTTCCACCTGCACGTCCCGCGGCTGCAGCGGCTGACCAATGAACTGCTGCACTACCTGTCCCAGCACAAGGCGGTCATCGCCGGCACGGTGCTGACCGGCGGGAAGTACGCCATCGAGCTGGTGACCGGCCTGATCCTGGTGCTGTTCATCACCTTCTTCCTGCTCAAGGATGGTGCCCGGATCTGGTCCTGGCTGATCAGCGGCATGCGCCCGGAGGGGCAGCGGCGCGCTGGCCAGGCCGGGACGGCGGCGTGGCAGGCGCTGACCAACTACATCCGGGGCACCACCGCGGTGGCGGCCATCCACGCCGTCTTCATCGGCCTGGCGCTCTGGCTGCTGGGCGTGCCGCTGCTGGTCCCGCTGATCATGCTGGTCTTCCTGGCCGCGTACATCCCGCTGGTCGGGATCCTCGTGGTCGGCGCCCTCGCCATCCTGATCACGCTGGGCACCAAGGGCTGGATCGCGGCCGTGATCCTGCTGGCCGTCTTCCTGGTGGAGAACCAGCTGGAGAGCCACCTGCTGCAGCCGCTCGTGGTGGGCCGCATCGTGCGGCTGCACCCGCTCGGCATCATCCTGGTGCTGGCGGTCGGCGGCATCATCGCCGGGATCCCCGGCGCCATCGTGGCCGTCCCGGCGGCCGCGGTGATCACCCACGCCTGGCCGTACCTGCGCGGCCGGGATGGCGGCCGCGCCGCCGGCCGCGGGCCGGAGCAGTGAGCCGGGCCTGGCCGCGCGTTGCCATGACCGGGTGCCCGTCATCGGCGATAGGGTCGCATCCGTGAGGTCGCGCCAGCGGAGGATGCATGCCGGACGCCGACGCTGACGGCGTTGAGATCCTGATCCTGCGGCTGGATCACGGCCTGCCGCTGCCGCAGCGGGCGCACCCCGGCGATGCGGGCTGCGACCTGTTCGCCGCCACCGGGGTCGAGCTGGCACCCGGCCAGCGCGCGGTGGTTCCCACTGGGGTGGCGATCGCGCTGCCCGACGGGTACGCGGCGTTCGTTCACCCGCGGTCCGGCCTGGCCGCGCGGCACGGCGTGACCCTGGTCAATGCGCCCGGCACGGTCGACGCCGGGTACCGTGGCGAGATCAGGGTGACGCTGCTCAACACCGATCCGGAGCGGAGTGTCCGGTTCGAGCGAGGAGACCGGATCGCCCAGCTGGTCGTGCAGCGGGTCGAGCGCCCCGTCTTCCTTGAGGTCGAGGTGCTGCCCGGCTCGGCGCGCGGGGAGGGTGGCTTCGGATCGACCGGCGGCCACTCCGCGGGCGGCGATGCGGCAGGTGAAGCCCCGGCCGGTGAGGTGCCGCGCGGGCAGTAGGGCACGCGCAGGCAGCTGGGAGCGTTCCTGTGGTAAGCGAGATTTTCCCGGACGAGACATCAGGATTTAAGGAGCGTGCAGGTGTTCCGACGGCGCCACCGCGAGCGCGGTGATCAGACGGGACCTGCCGGCAGCGACGCTGCGGCCGGGCTGGACATGGATGCCGCCCTGGCGGACGACGATCTGGCGGACGACGACCAGCCGGACGACGACCAGCCGGACGACGACCAGCCGGACGACGACCAGCCGGACGACGCGGCGGAGTACCAGCAGCCGGGCCGCGAGCCCGCCAGCCCCGGCCGGGCCGGCCGGTCCGCCCGCCCGGCGCGCGATGACCTGGGTGATCCCGTGACCTGGACCAGGCTGCGCGACTCCTCGGATGCCGCGCAGGCCAGGGCCAGGTCAGCTGGTCCGTGGGACAGTGCCGGCGGTTTTCCCGACGTGGAGCGGATGGACTTCGGCAGCTTGCTGGTCCCCGCCCGGCAGGATTTCGACGTCCAGATCAACCTGTCGGAGGACACGGGCGTCTGGATCGCGGTGGTGCACGGTGACAGCGGGCTGCAGCTGCAGGCGTTCGCTGCTCCGAAAACCAGCGGGATCTGGGATGAGGTGCGGCAGGAGATCGCCGAGGAGGTGGCTAAGTCCGGCGGCGAGAGCAGCGAGAGCTCCGGTCCCTTCGGCCCGGAACTGCTAGCGCGCGTCAGTCCCGGCGCAGATGAGCGGGGCCGCCAGGTCACGCTGCCGCTCCGGTTCATGGGCGTGGACGGGCCGCGCTGGTTCCTGCGCGGCCTGCTCAGCGGGCCTGCTGCGGAGCAGCCCGAGCTCGCCCGGCCGTTCGAGGAGATATTCGCCGACGTGGTCATCGTGCGTGGTGATCACGCGGAGCCGCCGCGCAAGCCGCTTGAGATCAGGCTGCCGGATGAGGCGCGGCAGGCACTCGAGGAGCAGATGGAGGCGAGCGGGCAGGACCTGCTGAATCCGTTCGAGCGCGGCCCGGAGATTACCGAGACCCGGTAGCCGGAGATTACCGAGACCCGGTAGGCCGCCCGGCCGGCCCGGCCTACGTCCGCTCGGAAAGCAGCGCGGCGAGTTCCTGCTCCACATCCTGGCTGGTGACGAACAGCAGCTCATCGCCTCCGGCCAGCGGGTCGTCGCTGCGGGGGACGATCACCCGGCCATCTCGCAGGATGGCGACGAGCGCGGTATCGGCCGGCCACTTGATGCCGCCCACCCGCTGGCCGACCATGGGCGCATCGGCCGCCATGGTCAGCTCCACCAGGCTGGCATCACTCTGCCGGAAGGTCATCAGCCGGACCAGGTCGCCGACACTGACCGCTTCCTCCACCAGCGCGGACAGCAGCCGCGGCGTCGAGACGGCAACGTCTACGCCCCAGGATTCATTGAAGAGCCACTCGTTGTTGGGGTGATTCGTCCGGGCCACTACCCGCGGAACGCCGTACTCGGTCTTGGCTAGCAGCGAGATCACCAGGTTGGCCTTGTCGTCACCGGTTGCCGCGATCACGACGTTGCACTGCTCCAGCCCGGCGTCGTCCAGGGCGCTGATCTCGCACGCATCCGCGAGCAGCCACTCCGCGCCTGGCACGCTGTAGACCTTGATGGAGCTGGGATCCTTGTCGATGAGCAGCACATCGTGGCCGTGCTCGAGCAGCTCCTTGGCGATAGAGCGGCCCACGGCGCCCGCTCCGGCGATGGCAACGCGCATCAGTGACCTCCCCGGCCGGGGGCTGGCCTGGCCAGCACCGCGGCGATCTCGTCGAGATGGGCCTCATCAGCGATCACGTGGATCACGTCGCCTTCCTGCAGCACGGCACCAGGGCCGGGGACCATCGCCTCGCCCAGCCGGGAGACGAAGGCTATCCGGGCCTGCGTGGCTGCCTCCAGGGCGGTGATCTTCTCGCCGAGCCAGTCGTCAGAGTGCGCGACCTCGGCCAGGACGATCTTGCCGGTGGGGTCGCGCCAGAGCGGCTCTGCTCCCTCCGGCAGCATCCGGCGGAGCATCTGGTCAGCTGTCCAGCGGACGGTTGCTACCGTGGCAATGCCGAGCCGCTGGTACACCTCAGCCCGGCGCGGATCGTAGATCCGCGCGATGACTCGCTCGACGCCGAAGGATTCCCTCGCCACCCTGGCCGCGATGACATTGGAGTTGTCGCCGCTGCTGACGGCGGCGAAGGCATCAGCGCGCTCGATCCCGGCCTCGGTGAGCACGTCGCGGTCAAAGCCGACGCCGGTGATCTTGCTGCCCTTGAACCCTGACCTCAGCCTGCGGAAGGCCTCGGGATCCTGGTCGATGATCGCGACCGAGTGACCCTGGTCCTCCAGGATGTGCGCGACCGTTGAGCCGACCCGGCCGCATCCCATGATGACAAAGTGCACGATCTTCCTTCCGGCCCAGAACGCCTGCCGATCACCGTATGCCCTGACGCGCCGTCCTACCAGCCAGGAGATACCCCGTGCGACCGGGCGCCGCGCCGGCCCGGCAGCATAGACCGGGTGAGCCGCCTAGCCGCCCCCGCGCCGCGAGTCGGCGACCTGCTCGAGCTGGCCGTCGGCGAAGCGGTCCACGGTGGCTGGTGCATCGCCAGGCAGGATAATGCCCCAGGTCGGGCCAATGCAGGTCAGGCCGGTGCAGACGGCGACGGCGGCGGCCGGGGCGACGGCGGCGGCCGGGTGGTGTTCGTCCGCCATGCGCTGCCGGGCGAGCAGGTGCGCGCCGTTGTGACACAGGTCACGGCCAGGTTCGCCCGGGCTGACGCCGTGCAGGTCCTGCAGCCGGCCGCGGACCGGGTGCAGCCGCCGTGCTCGCATGCCCGGCCAGGCGGCTGCGGCGGCTGTGACTGGCAGCACGCGAGCCTGCCGGCTCAGCGCGCGCTCAAGGCCGCCGTGATCCGGCAGCAGCTGGCCAGGATCGGCGGCATCGACTGGCCCGTCACGGTGGAAGCGGTGCCCGGCGACGCCGCGGGGCTCGGCTGGCGCACCAGGGTCAGCTATGCCGTTGCCGCCGGCGGTGCGGCCGGGCTGCGCAGGCATCGCTCGCACGAGATCGTGGAGATCGGCGAGTGCCCCATTGCTCATCCGCTGGTCAACGCGGCCGGCGTCACCGGTCAGCACTGGCCGGGATCGGCGGCCGTGCAGGTCACAGCGGTGCCGGCCACGGGCGAGCTGGGCGTAGTCCGGATCGAGTCCGGCCGCGGCCGCCAGCCCCTGCCGGCCCTGACGGCGGACGCGGTCCAGTCGGTGACGCGGTCCGGCAAGCGCTCCAGCCTGCGCGGTCGCGGCTACCTGACCCGGCGGGCGGCCGGCCGGGACTGGCAGGTCAGCCTGCAGGGTTTCTGGCAGGTGCACCCTGGCGCGGCCGACACGCTCGCCGCCGCGGTACTCGGCTCGCTCCGGCCTCGTCGGGGGGACCGGGCACTGGACCTGTACTGCGGCGCCGGCCTGTTCGCCGGGGTGCTGGCCGAGGCGGTCGGCCCGGGCGGAGCCGTGCTGGCCGTCGAGTCAGATGCCGCCGCGGCCCGCGACGCCCGGCGCAACCTGCGCCAGGCGCCGTGGGCGCGCGTGCACCGGGGCGACGTGGCCGAGGTACTCGGCCGGACCGGGCTGGCCGGCGCCTCCCTGGCCGTGCTCGACCCGCCCAGGCAGGGCGCATCGCCCGCCGTCATCGGGGCCATCTCAGATGGCCCCGATGGCCGCAGCACGCTGCGGCGGCTCGCCTACGTGTCCTGCGACCCGGCCACCCTGGCGCGCGACCTGGGCCTGCTGGTCAGCGCCGGATGGCGGCTGGAAGGGCTGCGCGGATTCGACGCCTTCCCGATGACCCATCACGTGGAGTGCCTGGCCGCGCTCGTCCGGGACTAGCGTGCCCGGACGCGACCGCGCAGACCACGGTCCGCCTACTCGGACTAAACCGCTCGTCCGTCCGTCCGTCCGTCCGGCCGCCGCAGCCGGCCGCCGCAGCCACCGCGAGATAGCGGCGGGCGCTGTCAGATGATGGGCGGATGACGATGCAGGAGCGGGCGCTCGTGCTGGGCGCAGGGGGGATCACCGGAGTTGCGTGGGAACTTGGCCTGCTAGCCGGGCTCGCCACCGACGGCGTGGACCTGACCAGCGCCGACCTGACAATCGGGACCTCGGCGGGCGCGGTAGCGGGCGCGCTGATCACGTCCGGGCAGCTGGCGGCCAGCTATCAGGCCCAGCTCGCTCCGCCCGCCGGGGAAAGCGCCGAGCGGATCGGGCTGCTGAGCGGTACCAGGATGGCCTGGGCGATGATTGCCTCGCGGAACCCGGTCCGGGCCAGGAAGAGGCTCGGCCGGATGGCGCTGGCGGTCAGGACCATGCCGGAGGCGGATCGGCGGGCGGTGATCGCGGCCCGGCTGCCGTCGCACGAGTGGCCGGACGTCCCGCTCCGGGTCACCGCGGTCGATGCGAGGTCGGGGGAGTTCACGGTGTTCGACTCGGGCAGCGGGGTCGGGCTGGTCGACGCCGTCAGCGCCAGCTGCGCCGTGCCCGGCGTCTGGCCGCCGGTCACCATCGGCGGCCGCCGTTTCATGGACGGCGGCATGCGCTCGGGCACCAACGCTGACCTGGCGGCAGGCTACGGGCGGGTCCTGGTCATCGCGCCGCTGACCTACGGCATCGGCCGCCTGCCCGGCGTTGCGAGCCAGCTGAGCGACCTGAAGCAGGCGGGGGCCAGGGTGCTGATGATCGAGCCGGACGCGGCCGCTGCCGACGCCATCGGCCGCAATGTGCTCGACCCGGCCCGCCGGGCGGCCGCCGCGCGGGCCGGTTATGAGCAGGCCGCGTCCGTCGCCCGGCAGGTCGCCGATATCTGGCTCGCCGTGCCCGGCCCCGAGCCAAGCCAGGCCTGACCGGGAATCCTGCGAGCCGCCCCGCGCCCCGCGGCCCGCGGCCCGCGGCGGCCGGGCATCCGCCGGCGAGTCACGGTCCCGGCTGCGCTGCCGGGAGCCATGGCGGGCCGACGGGAGATGATCGCCTATCCGGCCCCCGGCTCCGTGCACGGCGGATGCCCGGCAGCGGGCGGCGGGTCAGCCATGGCCGCCGCCGCGGGAGCAGCAGCGACAGCCGGATCGCCGCGCGCGCCGCTGGTCCTGCCGACGGCGAGGACACCGGCGCAGATGACGGCGGCGCCGACCAGCTGGAGCAGCCCGGGCCGCTGGCCCAGAACGGCCCGCCGCCAGCAGCAAGCTGGCCGCCGGCTGCAGGAGCAGCAGCAGGGACGAGAACGCCGCCGGCAGCCTCGGCAGTGCCGAGGTGATCAGCATGGCCAGGAACCTGCGATCCGGCCGCTCCCGCACCAGCGCCCAGGCGATCAGGGCCACGAACAGCACCTGCAGGTTGCCGAGAACGGTGGCGATTCCCGCGCCGACGTCGGCGATCGCGTGATTCCACAGCACCAGGTCGACGGCCAGGAACAGGCCCGCCAGCACCGCCCGGGTCCTGCTGGCCGCCGGCGGTCATGACCGTTCTGGAATCCGGTGGCATGCCGGCGAAGCCGCCAGCGCTAGCGGAGCGAGAGGGCCGCCAGCGCGGCGTTGACGATCGAGCCCGGGTCCAGGTCGTGCGCCCGGTACAGGTCCGCGACCGAGCCGGACTGGCCGAAGCTGTCCACGCCGAGGCTGACGGCCGGCACGCCGAGTGCCGAGCCGAGCCAGCTCATCGTGTGCGAGGCGGCGTCGTGCACGGTCACGATGGGAGCGCGGGCCGCCATCTGGCCCTGCTCGGCGCCGAGGAAGATGCTGCGCAGCGCGCCGGGCACCGATGGCGTGGTCGCGGTGCGCACGCCCTGGCGCAGCGTGCGCTGCCAGGCCCGGTACAGCCGGTCCGCCGAGGTGACGTCGATGACGCTGGCGGCGATGCCCTCGTCGGCCAGCTCGGCGGCCGCGGCGAGGACCTCGGGCAGCACCGCGCCCGAGCCGACCAGGAAGACCGGCGGGGCGCCCTGGGCGACGGCATCGGAGGCGTCGACCAGCCGGTACCCGCCGGCCAGCACCTGGCGGCGCAGGATGGCGTCGCCGAGCCGCTCGCGTGCGGCCTGGAACGGCTGCTGGTCGATGGAGCGGGTGGTCAGCCGGAGGTAGTACGAGCCGGTCTCGAGCGGCGGCGCGGCCTGCGGGCTGGCGTTCTGCGCCGCGATGGACTGCAGCGCGCCGCACAGCAGCCAGTCCAGCGCCGTGGCGTAGGCGGGCTCGATGAAGGTCACGCTGGGCAGTTCCAGGCCGACTGACGCCGTGATCGTCGACTGGTGCGCGCCGCCCTCCGGGGCCAGCGTCACGCCCGACGGCGTGCCCGCGATGACGAACCGCGCGCCGGAGTAGGCCGAGTAGATGAAGGCGTCGAGCCCGCGCAGCACGAACGGGTCATACACGGTCCCGACCGGCAGCAGCGGCTGGTCGGACAGGTCCCAGGCCAGCCCGAGCTGGCCGAGCAGCAGGAACAGGTTCATCTCGCTGATGCCGAGCTCGATGTGCTGTCCCTGCGGGCCCTCCGCCCACTTCAGCACGAAGTCCTCGCTCCAGGACCGCCGGGCCTCCGGGCTGAACACGCCCATCCGGTTGATGAAGCCAGCCAGGTTGGTCGAGGTCGCCACGTCCGGGGCCGTGGTCACCAGGTACGGCGCGACGGCATCGGAGCGGGACAGATCGACCAGGATCCGGCCGAACGCCTCCTGCGTCGAGATCGGGCGCCCGGCCCGCAGCCCGGTAGATTCCGGAACGGATACCGTCGGCGCACTGGAGCGCGGTAGCCGGGCCAGGTGCTCACGGCGGGCGGCGGCCCACTGCCCGGCCGGCGTCATCGGGTCGAGCCGATCCCACTCGGTGGCCGGCGTCAGCCCCTGCTGCTCGCGCATCTGGCCGATCTGCTCGGTGCTGAGCAGCGCCGAGTGGTTACGCGGGTTGCCGGCCATCGGCAGGCCCCAGCCCTTGACCGTGTAGGCGAAGATCACGCTGGGCCGGTCCTTCTCCTGGTCGCACTCGGCGAACGCGGCCAGCAGCGAGCCGAGGTCATGCCCGGCCAGGTCGGTGACCAGGCTGGCCAGCTCCTCGTCGGGGATCGCCGCGCAGAACCCGGTGAGGCCGGCCGGCGCGCCGTCCAGGAACCGCTCCCGGACGGCGGCGGCATCCAGGCCGAACAGCGACTGGTAGTGCTCGTTGGGCATCGCGTCGATCCAGCCGCGGAGCTCGTCCCCGCCCGGCCGGGCGAACGCCTCCTGCAGCTGCTGGCCGTACTTGGCCTCGACGACGTGCCAGCCGGCCGCGGTGAACTGCTGCTCCCACTGCGCGATCCGGACGCCGGGCACCACCCGGTCAAGCGACTGGCGGTTCACGTCGACGATCCACAGCACGTCGCCGAGGCCATCGGTGGCCGGGTCGGCGATGGCCTCCCAGATGTTGCCCTCGTCCAGCTCGGCGTCACCGATCAGGGCCACGAACCGGCTCCGCGGCCTGGCCCCGAAGTGCGCGTCCACGTAGCGCCGGGTGGCGGCGGCGAACAGCGGCGCCGCGGCGCCGAGGCCGACCGAGCCGGTCGAGAAGTCGACGACGTCGGGGTCCTTGGTCCGGCTCGGATACGACTGCAGGCCGCCGAACGCGCGCAGCCTCGGCAGGTAAGCCCGGTCCAGGTTGCCGAGCAGGTACTGGATCGCGTGGAAGACCGGGGATGCGTGCGGCTTGACGCTGACCTTGTCGGCGGCATCCAGGTGCGCGAAGTACAGCGCGGTCATCACCGTGACCAGGCTGGCGCTGGACGCCTGGTGACCGCCCACCTTGACGCCGTCGCCCGTCTCCCGGTCGTGGTTCGCGGCGTCCACGATGCGCGCGGCCAGCCACAGCACCCGCTGCTGGATCTCGTCCAGGACAGCGAGGTCGGGGCCGCTGACGGCTGGCTCAGCGGTCGGTGTGCTCATTCACGTGCTCCTGGCTGGGCTCGGGGCGGCCGCCGTCCTGCCTGCTCGGCGACCGTGACCAAAGTATCTCCTGCCCGTCATGGCAGCTCCGCCCTGTCAGCCGCGGTGGCAGTTCCGGCGTGGCAGCCGCGCGGCCGCTAGCGGGTCAGCTCCGCCACCTCGGCGCGGATCGCGGCCAGCGCGACCCGCAGGTCGCCCGGCCCGGTGCCGGGGTTGACGATGCAGGCCCGCAGCGCATAGCTGCCGCGCACGGTCGTCCCGGCCAGGAACACCCGGCCGCCGAGCTGGAGCCGGGTCACCAGGTCCTGGTTGAGCTGGTCCAGCCGGGCCGCCGGGACGCCGGCCGGCCGGGCCCGGAAGCAGCAGACGCTCAGCCCCGCGGCGAGCAGCTCCAGGTCGTCGGCGGCGCCGACCTGCTCCGCCAGCAGGCGTGCCATCCGCAGGTCGTGCGCGATCAGCTGCCGGTAGCCGTCCAGGCCGAGGTGCCGCAGCAGCAGCCATACCTTCAGCGCGCGCAGCGGGCGGGTCTGCTCGAAGCCGAGCTCGCTGAACCACACCGGCCCGGTGACGCCACCGGCATCCCCGGCTGTCCGCAGGTACGGCGGCACCAGGCTGAACGCGTCCCTGGCCTGGCTGCCGTCGCGCAGCAGCACCAGCCCCGCGTCGACCGGCGCGTACAGCCACTTGTGCGGGTCGATCGCGATGCTGTCGGCCCGCCCGAGCGCGGCCCTGGTGGCGGCGAACTGCTCCAGCAGCAGCACGGCCGGCCCGCCGTAGGCACCGTCGATGTGCAGCCAGGTGCCATGCCGGGCGCAGGCGTCGGCGATGCCGGCGATGGGGTCGATCGCTCCGGTGTTGACCGTGCCCGCGCTCGCCACCACGGCCAGCGGGACCAGCCCGGCCGCGCCGTCGCGGCGCAGCTGCTCGTCCAGCAGGTCCGGCCGCATCCGGTCTCCCTCATCCGACCCGATCACGGTGATGCTGCCGGCGCCGAGGCCGAGCAGCTCGGCCGCCTTGCGGGCGCAGCTGTGCGCCTCGGCGGTGAGATACAGCCGGAGGCGGCCGGTTCCCGCGGCCGGGCCGGCCAGCCCGGCCAGCCCGCTGGCGCGCACGTCGCCGCCGGCCCGGCGCACGGCCTGGTCCCTGGCTATCGCGAGCGCGGTCAGGGTGGCCATCGAGCCGCCGCTGGTCATCAGCCCGGCCGCGGTATCCGGCAGCCCGGCCAGCTCGCAGAACCAGCGCACGACGGCGTGCTCGATGTGCACGGCGGCGTGGTTGCCGCCGGCCACGCTCGGGTTGGCCGCGGCGGCCAGCGCGTCAGCGAGCACGCCGAGCACGTGCGGAGGCGAGTTCACCCAGGCCCAGAACCGCGGATGCCCGTTGCCGAGCGGGTAGCCGAGCACGAGATCGCCAGCCTCGGCCAGCAGCTGGTCAGCGGCGGTGCCGGCGGCCGGGAGCTCCGCCTGCGCCAGGCTCCCGGCCAGCTCCGCCGGGAAGGGGCGGAAAACCGGTCGCGCGGCGATGCCGGTCAGGTGCGCGGCGATGGCATCCACGACCTGGTACCCGACCCGCCGGATCTCCGCCTCGTCCCACGCCCAGCCCGGCGCCGGCCCGCCAGTGCCGGGGTCCTGTCCCGCGTCGTCTGTCATGCCCGGAACCATAACCGCGGCACGGCAGGCTGCGGCCCCGCGGACGGCCGTGGTGCCGAGCGGCTTCGACACGCGGCCGGCGATGGTCGGCTAGCTGAGCCGGGCGGTGAGATTTCGGCGCCGGGCCAATTTTGTTGGACGTCCTAGCAAGACACGCGGCGCTGATATCGGCTACGATGCGTACATCATGCGGCGCTTCGTACTCATCCTTAGTAGCCGTAGCGGGGCCTGATCAGGGCAGGCCAGCGACCCGCTACGGGTTGAGGTGCTGGCCGTTCCGCCTCCGGGCTCTCCGCCCCCCACGCCTTACCCGGTCTGAGTACCTGAGCAGGTCCATCGCCTGAGTGCTCCCGGCGGGGTCGTTCGCGGGGCCCGGCGCCAGTCGGCGCAGCCCGAGGCCACGGCATCGCCCGAGCTGGCCCGCCCTGACAAGCCAACGGACGTCTGCGTCAGGAGACTGTTATGACTGCCATGACTGATACCACCGCCCCGGACCTGCCCGCCGACGGCGACGACGGCAGCCGGGCCCAGCAGGCCGTGCAGGCGGCGCTCGACCGCCGCGACAACGGCGGCGACGCGGCTCCTCCCGGTCAGCCGTAGGAGCCGGCCACCGGCAGCTGCCTCCTCGGATAACGCCCAGCCAGCCGGGTACCGCCGATACCGACCAGACCGACACAACCGCCGTACCTGCCGGAGAAAGAGCAGAGGAACCCACGATGACCGCTGGCCCGCTTGCTGAGATCACCTTCGAGATCCGTCCCCGCCCGGCCGCGCTGTCTGCGGCTGAGCGGGAGCAGATCATGGCCGATCCCGGCTTCGGCGGCGTATTCACTGAGCACATGGCCACGATCCGGTGGACCACTGAGCGCGGCTGGCATGACGGCAGGATCGAGCCGTACGGGCCGATCACTCTTGACCCGGCCGCGTCAGTTCTCCACTACGGCCAGGAGATCTTCGAGGGGCTCAAGGCCTATGCCCAGCCGGACGGCCGGATCGTCGCTTTCCGGCCGCAGGCGAATGCGGCGAGGTTCAACCGGTCCGCGGTCCGGCTGGCGATGCCGGAGCTGCCGGAGGAGGCGTTCGTGCGGGCGATCGAGCTGCTGGTCGCCCGGGACCGGGCCTGGGTGCCGGCCGCCGAGGGGCACAGCCTGTACCTGCGGCCGTTCATGATCGCGACGCAGATCGGGCTCGGCGTGAACAAGCCGTCGTCGTCGTACCTGTTCACGCTCATCGCCTCGCCGGTGGCCGGGTACTTCAGCGGGGGAGCGAGGCCGGTCTCCGTCTGGCTGTCGCCTGACTACACCCGCGCGGCCCCCGGCGGCACCGGCGAGGCCAAGTGCGGCGGCAACTACGCGGCCGCCTTCGCCGGCCAGCAGCAGGCCGTCGACCACGGCTGTGATCAGGTGGTCTGGCTCGACGCCGCCGAGCACCGGATGGTGGAGGAGATGGGCGGGATGAACCTCTTCTTCGTCTACGGGTCGGGCTCGGAGGCGCGGATCATGACCCCGGCTCCGACTGGCTCCATGCTGCTCGGCATCACCAGGGACTCGCTGCTGAAGCTCAGCCCGGACCTTGGCATCCCGGCTCACGAGGGCAAGATCTCGGTGGATGAGTGGCGGGCTGGCTGCGAGTCCGGGGAGATCACCGAGGTCTTCGCCTGCGGCACCGCTGCGGTCATCACCCCGGTCGCCGCGGTGCGCGGGGCCGACACCGAGTGGGTCGTCGGCAACGGCGAGGCGGGCCCGGTGACCAAGCGGCTGCGGGCGGAGCTCGTCGGCATCCAGACGGGCCGCCGCCCCGACCCGTACGGCTGGATCCACCCGCTCTGCTAGCCGCAGCATGCGCACCGGCACCTGGCCGTGCCTGGCGAAGTCTCCGATGCTGAACATGACGCCTCCGATCCGGCAGCCTCACACCGTGTCAGGGTCAGGCGCTGCCCGCCGGGTTAGCTGGCCAGCGCGGCCAGCTCGGCGGCGGCGGCGACTACCAGCGGGGCCAGCCGCCGCCCCGGCGCCTGGCCGAGCCGGCTGGCGGGCCCGGACACGCAGATGGCGCCGAGCAGCGCGGCGGCGGTCCGCGGCCCGGCGGCGGCCGCTGACGGGCCAGCGGCGGGGTCGGCGGCGGTGGCGGGGGAGGCGCTGGCCGGCCCAGCCGTGCCGCTGGCCGGCCGGGCGGCGCGGAGCACGGGCGCGCTCACGCTGGCCACGCCCGGCTCGCGCTCGGCCACGCTGGCCGCCCAGCCGCGCTCGCGTACCGCGGCCAGCTCGGCGATCGGGACGGACGGGAAGCCGGCCGCGTCCGCCGACCAGGCCAGCAGGACCTTGCCGCCGGATCCGACACCTAGCGGCAGCAGCGCGCCCACCGGCACGCTGTCGCGCAGGCCCGCCCCGGCGTCGCGGGCGGCGATGCACAGCCTGCGGTCGCCCGAGCGGACGTACAGCTGCACGCTCTCGCCGGTGGCGTCGTGCAGCCGGGCCAGCACGTCGCCGGCCAGTGACGCGAGTTCCAGTGCCGGGTCCGCCCTGGCGGCCAGCTCGGTCAGCCGCGGTCCCAGCCGGAACGCGCCGGCCTGGTCCCTGGCCGTCAGGCCGTGCGCCTCGAGGGCGACGAGCAGCCGGTGCGCCGTCGGCCGGGGCAGCCCGCTGGCGTCCGCGAGCCATCGCAGCGAGCGGGGCCCGTCGGCCAGCAGGTCCAGCAGGGCCACCGAGCGGTCCAGCACGCCGACTCCGGTGGTCCGCTTGCCCGCGGGCGCGCCTTCCCGTAGAGTGCTCATATCGTGAGTAGGCTATCTCATTATTTGAGACAATCAAGATGTGGGACAGTCAGGCAGGATAGTCAGGGCCGCGCCCTGCGAGCTGATTCGAGATGAATGTGACCGGACGCCTCTTTGACAAGGTCTGGGACCGTCACGTCGTGGCCAGTCCCGAGGGCGAGCCCGAGCTGCTCTACGTCGACATGCACCTCGTGCACGAGGTCACATCACCGCAGGCCTTCGAGGGCCTGGAGCTGGCGGGCCGCAAGGTCCGGCGGCCCGACCTGACCATCGCCACCATGGATCACGACGTGCCGACCATCGGCCTGGACCAGCCGATCGCCGACCCGCTGGCCGCCGAGCAGATCGCCCGGCTCCGGCGCAACGCGGAGACGCACGGCGTCACGCTGCATGCCCTCGGCAGCATCGAGCAGGGTATCGTGCACGTCATCGGGCCCCAGCTCGGCCTGACCCAGCCCGGCATGACGCTGGTCTGCGGCGACAGCCACACCTCCACGCACGGCGCCTTCGGCGCGCTGGCCTTCGGCATCGGCACGACCGAGGTCGAGCACGTGCTGGCCACCCAGACGCTGCGGCAGGTCAAGCCGGCCGCGATGGCGGTGAACGTGGAGGGCGAGCTGCCCCCCGGCTGCACGCCCAAGGACCTGGCGCTCGGCATCATCCGGGCGCTCGGCACCGGCGGCGGCGTCGGCTCGGTCATCGAGTACCGCGGTGCCGCCATCCGGGCGCTGTCGATGGAAGGCCGGATGACGGTCTGCAACATGTCCATCGAGGGCGGCGCCAGGGCCGGGATGATCGCGCCCGACGACACCACTTTCGGCTACCTGGACGGGCGCCGCTACAGCCCCCGCGGCGCGCTCTGGGAGCGCGCGCTCGACGACTGGCGCAGCCTGGTCACCGACGAGGGCGCGGAGTTCGACTACGAGGCCACCGTCAGCGCCTCGGCGCTGCACCCGGTGGTGACCTGGGGCACGAACCCGGCGCAGTCAGTCTCGATCGACGACGTCATCCCCGAGCCCGCCACGTTCGGCAGCCAGGCCCTGCGGCAGTCAGCCGAGCGCGCCCTCACCTACATGAACCTCAATCCCGGCACCGCGATCCGCGACATCAGCGTGGATGCCGTGTTCATCGGCTCGTGCACCAACGGCCGGCTGGAGGACCTGCGGGCGGCGGCCGAGGTGCTCCGCGGCCGCAAGGTCTATCCGGGCGTCCGCGCGCTGGTGGTGCCGGGCTCGGCGCGGGTCAAGGCCGAGGCCGAGGCCGAGGGCCTGGACAAGCTGTTCAGCGATGCGGGTTTCGAGTGGCGGTCGGCAGGCTGCTCGATGTGCCTGGGGATGAACGGGGACATCCTGTCCCCCGGCGAGCGCTCCGCCTCAACCAGCAACCGCAACTTCGAGGGCCGCCAGGGCCCGGGCGGGCGCACCCACCTGGTGTCGCCCGCCGTCGCCGCCGCCACGGCGGTGGCCGGCCACTTCGCAGCGCCAGGAGACGTGTGATGGCAAGCGCCGGAATCCAGCGGGTATCGAGCCCGGCCGTCGTCGTGGACCGCCACGACGTCGACACCGACCAGATCATCCCGGCGGCCTGGCTCAAGCGAGTCGAGCGCACCGGGTTCAGCGCCGGATTGTTCGGTGCCTGGCGGGCAGACCCCGAGTTCGCGCTCAACCACCCGCGGGCCCAGTCGGCCCGCATCCTCCTAGCCGGCCGGAACTTCGGCTGCGGATCCTCCCGTGAGCACGCGGTCTGGGCGCTGCTCGACCACGGCTTCCAGGCGGTCGTGTCATCCCGGTTCGCCGACATCTTCCGCGGTAACTGCGTGAGCGCCGGGCTGGTGCCGGCCGAGGTCAGCGAGGAGACGGCGGCGCGGCTGTTCGCGGCCCTGGAGGCCGACCCGGACGCCGCTGTCGTGGTGGACGTCGCCGCGCGGACGGTCGCGATCCCCTCAGCCGGGATCGAGGAGCCCTTCAGCCTGGCGGATTACGCCCGGTGGCGGCTGCTCGAGGGACTGGACGACATCGCCCTCACGCTCCGGCACGAGGACGCGATCGCGGCCTATGAGGCCCGCCGCCCAGAATGGCTACCAACAGTTACGGCTGATTCGCGCCCCGGCGGCTGAAGTGCGCTATCGTATACGGGACGTGGCGCCTCAGCGGGCGCTCCGGCAGACACTGGAGCTGATTGTGTACCGCCTTCGCGAAAACCTCGTACTTATTATCACGTAGCGCGTGCCCGCACGGGCCCGCGCTACCACCTCTTTGCCGACACGGCAGGGAGGTTTTTTGTTGGCCGGACCGTCAGGCCCCAGAGAAGTCAGATACCAGCCCGAAGGAGCAAAGCCGTGCAGCTGACCGGAGCCCAAGCACTCGTGCGCAGCCTTGAGCAGCAGGGCGTCGATGTAGTCTTCGGGCTGCCCGGCGGCGCCATCCTGCCTGCCTACGACCCGCTGCTGTCCTCGTCCCTGCGGCACATCCTGGTCCGCCATGAGCAGGGTGCCGGGCATGCCGCCGAGGGCTATGCCTGGGCCACCGGGCGGGTCGGCGTGTGCATCGCCACCAGCGGCCCCGGCGCCACCAACCTGGTGACCGCGCTGGCCGACGCCTACATGGACTCGGTGCCGATGGTGGCCATCACCGGCCAGGTGCCGAGCGCGCTGATCGGCAGCGACGCGTTCCAGGAAGCCGACATCACCGGCATCACGCTGCCGATCACCAAGCACAACGAGCTGGTGACCAGCGTGGAGCGGGTGCCGGCCGCGATCGCCGAGGCGTTCCACATCGCCTCCACCGGCCGGCCCGGCCCGGTCCTGGTCGACCTGCCCAAGGACGTGCTGCAGGCCACCGGATCCTGGTCCTGGCCGCCGGTCATGGAGCTGCCGGGCTACCGGGTGCCGGGACCGCCGAGCACGTCCGCCATCCGGGCCGCCGCCGAGCTGCTGCGGACGGCGCGCCGGCCCGTGCTCTACGTCGGCGGCGGCGTGATCAAGTCCGACTCGCACGAGGAGCTGCGCCGCCTGGCCGAGATCGCCCGCGCGCCGGTGACCACCACGCTGATGGCGCGCGGCGCGTTCCCGGACGCGCACCCGCTCGCCCTGGGCATGCCAGGCATGCACGGCATGTACCCGGCCGTGGCCGCGCTGCAGGAGGCCGACCTGGTCGTCGCCCTCGGCGCCCGCTTCGATGACCGGGTCACCGGCCGGCTGGCCGACTTCGCCCCGAAGGCGAGGATCGTGCACGCCGACATCGACCCGGCCGAGATCGGCAAGAACCGGATCCCGGACGTGGCCATCGTCGGCGACCTGAAGCCGATCCTGGCTGGCCTGGCCGACGCCCTGGCCGAGAGCGCGTCCGCCGGCGCCCAGGCCCCGGACACCGCGGACTGGCTGGCCATACTCGACGGCTGGAAGCGCGAGTTCCCGCTGCGCTACGCCCAGCAGGCCGACGGGCCGCTGAAGCCGCAGTACGTGGTCGAGCGGCTGTCCCGGCTGACCGGCGGCGACGCGGTCGTGGTCGCCGGGGTCGGCCAGCACCAGATGCACGCCACCCAGCACTTCTCCTTCACCCGGCCGCGCAGCTGGATCAACTCCGGCGGCGCGGGCACCATGGGCTTCGCCGTGCCGGCCGCGATGGGCGCGCAAGTCGGCAGGCCGGGCGAGCTCGTCGTCGCGATCGACGGCGACGGCTGCTTCCAGATGACCGCGCAGGAACTGGCCACCTGCGCGATCGAGAAGCTGCCGATCAAGGTGCTGATCATGAACAACGGCTTCCTCGGCATGGTCCGCCAGTGGCAGGAGCTGTTCTACGGCGAGCGCTACTCCTACGTGGAGCTGGGCACCGCCATCCCGGACTACGTCAAGCTGGCCGAGGCGTACGGCTGCGTCGGGATGCGCTGCGACCGTCCCGAGGACGTGGACGCGGTGCTGGAGAAGGCGCTGGCCGTCACCGACGTGCCCGCGGTGGTCGACTTCCGGGTGCACGACCGGGAGGGCGTGTTCCCGATGGTGCCGGCCGGCCAGTCCAATGACGCGATCGTGCTCGGACCCGAGTTCAGCGCCGACGAGCAGCGCGCCGCCGCGCGCCGGGACATGAACCCCGCCGGGACATGAACCGCCAGGACATGAACCACGGCGGCATCAGCCACGCAGACACCACCCACGGAGAGGTCGGGTCACGATGACCACGCACACGCTGTCGGTCCTGGTCGAGAACAAGCCGGGCGTGCTCTCGCACGTCGCCGGGCTCTTCTCCCGCCGGGCGTTCAACATCTCCTCGCTCGCCGTCGGCCCGACCGCCGACGAGCGGGTCAGCCGGATGACCATCGTCGTCGACGGCGCCTCCACCCCGGTCGACCAGGTCGCCCACCAGCTCGACAAGCTGGTCCGGGTGCTCAAGGTCGTGCAGCTGGACAGCGCCGTGGCGGTCGAGCGCGAGCTGGCGCTGATCAAGGTCCGGGCCGAGCCCGAGCGGCGCGGGCAGCTGCTGGAGGTGGCCAGCGTGTTCGGCGCGAACGTGGTCGACATGAGCCCGGACACGCTGGTGCTCGAGGCGGTCAGCAGTCCGGCCAAGCTCGACTCGCTGCTGGCCATCCTGCACGACTATGGCACCTGCGAGCTGGTGCGGACCGGCCGTGTCGCGCTGGCCCGCGGCAGCGCCGTCATTACCGATGTCCCTGACGAGGCCGCAGCCGAGCGCGCCGAGTCAGCTGCCTGATTTCGTTTCGAGACGAAGCCGACCGAGAGGATCTTCCGACATGGCCACCGTGTTCTACGACGATGATGCCGACCTCAGCCTGATCCAGGCCCGCAAGATCGCCGTCCTGGGCTACGGCTCGCAGGGCCACGCGCACGCGCTGAGCCTGCGCGACTCCGGCTGCGAGGTCCGGGTGGGCCTGCCGGAGGGGTCGCGGTCGCGGGCCAGGGCCGAGGCGGCCGGGCTGACCGTGCAGGAGCCCGCCAAGGCCTGCGCCTGGGCTGACGTGATCATGGTGCTCACTCCCGACACCACCCAGCGCGGGCTGTACGCCGACGCCATCGCGCCGAACCTGAAGGCCGGCGACGCGCTGTTCTTCGCGCACGGCTTCAACATCCACTTCGGCTACATCACCCCGCCCGCGGACGTGGACGTGGCCATGGTGGCCCCGAAGGCGCCCGGCCACCTGGTGCGGCGGCAGTTCGAGGCCGGGCAGGGCACGCCGGTGCTCGTCGCGGTCGAGCAGGACGCCACCGGGAAGGCCTGGGACCTGGCCCGCTCGTATGCCGCCGGGATCGGCGGCACCAAGGCCGGCGCGCTGGTCACGACGTTCAAGGAGGAGACCGAGAGCGACCTGTTCGGCGAGCAGGCGGTGCTCTGCGGCGGCGTCACGGCGCTGGTGAACGCCGGGTTCGAGACGCTGGTGAACGCCGGCTACCAGCCCGAGGTGGCCTACTTCGAGTGCCTGCACGAGCTCAAGCTCATCGTCGACCTCATGTACGAGGGCGGCGAGACGTGGATGCGCTACTCGGTCAGTGACACCGCCGAGTACGGCGACCTGACCCGCGGCCCGCGGGTAGTCGGCGCGCCGACCAGGGAGGCCATGGCCAAGGTGCTGGCCGACATCCAGTCCGGCGAGTTCGCCCGCGAGTGGGTGGCCGAGGACGACAACGGCCGGCCCAACTTCGAGCGGCTGCGCGCCGAGGCGAAGGACGCGAAGATCGAGCAGGTCGGCAGGCCGCTGCGGAAGATGATGAGCTGGCTCAACGCCGCGACCGACGAGATGGACGGCTGATCTTCATGGGAGACCACGTAACCAGCCAGTATGCCGTCGCGCACGTGCCGGGGGACGGCGTCGGGCCGGAGGTCACCGAGGTTGCGCGGCACTGCGTCGACCTGGTCGCCGCCCGTTACGGGTTCGGCGTGCAGTGGCGGCCCTACCCGCTGGGCGCCCGGCACTACCTGCAGACCGGCGAGGTGCTGCCGGACCCGGTGCTGGCCGAGCTGCGGACCGCCGACGCGGTGCTGCTCGGCGCGGTCGGCAGCCCGGACGTGCCGCCGGGCGTGCTGGAGCGCGGGCTGCTGCTGCGGCTGCGGGCCGAGCTCGACCTGTACGTCAACCTGCGGCCGTCCAAGCTGCGGCCGGGCGTGGCCGGCGCCGTCGGCAAGCACAAGCTGGAGGATCTCGACCTGGTCATCGTGCGGGAGAACACCGAGGGCCTGTACGCGGGCGCCGGCGGCACCGTGCACCGCGGCACGCAGTTCGAGAACGCCACCGAGGAGTCGCTCAACACCTACGCGGGAGTCCGCCGCTGCGTCCGGTACGCGGCGGAGCTCGCGGCGCGCCGCAGCGGCCGCCTCACCCTGGTGCACAAGACCAACGTGCTGACGCACGCCGGCGCGCTGTGGCAGCGGGTCGCGACCGAGGTCGCCGCGGGCGCCGGGGTGCAGCTGAGCTACGCGCACGTGGACGCCGCCTGCCTGTGGCTGGTCGACGACCCGGCCCGGTTCGACGTGATCGTCACCGACAACCTGTTCGGCGACATCCTCAGTGACCTGGGCGCGGCGCTGACCGGGGGCCTCGGGCTCGCGCCGAGCGGCAACCTCAACCCGGATCGGACCGGGCCGTCGGTGTTCGAGCCGGTGCACGGCTCGGCGCCGGACATCGCCGGAACCGGCCGGGCCAACCCGGCCGGCGCGGTGCTGTCGGCCGGGCTGATGCTCGACCACCTGGGCCAGCCGGCCGCGGCCGCCGAGCTGGACGCGGCCGTGTCGGCCGTGCTGGCGGACGGCGCGCCGGCCACCACGGCCGAGTGGGAGAAGGCGCTGCAGGCGCACCTGGAGGGGACAGGATGATGCGGGGAGAAAGCACGCGAGTACCCGGCGAGGCGGCCGCGGGCCGCGGGTCCGGCGAGCCGAAGGTCGAGATCTACGACACCACGCTGCGGGACGGCTCGCAGCAGGTCGGGCTCGACCTGACCGTGGCCGACAAGCTGCGGGTGGCGTCCGTCCTGGACGGGCTCGGCGTGGACGTCATCGAGGGCGGCTGGCCAGGCTCCAACCCGAAGGACGCCGAGTTCTTCGACCGGGCCAAGAAGATGACCTTCCAGAACGCCCAGCTGGCCGCGTTCGGCGCGACCAGGCTGCCGCGCCGGTCCATCGATGACGACGCCAACCTGCGGGCGCTGCTGGAGGCCGAGACGCCGATCGTGACGCTGGTCGGCAAGGCCTGGACGCTGCACGTGGCTGAGGCGCTGCGCACCAGCCGGGAGGAGAACCTGGCCATGGTGGCCGACTCGGTCGCCTACATGGCCGCGGCCGGGCGCCGGGTGGTGTTCGACGCCGAGCACTTCTTCGACGGCTACCAGGCCGACCGCGGCTACGCGCTGGAGGTGCTCGCCGCAGCGGCCGACGCCGGCGCGGACACGCTGGTGCTCTGCGACACCAATGGCGGGACGCTGCCGGACGACGTGGCGCGGATCGTCGCCGTCGTATCGGACCGGTCCAGGACCGCGATCGGCGTGCACTTCCACAACGATGCGTCCTGCGCGGTCGCCAACTCGGTGGTCGCGGTGGGCGCGGGCAGCCTGCACGTGCAGGGCGCGGCGAACGGCTACGGCGAGCGGTGCGGCAACGCCGACCTGTTCTCGGTGATCGCCAGCCTGGAGCTCAAGCGCGGGCACGAGCTGCTGCCGGCCGGCCGGCTGGCCGCGCTGGCCTCGACCGCGCGCACGATCGCGGACGTGGCGAACCTGCCGTTCGAGGCCCGCCAGCCCTACGTCGGCTCGTCCGCCTTCGCGACCAAGGCGGGGCTGCACGCCTCGGCCATCGCGCGGCGGCCGGACGCCTACGCGCACGTCGACCCTGGCGCCGTGGGCAACCAGGCGCGGGTGCTGGTCAGCGAGCTGGCCGGGCGCAGCAACGTGCTGGCCAAGGCCGAGGAGCTCGGCCTGGACCTGGCCAGCGATCCGGCGCTGGCCGGGCACGTGCTCGACCAGGTGAAGGAGGCCGAGCACCGCGGTTACGCGTTCGAGGCGGCCGACGCCTCGTTCGAGCTACTGGTGCGCAAGAGCGCGGGGGTTCTGCCCACCTGGTTCGAGCTTGAGGGCTACCGTGTGGTCATCGAGCGCGCCTCCGGCCGGGACGACAGCCGGGCCGAGGACCGCAGCGAGGCCATCGTCCGGCTGCGGCTCGGCGCGCACCGGGTGGTGGCGGTCGGTGAGGGAGTCGGCCCCGTGCATGCTCTGGACCAGGCACTGCGGCGCGCGCTGGTCGAGCTGTACCCGGCGCTGGCCAGCATTCACCTGGTCGACTACAAGGTGCGCATCCTGGACGGCCGGGCGGCGACCAGTGCCGTCACCCGGGTGATGGTGACCTCTGCCGATCACGACGGCGAGTGGACAACCGTCGGCGTCTCCGACGACATCGTGACCGCATCCTGGGAGGCGCTCGCGGACGGCGTGGCTTACGGCCTGCTGCGCGCGGGTGCCCCGGCCGCGACCGGCGACCCGAGTTCTGCCTCGACCCCCCCCCCCCACCCCCCCCCCCCCCCCCCCCCCCCGCCCCCCCCCCCCGCCCCCCCCCCCCCCCCCCCCCCCCACCCCCCCCCCGCCCACCCCCGCACCAAGCCTGGCG
>Ga0116106_1000319_pt1 | contig 28457 bp, 25 predicted proteins | sample June2015DPH_6_50_FD_89717 | JGI IMG/M metagenome (GOLD analysis project Ga0116106, IMG submission 89717) | Peatland microbial communities from SPRUCE experiment site at the Marcell Experimental Forest, Minnesota, USA - June2015DPH_6_40 | ecosystem: Environmental > Terrestrial > Soil > Wetlands >...
CGGCACTGAGCAGGCGGCACTGAGCAGGCGGCACTGAGCAGGCGGCACTGAGCAGGCGGCACTGAGCAGGCGGCACTGAGCAGGCGGCACTGAGCGGGCGGCGCGACGGCGCGGCGCTGGCGCTGCCCGGGCGGCGGTAGTCAGCGGCGCGGCGGCAGCGGGAAGAAGCCGCTCGTCCTGGCGACGTACTCCCGGTAGCCGGGCCGCTCCGCCATCCGGCCCTCCGTGATGGGCTTACCGCTGCCTCCGGCCAGCAGGAACGTCATGAGGATCGGCGAGAAGACCGTCGCCAGGCCGATCCACGATCCGCAGCTGATCAGGAACAGCCCCCACCACACGCACGCGTCGCCGAAGTAGTTCGGGTGCCGGGTGTAATGCCACAGGCCCCGGTCCATGACCTGGCCGCGGTTCGCCGGGTCGGCCTTGAACCGGGCCAGCTGCCAGTCCCCGGCTGACTCGAAGGCCAGGCCGCAGAGCCAGATCGCCAGCCCGATCCAGATCAGTGCCGGGGGAGCGCCGCGCTCGAACATGCCGGCCTGCACCGGGACGGAGATCAGCCAGATCAGCCCGGCCTGGGCCAGGAACACCTTCCGCAGCGCGTACGTCGCGCGGCGGCCCGGCGGCGCCTTGCTCAGCATCTCCGCGTACCGGGGATCCTCGCCCTGGCCGCGGCTGCGCCAGCCGATGTAGGCCGCCAGCCGCAGCCCCCAGACCACCGTTGCCGCGGCGAGCAGGTCGCGGCGCAGGCCGGCGCCGTGCCCGGCGGACGCGGCGAGCGCGACGACGGCAGCTACGGCGAAGCCGAGCCCCCAGCTGACGTCCACCACGTTGAACCGGCCGGCTGTCAGCGCGATCGCGAAGGTGGCCAGCAGCAGCGCGGTCACCGCCGCGGCGGTGAGCAGCAGGGTCAGGCCGAACGCGGCGAGCGTGCCGCTGGCCATCACGAGCGCACGGCGGCGATCTGGTGCACGCCCATCCGTCCCTCATCAAAGGCGAGCGCACCGCCCGCCAGGTAGAGCCGCCAGACTCGCGCTGACTCCGGCCCGATCAGTGCCGTGACGGCATCCCACTGGCGTTCCAGGTTGGCCAGCCAGGCCCGGATGGTGGTGGTGTACTGCTCGCGCATGGCACGGACGCCCACCACCTCGAGCCCGGCGTCCTCCAGCAGCCCGATCGTCTCGCCGACCGGCCGCATGTGCATGTCCGGTGCGATATAGGCCTCGATGAACTTGCCGCCGCCCGCCGTCCTCGCCGGGCGGGACATCTGCTGGATCAGCAGCCGCCCGCCGGGCCGCAGCTGCCGGCGAAGCTGACGGCAGAACGCGGGATACTGATCCTTCCCCACGTGCTCGCCCATCTCGATCGATGCCGCCGCGTCATAAGGCTCGCCGAGCGGGATGTCCCGGTAGTCCGCGGCGGCGACCGTGACCTTGTCGCCCAGGCCGAGCTCGCCGATCCGGCGCCGGACGAAGGCGGCCTGCTCGCCTGCCAGCGTCACCGCGGTGACCTTGGTGCCATAGCTGCGCGCCGCGTGAATGGCCAGCGAACCCCAGCCGCAGCCCACGTCGAGCAGCCGCATGCCCGGGCCCAGCCGCAGCTGCCGGCAGACCGTGTCGAGCTTGTCCCGCTGCGCGTCGGCGAGGGCGTAGCCGGGATCACTGGACGTCCACAGCGCGCACGAGTAGGCCATCTGCGGGTCCAGGATGAGCTCGTAGAAAGCGGCAGGCACGTCGTAGTGATGAGAGATCACGGCGCGATCCCTGCTCCTGCTATGCAGCCGGCCGCTCACCCTGGCCTCGGTAGCCGGTGCCGCCGGGCGCGGGCCGGGGATCCGCAGCGCGATAGCGGCCCGCACGGCAGCCGTCCATCCCGCGGCCGGCAGCCTGGCGCCGGCCAGTCCCCGGTCCCTGGCCGCCTGCCAGACCGCCCGCAGTCCTTCGGTGATGTCACCCTCGACGTCCAGCTCGCCCGTGACATAGGCCTGGGCGAGCCCGAGCTCGCCTGGATGCCAGAGCATCCGCCGCAGCGCCTGGCGGCTGCGCAGCACGATGGTCACTGGCGTCTCCGGGCCTGCCTCACTGCCATCCCAGGCCCGCAGGCGCAGCGGCAGGTCGCCGCGCAGCAGCTGCTGGGCTACCGGGAACAGGACGGCCGCTGCGCCGCCGCTCGGCCTGGCGGCCGTGACTGTCTGCCCGCTCATCACGCGCCGGTCCTTTCCTGATCTCGAAGAGTTAGCGGTGTTATTTTGCCGCAAACCTTTCGAGATCTTCTGCCCTGGTGTGCCGGGCCCGGGTCGGCTGAGCAGGAACTGGGAGGCCTGCAGGTAGCCAGACCGGAAGCCGGCCTCGGAGTAGCTGAGGTACAGGGTCCACATCCGCCGGAACACCTCATCGAAGCCCAGCCGGCCGACCGCATCGGCATTCGCGCAGAACCGCTCCCGCCAGATCCGCAGGGTCTCGGCGTAATGCGAGCCGAAGTCCCGCCGGCCGGCCACCCGCAGCCTGGTATGGCCGGCCATGCTCGCCTCGATCGCCTGCACCGACGGGATCAGGCCGCCGGGGAAGACGTACTTGAGGATCCAGGTCTGGGTCCGGCGGGTCGCCATCATCCGCTCGTGCGGCATCGTGATGGCCTGCAGGCCGACCCGGCCGCCCGGTGCCAGCAGCCGGTCGAGTACCCGGAAGTACTCCGGCCAGTAGCGCTCGGCCACCGCCTCGATCATCTCCACCGATACGATCACGTCGAACTGGCCGGTCACCTCGCGGTAGTCGCACAGCTCGACAGCGACACGGCCGGCCAGCCCGGCCGCGGCGACGCGCTCGGCAGCGAGCGCATGCTGCTCAGCCGAGACGGTGATGGTGCGCACCACGGCACCGCGCCGGGCGGCGCGGATGGCCAGCTCGCCCCAGCCGGTGCCGATCTCCAGCAGGCGCGTGCCGGGGCCCGTCCCCGTGACGTCCAGCAGGCGGTCGATCTTGCGGCGCTGCGCCGCGGCGAGGCTGCTCAGGGCATCGCCCGGCGCGCCGGAGGAGGCAGTGACCGGCGCGCCGGCGTCATCGGACTCGAAGAGCGCGGCCGAGTAGGTCATCGTCTCGTCGAGGAACAACGCGAACAAGTCATTGGACAGGTCGTAGTGCTGGCGCACGTTCTGGCGCGCACCGGCCTCATCGGCATCCCAGTCGGCAGGCGGCCGGGAGACATAGACGCGGCGCAGCCATTGCAGCCGGGGCGGCACCAGCGTGTCGATCCGCCGGGCCATGGTGGTCAGCAGCCCGGTCAGGTCGTCGGCATCCCAGTCGCCGGCCATGTAGGACTCGCCGAAGCCGATCAGGCCGCGAGCACCCACCCGCCGGTAGAACGCGCCCGGCCGGCGCAGGATCAGGGCCGGGGCCGCGGGCCCGCCCCCGCCGAACGACTCGCCGGAGGGCAGCAGCACCCGGATCGGCATCCGGGCGGCGACTCTGCGCAGCAGCCGGCGGGCCATCGCCGACCGGATGCGCCCGGCCGGCATCGCCGCCACGTCGGGCCACCGGCCGGGGTCGACCAGCGGGAAGCCAGCCTGGTCCGGGCCCCGGCCGGCGGCCGGGAGATCACCCTGGCTGCCCGGCCCGCCCGGCCGGTGCCGGGTCCGCTGCCCGGCTGACCGCACTGGCGGCTGAGCGGCGGAGAGGTCGGTTGCCTGGCTCATTCGACTCCTTCCTGCGGTGGGTGCGCGGGCCTGGGCGCCACGCGCAGGCCGCGGGCGTACAGCTTCAGGCCCTGAGCGTGAATGCGGCCGGTCACTGCCGCGGTCGACCAGGGGTGCCGGGCTGCCGAGGCGAGCAGCTGCGCGGGTGTCGCCTCGCGGCGAACTCCCCGCACGCTGGCCACGAAGGGCGGCGCCGCCGGCCGGTGCAGCGCGATGGTGAGCGCGAGCCGCTGGCCCGGCTCGGGCAGGCTCATCTGGTAGTCCCCGTCCACCGGGTAGAACGGGGACACGTAGAACTCTTTGGGCACCTGCGCCCGGCCGCGCGCATCGGTGCGCAGCAGATAGCAGTGCCGCTGGTGATAGGTGTTGTGCACCTCGGCGATCACGCACGCCGGGTCGCCCGAGCCGTCCCGGCACCAGTACACGGTCAGCGGGTTGAACACGTAGCCGAGCACGCGGGCCTGCGTGAGCATCATCACCTTGCCCCCGTGCAGGTCGATTCCGCTGGCGGCCAGGTAACGATCCACGTTCTCGCGGATGCTGCGGCCGGGGTTACCCAGATGATCCGCGGCGTGGAAGCTGGCCAGCGGGCGCAGCCAGGACGGCAGCCCGGGCAGGTCGTCGAGGTCCACGAGCCACTGGTACATCCGGTAGGTGAAGGAATTGCGCAGCGGCGCGGCCCGGACGTGGGTGACCGCGCACTCGTAGATCGCGGCGGTCACCAGCGTCCGCCCAGCGACTCGGCGGCGGCCAGGCCGGAGCGGCAGCCGTCCTCGTGGAAGCCCCAGCCGTGATAGGCGCCGGCGAAGGCCAGCACGCCGTCATTGAGCTCCGGCAGCCGGCCCTGAGCGGCGACGGAGACCGGGTCGTAGACCGGATGGGAGTAATCCATCCGGGCCAGCACGCTGCCTGGCGCGATCCGGTCATCCGCGTTCAGCGTGACCACGTAGTCGGTCCGGCCCGGCAGCCGCTGCAGCCGGTTCATGTAGTAGCTGACCTGGACCGGGCCCGCTGAGGCGGCGCAGGACGGCAGCGCGTAGTTCCATCCGGCCCGCACCCGCGGGCTGGCCGGGATCAGCCGGGAGTCGGTATGCAGGACGGTGGCGTTCCGCGAGTACGTGAAGGCGCCCAGCACCTCGCGCTCGGCCGCGGCCGGATCGGCCAGCAGCCGGAGCGCCTGGTCGGGATGGGTCGCGATGACGACCGCGTCGAACCGTGCCGCTCGCTCGGCGCCGTCCTCGTCGCGGTAGCTGACCTCGGCGCCGCCGCCGACCCGGCGGACGGCGCCGACCGGTGTCCCGGTGCTGACCGCGGTGAGCTGCTTGGCCACCCGCTGCACGTAACTGCCGGACCCGCCGGTGACCGTCAGCCAGGGCGGTGATCCCGTGACCGACAGCAGGCCGTGCTGCGCGAGGAAGGCGAACAGGTAGCGAGCCGGGTATCGCAAGGCCGTCTGCGGCGAGCAGGACCAGACGGCGGCCACGAACGGCATGGCGAAGTGCGTGACGAAGTACCGGGAGTAGCGGCCGTCCGCGAGGAACTGGCCGAGCGTCAGCTCAGCGCCTTCGCCTTCCGCCGAGGGGCCTTCCGCCGAGAGGCCGGCGGCCAGGAGGCCCGCGGCTGACGGGTCGCCAGCTGACGGGTCGCCAGCTGACGGGCGGCTTGCGCCGGGCGCCCCGCGCGCGAGCAGCTGGCGGGCGCTGCGATGGAACCGGAGGACCTCGCCGAGCATCTTCAGGTAGCGCCCGCGGCCCCGGGGCAGGCCCGCCGCCAGGCCGGCCAGGCCGCGCTGGCCCGCGTACTGCAGCCCGCAGCCCGCGCAGCTGACGGACATGCTCATCTCGGTTTCCTGCACGGTGACGCCGAGCTCGGCGAACAGGCGGGTCAGCAGCGGATAGGTCCGCCGGTTATGCACGATAAAGCCGGAGTCGATCGACAGCGCGGACCCGTTCCCGCTGTCGATCTGGTGCGTATGAGCATGCCCGCCGAGCCGGCGGTCAGCCTCGAACAGGGTGACCTCGTCGGCGCGGGCCAGCACGTACCCCGCAGTCAGCCCCGAGATGCCGCTGCCGACCACCGCTATGCGGCGCCTAGGCATGGGACCAGGCGCCGCCGCGGCGGCCATGCTGCCGCCCGCGCGGGTTCCTACCGTGCGTCACGGCAACACCCCCTCTGGCTGTCTTGCTTTCCTGGTTCGGTCCCGGCAGGCCTGGCGGATTGGTGACCCAGGTCACATTCCTGGCCAGCGGATGATCGCGGTGAGCGGGCGCAACCTTTCGTTCACCTGGGTGCCGTAGTAATCTGCCGCTTTGGCAGTGCCCGGGCATGGGGCGCCCGCTTCCAGGACTACTTCATGAGCAGAGAGGTCCGGCGGACATGGCGAGTGCCGATCAGCAGGCTGCCCGGCATGACGGGACCGAACCACCGATCACCTCGATCGAGCAGCGCGGCATCGAGTACGTCCCGCAGGACAGCCGGTGGGGCAAGCCGAGCAGCTTGTTCTGGATGTGGGCCGGTGCGGTATGGAATGTCGAGTTCGTCGTCTACGGGGCGCTGGCGGTCATCGTGTTCGGGCTGTCCTTCGCCCAGGCGGTCCTCGTCATCCTGGTCGGCAACCTCTTCTACCTGCTGACCGGCCTGTCCAGCCTGCAGGGCCCGGAGGCCGGCACGACGACCTTCGCGATCAGCCGGGCCCCGTTCGGGCCGCGCGGGAACAAGCTGCCGTCCTTCTTCAACTGGGTCACCCAGGTCGGGTTCGAGATCGAGGGCATCGCGCTGATCGTCTTTGCCGCGATCCTGCTGGCTTCCAAGGCCGGGTTCACCGCCGGGGCGGCGGCCAAGGTGATCTTCATCATCCTGGCCGTGGCGATCCAGGCGGTGCTGCCGCTGCTCGGGCACGCCGCGGTGCTGAAGGTGCTCCGCTGGCTGGCCATCCCGTTCGTGGTGCTGTTCGCCGTGATGGCCGCCCTCACGACATCGAAGGTCAACCTGCACGTGCCGGCGCACGGGGCGAGCTGGGGCGCGCTGACGATCGTGCTGGCCCTGGTGATCTCGGCCGGCGGCCTGGGCTGGACCGAGAACGCCAACGACTACTCGCGCTACCTGCCGCCGAACTCCGACCGGAAGCGGATCGTGCTCGCCGTCGCGCTCGGCGGCGCGATCCCGTCGGCCCTGCTGGAGATCCTGGGCGCCGCGATCGCCACCGGCGTGCCCGGCGCGACCACGCCGAACGGGCTCGTCGCCGGATTCCCCGGCTGGTTCGTCTGGCCCTACCTGATCTTCGCCATCGTCCAGCTGTTCGCGATCAACACCCTCGACCTGTACTCATCGGGCGTCACGCTGCAGAGCATCTTCCCGCGCCTCAAGCGGCCGCATTGCGTGGCCATCGACACGGTCGTCTGCGGCGGGGTCGCCGGATATGCGGTCTTCTCGTCGCATTTCTATACGCTGCTCTCCGACTTCCTGCTGTTCATCATCTTGTGGCTCGGCCCGTGGTGCGCGATCTACCTGGTTGACAGCTTGCTGCGGCGGAACCGCTACGACCACGCCGCGCTGCTGGACGAGCGCGCGAGCCGCTACTTCCGCAACGGCGGCGTGCACTGGCCGGCGATCATCGCCCAGCTGCTCGGGATGGTGGTCGCCGCGCTCTGGCTCAACGCCTACTCGCCCTATGTGGGCCCGCTGGCCAGCCGCAACGGCGGCCCGCTCGGCTCGGACTTCAGCGTGTTCCTTGGCCTGGCCGTCGGCGGGGGCGTGTACTGGCTGCTGGCCCGCAAGGGGGTTCAGGCCGAGGCCGTCACGCCGCCGCCTGCCACCGCCTGAGCGCTCAGCCCGGCGCGACGCTGGTCAGCGCGAAGTTGTCGACGTCCACCAGGCCCAGGTCGGTGATCCGCAGCTGCGGGATGACCGACAGGCCCAGGAAGCTCAGGTGCATGAAGGGCGCGCCGATGGCGACGCCGAGCGCCTCGGCCGTCACCCGCTCCAGGCTCTCCAGCTCGCTCGCCACCACATCGCCGGGGCGGTCGCTCATCAGCCCGCCGATGGGCAGCGCTACCTCCGCCAGAACCTGGCCGCCGAGCACGGCGACCTGGCCGCCGCCGAGCTCGGCCAGCCGGGCCAGCGCGACGGCCATGTCGGCCGGCCCGGACTCATCCAGCGACCCGACCAGCATGCAGTTATGGGCGTCATGCGCCACGGTGGAGGCGATGGCGCCGCGGGCCAGCCCGAAGCCGTGCACGTAGCCGAGCCCGATCCGGCCGGTCTGCAGGTGCCGCTCGGCCACGGCGATGCGGGCGACGCCCGAGTCCGGCCGGGTCACGTCCAGCACCAGGTGCCGCGTGCTCAGCGTGTCCGGCTCGATCCCGATGACCTTCGCCTGGCCGCCGGGCGGCGGCTGCAGCCGCAGGGCACCGGGTCCTGGCAGCCCGGCCAGGTGCACCGAGCCCCGCATCCACTCCGGGGCCGGCGCGCTGGGCACCGCGCCCGGGACCACCTGGCCGTCGCTGGCGACCAGCCGACCGGCCTGGTAGACGCGGTCCGGCCGCAGCCCGGCGAGCGAGCCGAAGCAGAGCACGTCGGCCTGGTAGCCGGGCGCCAGCCAGCCCAGGTGATCGAAATGGTGGTACTGGGCCGGGTTTGCCGTGGCCAGGACCAGGGCTTCCTCGATCGCCAGGCCGCAGCCGACCGCGAGCCGGACGCAGTCGTCCAGGTGACCGTCCGCGCGCAGCGTGTCCGGTTCCCTGTCGTCAGTGCAGAGCGCGATCCGCTCGGTCCCGTGCCGCAGCACGGCGGGGATGAGGTCGGCCAGGTTCCGGCTGGCCGAGCCCTGCCGGATGAAGATCCACATCCCCTTCCTGCGCTTCTCCTCCGCCTCCTCGAGCGTCGTGCACTCATGGTCGGACTCGACGCCCGCCGCCAGGTAGGCGTCCAGGGCGGGCCCGGTCAGGCCGGGCGCGTGCCCGTCCACCCGCCGGTCCCCGGCGGCGGCGATCTTCGCCAGCAGCTCGGCATCCCCGGCGACCACGCCGGGGTAATTCATCACCTCGGCGACGCCGATGGCGCCGATTTCGGTCAGCAGCTGCTCCACCTCCGCGGCGCGGATCTCGGCGCCCGGGCTCTCGAACGGCGATGCGGGCACGCAGCTGGGGGCGCAGATCCCGAAGGTGAACGGGAGCCCGGCCGCGGCCGAGGCCAGGGCGGCCACACCGCGGACGCCGAACACGTTGGCGATCTCGTGCGGGTCCGCCGCCACGGCCGTGGTGCCGTGCGGGAGCACCGCCGCGACGAACTCATCCACCCAGAGCTTGGTCGACTCCAGGTGCATGTGCGCGTCGATGAACCCCGGCGTCAGCGCGGCACCCCCGACGTCGACGGCTTCCCGCGCCTCCCGAGGCCCCCAGCCGGCCACGACCCCGTCCGCGATGGCCAGATCCCGGTCAAGCCACTCGCGCGTTCCGGGAACGAAGACCCTTCCCCCGGTCAGCAGCAGATCGGCGGGCTCGTCGCCGCGCGCGACAGCGAGAACGTGCGGCGTGCCACGGCGTCGTGACATGTCCCTCCTCCGAACGCGGCGGAAACTGGCCGGGCAGCAGCCCGGCTGGCGAGAGTCTATGACCGCGCCGCCCCGTGCCGCCCGCCCGTGCCGCCCGCCCGTGCCGCCCGCCCGTGCCGCCCGCCCCGTGCCGCCCGCCCGTGCCGCCCGCCCGTGCCGCCCGCCCCGTGCCGCGAGACCCTGAGGGGCATGAGCGCTGAATCAGCCTGGCCGGCCGGACATGACGAGCGGGCGGGGCTGGCCGCTTTGAGCGCCGTGCCCGCCGAGGCGGTCCGCGAGGCCCTGCTGGGCTGCTGCTCCTCACCGCGCTGGGCCGAGTCAGTGCTGGCAGGCCGGCCGTATGCGTCGGTAGCGGACCTGCTGCGGCGCTCCGCCACGGCGACAGCGGAACTCGGCATCGCTGACCTGACCGATGCCCTGGCCGGGCACCCCCGGATCGGCGAGCAGCCTGGCGGTGACCGGCAGGCCGGCGGGGGCGATGATGGTGACCGGGCGCACTGGTCACGTGCGGAGCAGGCTGGCCTGAGCCAGGCCGACGCGGCTACCCGGCAGGCGCTTGCCGACGGCAACCGCGCCTACGAGCAGCGGTTCGGGCACATCTACCTGGTCTGTGCGACCGGCCGCAGCGCCGGTCAGCTGCTGCAGCTGCTGCGGCAGCGGCTGGCCAGCGATCCAGGGACGGAGTGGCACGTGCTGCGAACAGAGCTCGCGAAGATCAACGAGATCAGGCTGCGCAAGCTGATCGGCGGAGCGTCGTGAATCCCCGCGGCACGATCCCGTCCGGGCCGGGCTCTCCCGGCCAGGGTGCTGACACGGCGGGCGTCACCGGGAAAATCTCGGCGAGTGCCGTGACGACACACGTCCTGGACACGGCCCGCGGCGTCCCGGCCGCCGGGGTCCAGGTCCGGTTGGAGGTCCTGGATGTCGACGGCTCGGCAGCGGTGATCGGGCAGGCGCTGACCGACGAGGATGGCCGGGCCCATCAGCTCGGCCCCGCGCAGCTGCCGGCCGGGCGCTACCGGCTGGTGTTCGACACCGCCGGGTACCACGCGAGCCAGGGCCAGCAGCCGTTCTTCCCCGAGGTGACCGTGACTTTCCGGCTGGACGGCAGTGAGCCGCACTGCCACGTCCCGCTGCTGCTCAGCCCGTTCGCCTACGTCACCTACCGCGGGAGCTGATCATGGACATCGTCCTGTCCGCTGACCAGTACGGCAAGGCCGAGACCCGGCTGGTCCGGATCTGCCGGGACGCCCCCGAGCACCAGATCCGCGACCTGAACGTCTCCACCGCGCTGCGCGGCGACTTCGCCGTCCGCGACCCGGAGGGCAACCGCTGGTCCTTCGGCACCTACCCCGGCGAGCCCCGGGCCGGCTGACGGCTCGGCTCGGCTGGATAATCGGGGCAAGTCGGGTAAGGGATGAGGCGGGCGGCTCGAATGCGCCCGGCAGCCCTCGCCGGTGCGGCTGTCACCGGACCCGATGGCACCCGGCAGGCCGGTTCAGGCCGACGGATCGGCAGCGGAGCCGAAGGAGCGGCGATGGACTTCCTGCAGCCAGCCAGCTGGGATGAGGCCCTGGCCGCCAGGGCGGAGAACCCGGCCGCGCTGCCGCTGGCCGGGGGCACCGACGTCATGGTCGCGATGAACTTCGATAACCCCCGCCCGGCCGCGCTGCTCGATCTGACCAGGGTGCCGGAGCTGGCGGCCTGGGACGCTGACGGGGGAAGGATCAGGCTCGGCGCCGGGGTGACCTACACCCGGATCATCGGCGAGCTCGGCGCCAGGCTCCCCGGCCTGGCGCTGGCCGCCCGGACGGTGGGCTCGCCGCAGATCCGTAACCGGGGCACGATCGGCGGCAACCTGGGCACCGCGAGCCCGGCCGGTGACTGCCACCCGTCCCTGCTCGCCGCCGGGGCGCAGGTGGAGGTGGCCTCGGCCCGGGGCAGCCGGATGATCCCGGCCGAGGAGTTCTACACCGGCGTGAAGCGCAACGCGCTCGCGCCGGTTCGGCGAGCTCGCCGCCCGGGCGGCGGACCCGGTCGACGATGTCCGCGGCACCGCCGCCTACCGGCGGCACGCGCTGGCGGTACTGGCCCGGCGGACCCTGCACTGGGCCTGGCAGAGTTACCGGCAGGGAGGATGAGGGGCGCATGCGAGTGACGATGACGGTCAACGGCGAGCCGCGGCAGGCGGACGAGGTCTGGCCGGGTGAGAGCCTGCTCTACGTGCTGCGCGAGCGGCTGGGCCTGCCGGGCTCCAAGAACGCCTGCGAGCAGGGCGAATGCGGGTCCTGCACGGTCTACCTGGACGGCCTGCCAGCCTGCGCCTGCCTGGTGGCGGCCGGCCAGGCGGAGGGCCGCAGCGTGATCACCGTGGAGGGCCTGGCCGGCGCCGATGCGCTGCACCCGGTGCAGGAGGCGTTCATCGAGGCGGGCGCGGTGCAGTGCGGGTTCTGCACGCCGGGCCTGCTGGTCGCCGCGCACGACCTGCTGAGCCGCTCGCCGCACCCAGCTGACCTGGAGATACGGGAGGCGCTGGCGGGCAACCTGTGCCGGTGCACCGGCTATGAGAAGATCCTGGACGCCGTGCGGCTGGCCGGGAACATGATGTCAGGCTCCGGGGCATGACCGATTTCGCGCTCAACGGATGCGCCGTGGTCACCGTGGACCCCCGGCGCAGCGAGTACGAGCGCGGCCATGTCGTGGTCACGGGCAGCCGGATCACCGCGGTCGGTCCCGGCCCGGTGCCGGAGCAGTACCGGGGCACCCGGCAGATCGACGCGGCCGGCTGCCTGGTGACCCCCGGCCTGGTCAACACGCACCACCACCTGTACCAGTGGGCCACCAGGGGCCGGGCGGTCGACGCGACCCTGTTCGGCTGGCTGACCGAGCTGTACCCGGTGTGGGCGGGGATCGACGAGGCGATCGTCCGCGCGGCCTCCACCGCGGCGCTGGCATGGCTGGCCCGGTCCGGCTGCACCACCAGCACCGACCACCAGTACATCTTCCCGCGCGGCGGCGGCGACGTGCTGGCGGCGACCATCGAGGCGGCGCGGGACGTCGGGCTGCGATTCCACCCGGCGCGCGGCTCCATGGACCTGGGCCAGAGCGCCGGCGGCCTGCCGCCGGACAGCGTGGTGGAGAGCCGGGACGAGGTACTCGCCGCGACCGAGGCGGCCATCGACCGGTTTCACGACCCCGGCCCCGAGTCGATGCTGCGGATCGCGGTGGCCCCGTGCTCCCCGTTCTCGGTCAGCAGGGAGCTGATGGCCGAGGCCGCCGAGCTGGCCCGGCGCCGCCAGGTCCGGCTGCACACCCACCTGGCCGAGACCGCGGATGAGGACGAGTACTGCGCCGGGCATTTCGGCTGCACCCCGGTGCAGTACATGGACTCGCTCGGCTGGCTGGGCCCGGATGTCTGGCTGGCGCATGCCGTGCACCTGGATGACGCCGGGATCGCCCGCCTCGGCGCGACCAGGACGGGCGTCGCGCACTGTCCCTCGTCCAACGGCCGGCTCGGCGCGGGCATCTGCCGCACCCGCGACCTGATCGACGCCGGTGTCCCGGTGGGCCTCGGGGTGGACGGCGCGGCGTCCAACGAGGAGAACTCGCTGCGCGCCGAGCTGCACCAGGCGGTGCTGGTCGCCAGGTCGGCGGGCGGCCCGGAGGCGATGACCGTGCGCCAGGCTCTGGAGCTGGCCACCATGGGCGGCGCCGCGCTGCTGGGCCGCGAAGCCGAGATCGGCTCGCTGGAGCCCGGCAAGCTGGCGGACCTGGCGCTCTGGCGGCTCGACACGCTGCCGCACGCCGACGTGGCCGACCCGGTCGCGGCGCTGGTGCTCGGCGCGCAGCCGCCGCTGGAGCTGCTGGCCGTGCATGGCGAGGTCGTCGTGGAGCGGGACCGGGTGGTCACTGTCGATGAGGATCAGGCTGCCCGCGCGGCTCGCCAGGCCGCCGCGGCCCTGGCCGGCGGCTGAGCCGCTGCCAGCCGCCGCGATCCCCGGGTGACCGGCGGCCGCCACCCCCGGCGCGGCGACGTGCTCTGCGCCGGCAGTGCCTGAACAGGCAGTGCGGCAGGTCCGGGCGCGCAGGGCAGGCATGCCGGGTACGTTGACCAGATGGGCGAGGCGCGGTTCGCTGGCGGGGGACGGCGGCTTCGCCCGTGAGCTGGCGGGGAGGAGGGAGCGACACCTCATGAGCGCGCCCACGCGAGCCCCGTCGCGCGAGCCGGGCACGGCCCCGCCCGCCAGCGAACCGGCCAGCCGGGCAGGCCGGGCTGGCAGCGGCGTCGGCGGCAGCCCGCGCCGCCCCGACGGCGTCCCGAAGGTGACCGGCCAGTTCGCCTACGGCAGTGACCTGTGGATGGACGACATGATCTGGGGGGTGACGCTGCGCAGCCCGCACGCGCACGCCCGGATCTCCTCGATCGGCATCGGCATCGGCGCGGCGCTGGCCACGGCCGGGGTCTACGCCGTGCTCACGCACGAGGACGTGCCCGGCGACAACCGGCACGGCCTGGGGCGCACGGATCAGCCGGTGCTGGCCCGCCGCCTGGTCCGCTACCAGGGCGAGCCGGTGGCGCTGGTGGCGGCCGACCACCCGGAGATCGCCCGGCAGGCGGCGAAGAAGATCGCGGTCAGCTACGCGCCGCTGCCGCCGGTCACCGACCCGGTGGCCGCGCTGGAGCCCGGCGCGTCGGCCCTGCATGCGCACGGCAACCTGGTGCGCCACCTCAAGGTCCGCAAGGGTGACCCGCACCCGCCGGCTGACGTCGTGGTCACCGGCGAGTACCGGGTGGGCATGCAGGACCAGGCGTTCCTCGGCCCGGAGGCGGGCATGGCCGTGCCGGACGGGCACGGCGGCGTGGACCTGTACGTGGCCACGCAGTGGCTGCACGTCGACCAGAAGCAGATCTGCTCGGCGCTCCGGCTGCCGCCGGAGAAGGTCCGGCTGGTGGTCGACGTGGACACCGAGCTGGGGCTGATCAAGGTCGTCGAGCTGGCCTGCGCCCAGGATGTGGGCAAGGCGATGCACCCGCAGGCCATCCTCGGGCAGATTCACGGCGGCACCGCTCAGGGCATGGGCCTGGCGATCATGGAGGAGATCCAGGTGTCGGGCGGCCTGATCCAGAACCCGTCCTTCACCGATTACCTGATCCCCACGATCCTGGACATGCCCCCGATGCGGGTCGAGATCCTGGAGTATCCGGACCCGCACGCGCCGTACGGCCTGCGCGGCGTCGGCGAGCCCCCGGCCATCTCCTCCGGCCCGGCCGTCGCCGCGGCCATCCGCGCGGCAACGGGCCTGGACCTGCCCCGCATCCCGATCAAGCCCGAGCACATAACGGACCCCTCGTGACGACTCCCACCCCGCCGCCGGCCCGGCGCGAGAAGAAGCTGGCTGACGCCACCGGCGCCGAACTCGACGCGCTGCTCGCGCCGTCCGATCAGCAGCTCGCCGACCAGTACCCCGGGGAGCGGCCGGGCCGCCAGCCGGTGCAGACGCTCTATGTCCCGGCCGACCAGTTCGAGCCGGATCTGCCCATGTGGTGGGGGACTGAGGCGCTGGTCACGCTGGAACGCTGCGCTCCGCAGCCGGACCATTTCGCGGCCGCCATGGGCCTCGGCCCGCAGCTCGCCGCGGCGGTGCGCGACCGCGTGCTGGCCAAGCTGAGCACCGAGCCGGTCGAGGACCTGCGGATTGACTTCGAGGACGGGTACCGCCCGCGCAGCGCGCGGCCGGATTCCCGCGAGGACGACGATGCCCGGGCGGCCGCCGCGCTGCTCGGCGATGCCGTGATCGCCGGGACAGCGCCGCCGTTCACCGGGCTGCGCTGCAAGAGCCTGGCCGCCGCGACCCGCAGCCGGGCGATCGACACGCTGGATATCTTCCTGGCCGAGCTGCTGGCCCGGTGCCAGCTGCCGGCCGGCTTCGTCGTGACGCTGCCGAAGGTCACCTGCGCCGATCAGGTGCGGGCGATGGTCCTGCTCTGCGAGCGGCTCGAGGAGGCGCACCGGCTCCAGCCGGGCCAGCTCCGCTTCGAGATCCAGGCGGAGACCCCGCAGCTGATCCTGGGCGCCGACGGCGCCGCCGAGGTCGCCCGCTGCCTGCACGCGGCCGCGGGCCGGCTGACTGGCCTGCACTACGGCACGTATGACTACTCGGCGGCGCTGAATATCGCGGCGCACTGCCAGAGCATGGACCATCCGTGCGCCGACCATGCCCGTGCTGTCCTCCAGGTCGCGGCGGCGGGAACCGGCGTCCGGCTCAGCGACGGGTCGACGAACGTGCTGCCTATCGGCAGCCGCGAGGATGTCCTCGCCGCCTGGCAGCTGCACGCCCGGCTGGTGCGCCGGTCCCTGCAGCGCGGCTTCTACCAGGGCTGGGACCTGCACCCGGCCCAGCTGGCCAGTCGCTACGCGGCTACCTACGGGTTCTTCCGCGCGGAACTGCCGGCCGCGGCGGCCCGGCTGCGGTCCTACGCCGAGCGCACCGGCACCGGCGTGCTGGAGGACCCGGCCACGGCCAGGGCCCTGGCCGGCTACCTGGCTCGCGGCCTGGACTGCGGCGCCATCGCCCAGCAGGAGATCGCCGAGCTGGCCGGCCTGGACCGGGCGCGGCTGGACGCGCTCCGGGTGCTCTGACCGCGCGGCGCACCTGGTTGGCTCAGCCCCGGCCGATAAACGGCATCCTGGTGGCGGTGATGGTCAGGAACTGCACGTTCGCGTCCAGCGGCAGGGCCGCCATGAAGAGCACGGCCGCCGCGGCGTGCTCGGCGTCGAAGGTGGGCTCGGGCGCCGGCGAGCCGCCGGCCTGCCGCGCCCCCTCGCCCATGTGCCGGGTCATCCCGGTCGCGGCATTACCGACGTCGATCTGGCCGCAGGCGATGCCGAAATCCCGGCCGTCCAGCGAGATGGACTTCGTCAGCCCGGTGATCGCGTGCTTGGTCGCGGTGTAGCAGGCACTGCCCGGCCGCGGGCTGTGCGCCGATATCGATCCGTTGTTGATGATCCGGCCGCCGCGGGGCCGCTGGGCCTTCATCATCCGCACCGCGTGCTGCGCGCACAGGAAGGCACCGGTGAGGTTGGTGTCGACGGCCTGCCGCCAGTCAGCCCAGGAGACCTCGTCCACCGCGCCCGCCGGGCCGAAGGTGCCCGCGTTGTTGACCAGCAGGTCGACCCGTCCCCACCGCCGGTTCACGGCCCCGAACAGGTCCGCGACGGACTCGGGCACCGTGACATCGGCCGGGACCACCAGCGCGGACTCGGGCCGCGCCATGCCGGAGGCGACGGTCTCCCGCAGCGCCTCCTCCCGGCGCCCGGCCGCCGCGACCTGCCAGCCCGCCTCGAGCAGCGCGTGCGTGATGCGGCGGCCGAGCCCCGAGCCGGCCCCGGTGACGACGGCCACGCCGGTAGTTGCCATGGAACTCCTCAGAGTCGCTGGTCGGTGGCTGAATCGGGAACGCCATCGAAGTACTGGCTGAGCACCTGCCCGAACAGCGGCTGGCCCGGATCCGCCCGCAGGAACAGGGTCATGGAAGACCGCAGCTTCTGCGCGTCCAGGCCGCCGAGTATCTGCTCCGCGGTGCGGCCCTGCACCTCGGTCAGGATCCGCGCGCACTCGGCCAGCCGCGGCCCGAGCACGGGATGGCGCAGGTAAGCCCGGGCCTCCTCGATCGAGGAGATCGCGTACGTTCGCGAGGTCGGGCTCTGGCCCAGGCCCGCGATCTGCGGGAAGACGAACCAGATCCAGTGGCCGGTCTTCCGGCCGCGGCGCAGCTCGCCGCTGGCGCGGTCGTAGCTGCCCCCGGCATCCTGGGCGGCGACGAAACGCTGCAGATTGCAGGGATCGTCCATCGTCATCTCCCCACGATATGGTCGCGCCGCGGGGCCGCGCCGCGGCCTGGCATGATCGGGCGCATGACGGGCCACGCCGCCGGGCCGCCGGGCGATTACCGCGAGTGCGGCCCGGCCGCCTGTGACCTGCTCATCCGGGGCCGCCGGGTGGTGACGCCAGCCGGCCTGCGGGCCGCGGCGGTGGGCATCGCCGGCGGTCAGGTCAGCGCGATCGAGCCCGCCGCCGGGCCGGCCGCGGCCGAGCTGGCCCGGCAGTCCGCCCGCGTCGTCGACCTGGCCGCCGACGAGGTCCTGCTGCCCGGCCTGGTCGACGCGCACGTGCACGTCAACGAGCCGGGCCGGACCGAGTGGGAGGGGTTCGCCTCGGCCACCAGGGCCGCTGCCGCGGGCGGCATCACCACGGTGATCGACATGCCGCTGAACTCGGTGCCGCCGACCGTGGACGCCGCGGCGCTGCGGTGGGAACCGCTGGTGGCCCGGGCCGGCGCCCGCGGCGACGCGGTGAACGAGTATGCGGTCAGCGACTGGCGGTGCTGGACCCACGTCCGGCTGTCCATCTACCCGGACGGCGGCGTGGCCAGGTTCCGCGTGCACGGGGAAGTGCTGCCCGATCCCGCGTTCCTGACCGGAACGGCTGACCTGGCCGCGATGCGGAACGGCGGCCGGGTGACCGACTGCTCGGACGCCTTCTACTCCCCGCCCGCCCATCTGATCATGCCCGGCCGGGCGCGGGTCATGAGCGACGGCTGGGAGAACGCGCGGCGCCGCGGCCCCGGGAACGACTACGTCGTCATCCGGCTGGCCGCGCCCGGCCGGCTGCGTCACGTCGAGATCGACACCTCCTGCTTCGTCGGCAACGCGCCGGGCTGGGCCAGGCTGTCGGCCGCCGACGAGCGGGCCGCGGCTCGGCTGGCGCAGGTGCCGCCCGGCGGGATGCCGGCCGGCCCGCCAGGGGATCACCCGGACTCAGGCCTGGACTGGCAGGAGGTGCTGGCGCAGACCCGGCTGCAGCCCGATACCCGGCACCGCTTCCTGGTCGGCTACCGGAGCCCGTGCACGCATATCCGCCTCGACGTGCTCCCCGATGGCGGCCTGGCCCGGCTGCGGGCCTACGGCGAGGTCGAGCCCGAGGCGCTGGCCGGCCTGCGCCGGCAGTGGCAGCAGGCCGGCTGATGGCGCGGCGCCCGGCCCGTCTTGCTGCCTGCAGCACCGTGTCCGCGGCACTGGCCCTGCAGAGCGACCGGCGGCTCGGTGACCTGGTGGATGCGGGGACTCCGATCGGTACCGGCATCGGCGGATCGGTCCTGCTGGTGCGGGTCGATGGCACGCCGGTGTTCGTCAAGCGGGTTCCGCTCACCGATCTGGAGCGACGCCCGGGCAACGTCATGTCCACGGCCAACCTCTTCCAGCTGCCCGCTTTCTATCAGTACGGAGTCAACAGCGCCGGGTTCGGGGCGTGGCGCGAGCTAGCCGCGCATGCCATGACCACCAGCTGGGTGCTCGGGTCCGGATGCCAGGGCTTCCCGCTGCTGTACCACTGGCGGGTCCTGCCAGCGCCCGCGGCTGCCGTGCCGGACGAACTGCAGGACGTGGACCGCGCGGTCGGCTACTGGAACGGATCAGCGGCCGTGCGCGAGCGAATCGAGGCGATCAGGCAGTCGTCGGCGAGCATCGTGCTCTTCCTGGAGTACTTCCCGCAGAATCTGGACGAGTGGCTGAGCGCCCGGCTTGCCCAGGGCGGCGCGGTGGCCGAGCGGGCCTGTGTCATGGTGGAAAGGGGCCTGAGGACCGGCGTCGGCTGCATGAATTCTCGCGGGCTGCTGCACTTCGACGCGCACTTCGAGAACATCCTGACCGATGGCCGTCGGCTCTATTTCGCGGATTTCGGGCTGGCGGCGTGTTCCCGGTTCGAGCTCTCCCCGGCCGAGTCCGGCTTCCTGGCGGAGCACGCGGGCTACGACCGCTGCTCTACCGTCACGCATCTGGTCTACTCGCTGCTCAGAGGCTTGTGCGGGTACGGAAGGGCCGGCATCGACGCGGTCGTCCGCGAGTGCGCGGAGGGCCGCGAGCCGCCGCCGGGCCTGCCGCGGGCAGCTGCCGCGATCATCACGCGCTACGCGCCGGTCGCGGCCGTCATGGGCGGCTTTTACTGGCAGCTGCAGAGCGAGAGCAGGACCACCCCGTACCCGGCCGGGCAGCTGCGGCTGCTGGAGCAGCAGCTCAGCTGGCCGTGACGCGGCCGCCGGAGACGCTGATCCGGCGGTTCGTGGTCACCGCGTCGAGCATCCGGCGATCGTGGGTGACCAGCAGCAGCGTGCCGGGAAACGAGGCGAGCGCCGATTCGAGCTGCTCGATCGCGGTCAGGTCGAGATGGTTCGTCGGCTCGTCCAGCACCAGCAGGTTGACGCCGCGCGCCTGCAGCAGCGCCAGCGCGGCCCTGGTGCGCTCGCCGGGGGACAGCGTCGAGGCCGGCCGCAGCACGTGCGCCGCGCGGAGGCCGAACTTCGCCAGCAGGGTCCGGATGCCGGCCGTGACCATGCCCGGCACCGCCGCGCCGAAGGCGGACATCAGCGGCTCGTCGCCGAGGAACAGGCCGCGCGCCTGGTCGACCTCGCCGACGACGACGGCCGGCCCCAGCGCAGCGTGTCCCGCGGCGAGCGGGATCTGGCCCAGCATCGCCGCCAGCAGCGTCGTCTTGCCCGACCCGTTCGCGCCGGTGATCGCGACCCGGTCGGCCCAGTCGATCTGCAGGCTGACCGGCCCCAGGGTGAAATCACCGCGGCGGACCACGGCGTCGCGCATCGTCGCGACGACCGCGCCCGCCCGCGGCGCCGCCGCGATCTCGAAGCGCAGCTCCCACTCCTTGCGCGGCTCATCGACGACATCGAGCCGCTCGATCAGCCGCTCGGTCTGCCGGGCCTTCGCCGCCTGCTTCTCGGTCGCCTCGGTGCGGAACTTGCGCCCGATCTTGTCATTGTCCGGCTGCTTGCGCCGGGCGTTCCTGACGCCCTTCTCCATCCAGGCGCGCTGCGACCTCACCCGTTCCTGCAGGGCCGCCCGGGTCCCGGCGTACTCCTCGTACTCCTCGCGCGCGTGCCGCCTGGCCACCTCGCGCTCCTCCAGGTAGGCCGCGTAACCGCCGCCGTACGTGGTCACCTGCTGCTGGGCCAGGTCCAGTTCGACCACCCGGCTGACGGTCCGGCTCAGGAACTCGCGGTCATGACTGACCAGCACCGTCGCGGCCCGCAGGCCCTGCACGAATTCCTCCAGCCGGGCCAGCCCGTCGAGGTCGAGGTCATTAGTCGGCTCATCGAGCAGGACCACGTCGTACCGGCTGAGCAGCAGAGACGCGAGCCCGGCCCGCGCGGCCTGGCCGCCCGACAGCGCGGTCATCGGATGGTCGATGTCCACGGTCAGGCCCAGGCTGGCCGCGACCGCGACCGCGCGCTCCTCCAGATCCGCGCCGCCGAGCGCGAGCCAGGACTCCAGCGCGCGGGAGTAGCCGTCATCCGCGCCGGGCGGGCCGGCCGCCAGCGCCGCGGCGGCGGCCTGCATCGCCTCGTCCGCCGCGGTCACCCCGGTCCGCCGCCCGAGGAACTGCCGAACGGTCTCGCCCGGCCGGGGATCCGGTTCCTGCGGCAGGTAGCCGATGCTGGCGTCCGGCGGGCTGATCGTGACTGAGCCGGCATCGGCCGGGTGCAGGCCCGCCAGCATCCGCAGCAGCGTGGACTTGCCCGCGCCGTTGACGCCGACCAGGCCGATCACGTCCCCCGGACCGGCGACCAGATCAAGGCCGGAGAAAAGCGGACGATCGCCGTGCGCCGCTGCGAGGCCGCTGGCGACGAGTGTGGCGCTCATGAGATCGCTCAGCCTACCGGCGCCCGGCCCGGCCACGCCAACGACTATGGGCGGGCCAGGGCCGTCGCGTCCGGCGCCCGGCCGGCCGGGCCGGGATCTGGCCGGACAACGCGGCGAGCGTGGATAATTGCCGGGAAAGGGATTCGGGCGACGGGATTATGACACGTGCCAGCACATTATGACTTCATCATCATCGGCGGCGGATCGGCCGGCTGCGCGCTGGCGAGCCGGCTGTCCGCTGATCCCGCGCATCAGGTCCTGGTCCTGGAGGCCGGGCGGCCCGATTACCCCTGGGACGTCTTCATCCATATGCCGGCGGCGCTGACCTTCCCGATCGGGAGCCGGTTCTATGACTGGCGTTATGAATCGGAACCGGAGCCATACATGAACGGCCGCCGGATCTATCACGCCCGCGGGAAAGTGCTGGGCGGATCCAGCAGCATCAACGGCATGATCTTCCAGCGCGGCAATCCGCTGGACTACGCGCGCTGGGCCGCCGATCCGGGCATGGCCGACTGGGACTACGCGCACTGCCTGCCGTATTTCAGGCGGATGGAAACCTGCCTGGCCGGCCCGGATGAGTTCCGCGGCGGCGACGGGCCGCTGATCCTGGAGCGCGGCCCGGCCACCAATCCCCTGTTCACCGCCTTCTTTGCCGCCGTGCAGGAGGCCGGGTACTCGCTCACCGACGACGTCAACGGCTACCGGCAGGAAGGCTTCGCGCCGTTCGACCGGAACGTGCACCGGGGCAGGCGGCTGAGCGCGGCCGGCGCGTACCTGCGACCGGTGCTGGGCCGCCGGAACCTGACCCTGCACACCAGGGCCTTCGTCACGAAGATCCGCTTCGACGGTCGGCGGGCGGCCGGAGTCGACTACCGGCATGAGGGCAAGCTGCAGCAGGTGCAGGCGGGCGAGATCATCCTCTGCGGCGGCTCGATCAACTCCCCGCAGCTGCTGCAGCTGTCCGGGGTGGGCAGCCCGAAGCTGCTGGAGCAGGTCGGCGTGAAGGTCCGGCACGAGCTGCCCGGCGTCGGCGAGAACCTGCAGGATCACCTGGAGGTCTACGTCCAGTACGGGTGCAAGCAGCCGGTCTCGGTCGCGCCCGCGCTGAAGTGGCGCAACCGGCCGCTGGTCGGCGCGCAATGGCTGCTGCGGCGCAGCGGGCCAGGCGCCACCAACCATTTCGAGGGCGGCGGCTTCGCCCGCAGCAACGACGGCGTGGCCTACCCGAACCTGATGTTCCACTTCCTGCCCATCGCCATCCGCTACGACGGGTCGTCGCCCGCCGGCGGGCACGGCTACCAGGTGCACATCGGGCCGATGAACTCCGACGCGCGCGGCTGGGTCCGGATCACCTCGCTGGACCCGGCGGTGCATCCGGCGCTGCAGTTCAATTACCTGTCCACCGAGCAGGACCGGCGGGAATGGGTCGAGGCCATCGGGGTGGCCCGGACGATCCTGAACCAGCCGGCCATGGAGCCGTACAACGCCGGCGAGCTGTCGCCGGGGCCGGGGGTGCAGACGCCGGAGCAGATCCTGGACTGGGTGCGCCGCGACGGGGAGACCGCGCTGCACCCCTCCTGCACCTGCGCGATGGGCACCACGGAGATGTCGGTGGTGGACCCGGCGACCATGCGGGTGCACGGCCTGGACGGCCTGCGCGTGGTCGATGCCTCGGTGATGCCGTACGTGACGAACGGCAACATCTACGCGCCGGTGATGATGATCGCCGAGAAGTCGGCCGACCTGATCCTCGGCAACACCCCGCTGCCCCCGTCGGCCGCACGGTTCTATACCCGTGCCACCGGCACTGGCGGCACCCAGACGTAGTCGCCCGGCTTCGGCTCCAGCCGGACCAGCTCACCGGAAGCGGTGGACAGCTCGTCGGACCTGACCAGCCGCAGCGGCCGGGCAGCCGGGTCCCCGCTCATCCCTGCACGGGCTCGAGCGTGAGCGACACCGAGTTGATGCACCAGCGCTGGTCGGTCGGCACCTCGTAGCCCTCGCCCTCGAACACGTGACCAAGGTGCGAGTTGCAGTTCGCGCACCGGACCTCGGTGCGGACCCCGCCCAGCGACCGGTCCTCGAGCAGGATGACGGCATCGTCCTTGGTCGGCTGGTAAAAGCTCGGCCAGCCGCAATGCGACTCGAACTTGGCATCAGAACGGAAGAGCTCCGCGCCGCAGGCCCGGCACCGGTAGACGCCCGTCGTCTTGGTGTCGGTGTACTCGCCGGTGAACGGCGCCTCCGTACCGGCCTCGCGCAGCACGTGATACTCCTGCGGGCTCAGCCGGGCCCGCCACTCATCCTCCGACAGCTGTGCGTTCTCCATGCTGGCGAGATTACCCCGAGGCCGCCCGGGGCTCAGGCTCGGCCAGCGTGACCTCGTGCGCCGGCTCGATCCCGGCCAGTTCCTGCAGCTCGATCTGGCTGACATGCCCGGCCGCCCGCACGTCCGCGCTGGCCGCGGCCAGCGCGTCCAGCCGGTCCCGCGGCGCGGTCAGGGCCAGCCGGGCGACCGGGGCCCGCATCGGCAGCCGGGCCGCGGATTTCGCCTTCCTGATGGCCGCGATCGCCGCGCTGGCCGCGGTCAGCGCGGCGTCGTCGCCCGGCCCGGCCAGGGCCAGCAGGCGCTGGGGCTCCGGCCAGGGCGCACGGTGCACCGAGCCGTCCCGCCACCAGGACCACGCCTCCTCGGTCACATACGGCAGGAACGGCGCGAATAGTCGCAGGATGACTGAAAGCGCCGCCCGCAGCGCGGCGATCGCGGACCCGGCCGCCGCAGGCCCGCGATCGCCGTAGCCGCGCGGCTTCACCAGCTCCAGGTAGTCGTCGCAGAACGACCAGAAGAACCGCTCGGCCTGGTCCAGCGCGAGTGCGTGGTCGTAGGACTCGAAGGCGACCGTGCACTCCGCCGTGACCAGCGCCAGCCTGCGCAGCATGGCCTGGTCGAGCGGCTCGGTGACCGGCAGCTCGCCGGCCTGGCCGGGGGCCTGCATGCCGAGCACGAACCGGCTCGCGTTGAGGATCTTGACCGCGAGCCGGCGCCCGATCTTCAGCTGCCCGGCGTCGAAGGTGGTGTCCACGCCCAGCCGGGCACTGGCCGCCCAGTAGCGGACCGCGTCGCTGCCGTGCTCGCGCAGCAGGTCCGTCGGCGTCAGCACGTTTCCCCGGGATTTGGACATCTTCTTGCGGTCGGGATCGAGGATCCAGCCGGAGATGGCCGAATGCCGCCAGGGCAGCACGCCGTGCTCGAGGTGCGCGCGCAGGATCGTGTAGAACAGCCAGGTCCTGATGATCTCGTGCGCCTGCGGCCGCAGGTCCATCGGGAAGACCCGGCGGAACAGGTCGTCGTCGCCGGGCCAGCCGCCCTCGATCTGCGGCGTCAGCGACGAGGTGGCCCAGGTGTCCAGCACGTCAGGATCAGCGGTGAAGCCGCCCGGCTCGTCCCGCTGGCCAGGCTGGTACCCGGCGGGCACGTCGGCCGCCGGGTCGACGGGCAGCGACTCGCCGGCGGGCAGGATCGGCCGCGACCGGTCGGCCGCGCCGCCCGGGCCGAGCGGGTACCAGACCGGTATCGGCACCCCCGAGTAGCGCTGGCGGCTGACCAGCCAGTCACCGGTCAGGCCCGCCACCCAGTTCTCGTACCGCGACCGCATGTGCGGCGGGTGCCAGGACAGCTCGCGCCCGCGGTCCAGCAGCGCGGCGCGCAGCTTCTCGTCCCGCCCGCCGCTGCGGAGGTACCACTGCCGGGTGCTGATGATCTCCAGCGGCTGCTCGCCCTTCTCGTAGAACTTCACCGGATGCCGGATCGGCTCGGGCTCGCCGCGCAGCGAGCCGGCCGCCGCCAGCATCTCGGCGATCCGCTTGCGCGCTGCCCGCACCGGCAGCCCGGCCAGCTGTGCGTAGACACCGGCCGGCCCGGTCCCGGCAATGCCGGGCGGCGGGGCCGGCCGCAGCCGGCCGTCCGGCCCGATGACCGGCCGGGTCTCCAGCTGCAGGTCCCGCCACCAGGTCACGTCGGTGGTGTCGCCGAACGTGCAGACCATGGCCAGGCCGGTGCCCTTGGCCGGGTCCGCCAGCCGGTGCGCCAGGATCGGCACGCCGACGCCGAACAGCGGCGTCCGCGCCACGCTGCCGAACAGCGGCGCGTACCGCTCGTCGTCCGGGTGCGCCAGCACGGCCACGCAGGCAGGCAGCAGCTCGGGCCGGGTGGTGGCAATGACCAGCTCGCCCTGGCCCGGCAGGCCGGCGTCGAGCCCGAACGCCAGCCGGTAGTACGCGCCTGGCACCTCGCGTTCCTCGACCTCGGCCTGGGCCACCGCGGTGCCGAAGGTCACGTCCCAGAGCGTCGGCCCGTCCGCCTGGTAGGCCTCGCCCCTGGCCAGGTTGCGCAGGAAAGCGCGCTGCGAGATGGCCTGGACCCGGTCATCGATGGTGCGGTAACTGGTGTCCCAGTCCACGGACAGGCCCAGCTGGCGCCAGACCTGCGCGTAGGCACGCTCGTCCTGCCCGGCGAGCTCCCCGCACAGCTCGACGAAGTTGCGCCGGGAGACGGGCTGCTGGCCGGCCGGCCCGGCGGCCGGCCCGCCGTCCTGCGCCGGACCGGGGAGCACCAGCCCTGGCTGGTAGGGCAGCGACGGATCGCAGCGCACCCCGTAGTAGATCTGCGTGCGCCGCTCCGACGGCAGGCCGTTGTCGTCCCACCCGATGGGATAGAAGACTGCCCGGCCGCGCATTCGCCAGAAGCGGGCGAGCGTGTCGGTCTGGGTGTAGGAGAAGACGTGCCCGATGTGCACGGACCCGCTGGCCGTCAGCGGCGGCGTGTCGATGGCGTAGACGTCATCGCGGCGGGCGGAGCGGTCAAACTTGTACTACACGCTCCTGTTCCCAGCGCCGCGCCCACTTGTCCTCCAGGCCGTCCAGCGTCGGCCTGGCCGGTGCGGAACGAGGGGGTTCATGGCTGCTCATACCGCTGAGGATAGCGCCTGCGGGGGCGGCCGGTCAGGCAGCCAGCCGCGGCGCCTCCGGCCGCCTCGTAGGGTGGAACGCATGGAGATGCGAGTAATCGGAAGCACCGGAGTCAGGGTCAGCCCGCTGTGCCTCGGCGCGATGATGTTCGGCGCCTGGGGCAATCCCGACCACGACGAGTCGGCGAAAATCATCCAGCGCGCGCTGGATGCGGGCATCAGTTTCATCGACACGGCCGATGTCTATTCGGCCGGGGAATCCGAGCAGATCGTCGGCCAGGCGCTGGCCGGGGGGCGGCGTAACCACGTCGTGCTGGCCACCAAGGCGCACGGGACGATGGGCCGCGACGTGAACGAGCAGGGCAACTCCCGGCGCTGGCTGATCCGCGAGTGCGAGAACAGCCTGCGCCGCCTGGGCACGGACTATATCGACCTGTACCAGATCCACCGGCCCGAGCCGGAGACCGACATCGACGAGACGCTCGGCGCGCTGACCGACCTGATCAGGGCCGGGAAGATCCGCTACGCGGGCAGCTCGACCTTCCCGCCGTCGCAGATCGTCGAGGCGCAGTGGACCGCGCAGCACCGCGGCCGGGAGCGCTTCGTCTGCGAGCAGCCGCCCTACTCGATCCTGGTTCGCGGCGTCGAGGCCGAGGTGCTGCCGGTCTGCCAGGACTACAAGATGGGCGTGATCCCGTGGGGCCCGCTGGCCAGCGGCTGGCTGTCCGGCCGCTACCGCGAGAACGCCGAGCTGCCGGTGAGCACCAGGGCGGAGCGGCTCCCGCAGCGCTTCGACATGAGCCTGCCGGGCAACCAGGCCAAGCTGGAGGCGGCCGAGCAGCTGGCCAGGCTCGCCGAAGAGGCTGGCTTGTCGCTGATCCACCTGGCGCTCGCGTTCGTGCTCAATCATCCGGCGGTGACCTCGGCGATCATCGGGCCGCGCACGATGGAGCACCTGGAGGCCCAGCTGGGGGCAGCCGACGTCCGGCTCAGCCGGGACGTGCTGGACCGGATCGACGAGATCGTGCCGCCCGGCACCAACCTCAACCCGCCGGATCGTGGCTACGAGCCGCCGGCCCTGACTGACCCGTCGCGGCGCCGCCGCTGAGCCGCCGCGGGCTAGCGCCTGCGCGGTCGGCTAGCGGAGCCCCCCGGGCCCGGCCACTGCAACGGCCAGGCCGGGGGGACCGATAAAAGGCCAGGCCGGGTAGGCCCGGCAGGCCAGAAGTTTCTTTGCGTTAATTGTTATCAAATAGGCCACCAGATTGCGGCCGACCGGCCGGCGCATTCTGGGCCGTCGGTTACCCTTCGGTCAGTGCTGCCTGGCGGGAACGTGCGGGACCTGTGCTGCATGGGTCGATGCTGTGACGCGTGAGCGGGAGGTGCGCGAGTGGGTCTGACCAGCCCCGTCCTGGTCTACCTGCTGGCCGGAGCAGGGATCGTGCTGCTCGCGGCAATGCTCTGGTACTGGCCACGGCTGGCGGGCCGCGGCTGGCGGCCGGTGGTCCTGCGGGCTGCCGCCGTGTGCGTTCTGCAGGCCTGCGTGCTCAGCCTGATCTTCGTCATGGTCAACCGGTCGTACGTGTTCTACTCCTCCTGGTCGGACCTGCTGGGATCGGACACCGGCACGGGCACGGTGCTGGCTGTCGACGGCGGAAGCAGCCAGCTCTCGGCGGCGACCCGGGTGACCGCGTCCTCGGCCGTCACGATCCCCGGCCACCACGGCGCGGTCGGCGTCCTGCAGGCGGTCCGGTTCCGCGGCCAGCTGTCCGGCGTCACCGTGAGCGGCCATATTTACCTGCCGCCGGGGTACCCGCAGCCCGGCCGCCGGTACCCGGTGATCATGGCCGTGTCGGGCCAGGCGGCCAGCACCAGCTCCCCCTACGGCGCCGCGCGGCTGGCCGCCTCGGCGGCGGTGCAGATAGCCAGCGGCAAGCTCAGGCCCGTCATCCTGGTCGTGCTGCCCGCCGCGCTCGGTGCCGATCAGGGCTGCCTGAACGTGCCGGGCAGCACGCAGGCTGGCATGTTCTACGCCCAGGACCTCCCGGCGGCGCTGGAGACCGGCTATCACGCGAGCGCGGTGGCGAGCCGGTGGGCACTGCTCGGCGATGCGGCGGGCGGCTACTGCGCGCTGCAGCTGGCCATGGACAACTCCACCGTGTTCTCGGCTGCCGCCGTGCCTAGCCGGAGCTACGCCGGGCCGCCCGGCTCGCACGAGGCCGGCAACAGCCCGCAGATCAGGAACCAGCAGAACCTGATCTGGCAGCTCCGGCACCTGCCGATGCAGCCGGTGTCCATCCTGTTCGCCGGGCCCGGCCAGAAGACGGCAAGCCGGGGTCCGGCCGCCGCGTTCATCTCGCTGGTCCGGCGCCCGATGCGGGTGACCGTGGCCGGCCTGAGCCCGGGCACCACGCCGCTCGCGCCGGTGCTGGACTGGATCGGGCGGGAGCTGGGAGCTTGACTATGGCCGCAGGGACTATGGCCGCAGGGGCTACGGCTGCGGAGACTACGGCTGCTGAGACTACGGCTGCTGAGAC
>Ga0116106_1000323_pt1 | contig 28220 bp, 31 predicted proteins | sample June2015DPH_6_50_FD_89717 | JGI IMG/M metagenome (GOLD analysis project Ga0116106, IMG submission 89717) | Peatland microbial communities from SPRUCE experiment site at the Marcell Experimental Forest, Minnesota, USA - June2015DPH_6_40 | ecosystem: Environmental > Terrestrial > Soil > Wetlands >...
CCTGCCGCAGCTCCGTACGCGACACGGTGCCACGCATGGCGATGTGGACGTGCGGGGCGAGCCGTTTCTGCGGCTCGATGCTGGCGAAGTACTGGAGGTCGTAGCCGAGGAACCGGCGCAGGTTCTGCACGAGCCGGTCGAACAGCGCCGCGAAGTGTAGCGCGTCCCGTGCGGCACGCCGGTAGTCGTAAGACTCCGGGTCGGCCGGGGTGCCGTCTGCGGTGACTTTGCCGTAGCTGTCGCAGGTCAGGGTCAGGAACATGGACGGCCGGAACGTCTTGCCGTCCGGAGCGGTATAGACCTTCCCGGTCGTGCGCGGGTCGATCTTGCGGCGCGGCAGGACCAGGCCGGCTGGGCGGGCGCTGCGGCTGCGGGGCATTCCAGTTGACCTCGGGATGCAAGGTAAACTAGCTTTGCACTGCAAAGTCAGCAGTCGGACGGTGAGGACACGCGCATGAGGGGACCGGCATGAAAGACGGCGCGGACGAGGAAACGGGGATGGACCTGCAACAAGCGTCGGCAATTATGCAAGAGACAGGGGACCGGGCGAGGCGTGCGCTGGTGGTCAGGCGGCCAGTCCTGCTGGCCGTCTGGGGAGCGGCTTGGATGGTTTCCGATGGCGTGATCTGGTTGTCGGTCCGCGGGCAGCGGCCCTATGACGGGCCGACGCCCGCGGCATTGCTGACGCTGACTATGGTGATCGCAGCAGCCGCGGTCTTCACGGTCATTTATGCCGGCCGGGCGGGCAGCGGCGTCGGTGGCTTGTCGGTGCTACAGCGGCGCATCCTCTTGTTGTCATACCTCGGGGGGTACGTTGCCCTCTTCCTGCTTGAGGCCGCGATCGACCATGCTGGCGCGAGCCGGGCCGTCCTTGGCGTATATGGTGCTGCCGCGCCTATTCTCCTGGTGGCCCTGATCATCGCCGCCAGCGGCGCCGTCTTCCTGGACTGGTCCCTGTTCGGCCTTGGTCTCTGGCTGCTGGCGGTGGCGGCAGGCAGCGGATTCGCGGGCCCGGTGACGGTCTGGGCGGTCAGCGCGCTGGCGGGAGGCGGAGCGCTGCTGGTGATGGCGGTGATCGGGCTGCGTTGGAACCGTTCATGAACATTGATGGGCTCGACCCGGTGATCCACGGGCCCGCGCGGCTGCGGATCATGGTGACGCTGGCGACGCTGCCCGAGGGCGACGATCTGTCCTTCAGCAGGCTGCAAGATCTGCTCAGCCTGACACCAGGCAACCTCATCACGCACCTGCGCAAACTAGAGGACGCCGGCTACGTGACCACAGTAAGAACCGGCGCGGGGGTCACCGCGCGGACTTCCGTATCACTCACCCGCGACGGCCGGGCCGCGCTAGCTCGCTATACCGCCGTACTGCGACAGCTGCTCGACGGAGCTGCCTCACAGCTGCCCGGCTCGCCGTGACCAGCCCTGCGCCGCGCCAGGCCGCCGCTTGATAAGAACTCTTAGAGCGCCCGGCAATTGGGATGTGCCGGGGCGTGTCGTAACAAGGCACAGGCACGGGTCCCGATGATCATTGGCTTACCACAGTCGATGATCTTCGAGGTGTCCCGTGCCTGTCGTGCCATCATGCCTGCTGGAGCCGACCTGGGCCGGGGTTCTCCGCTCTCCTCGGCGGTGAGCCCCCGGAATTTCACCCCGGTCACCCGCTGGGCTGCCATCGCCGGCGGGTGCCCGGCCGGGTGGTCTTCGAGCATGTCGTGGCCGCGTTAGTGCACGGCAGCGGGTACGAGCGGATCGCCACGCCGGGATGCTCGGACCGCACCATCCGCCGAAGGCTGGCCGAATGGGCGGCCCTGGGCATCGCCGAGGCGCTGCATGCCGCCGCGCTGCGCGCCTATGACCAGATCATCGGCCTGGAGCTGGGTGATGTCGCGGTGGACGGGTGCCCTGTTTGCCGAGTTCCTGCTGCAATCGGACCTGCGGTCGTGCCGCCTGGCCAGTCAACGGCCGCCGGCGGGCCCGGTCTTTCTTCGACCGTGCGCTGCCCTGCCTGATGGGCTTCTGCCTGGCCGGTCAGTGCCGTCGCATCTCGAGGCTGCAGTAACAGCCCGCCCCTTCCAACAGACGGTCGTCGTCGCGCCAACGCACCGCCGCCTCCCAGGCGACCGCTTCTCTGTCGGCCCGCCATTGACCCCGGCCGCGGAGTCAGTGCCGAGCTCGCCCGAATGCTCGAGGGCAGTGGTGCTGTCCTGCTCGGTCAGCGTGAACTCCTCGGTGATGTGCGGCACCGGCCCGCGCACGAGCCGGAACGCGATCCGGCTGGATGAGTTTGACGGCTGCTGGCTGCCGCCGGCCATCCCGTACAGGCCGATAGCACAGGCGTTTACCGGCTTGTCTATCTGCCCACAGGGCGATGGTCAACGGCAACGCTAATTCGTGACGGGCTATCGGGACCGGCCACCTGGCTGTCATGAGCGCGAGGAGAACTGGCGCCTGCACGGCGGGAGGCCAGAAATTGCTCCATGGCTGACCTGTCACAGAGTGTGACTGACTCTGCAGGCCGGCATCCCACGTGGTCCGTTCAGATCGCCGTTTCGGCGCTGATGGTGGGTGGCGTCATCGGCGTGGCTGGAAGGCACGGAATTGGGTGTTCTGGCTGTGCCTTGGCGGGTCTGCAGGATGAGAAGTACCTCGAGACTGGCGTTGGCTGGAGTGTCGGGTTCGGATCTGTTCTACGCCGTGCTCTGGACGGCGATCTGGCACAGTTCGGGTAGCCTGGCCCCGGCTTCGCGGGCCGCGATCTGCACGCCGGCCCAGGCCAGCGCGAGGCCGTAGGCGGCAGAGCAGATGATGAGTACCGGTGCCCGGACCGCGGCCGGGGCTGTGCTGGTGAACGCGGCCGCGAGGATGACCGGGGTGACCGCGACGCCGACGCCGGCCAGGCTGGCGAGGATGCCGCCGAAGGTGTAGGACCCGTATCCGGGGGCGGCCTGGCGCATGGGGCTGCCGGTTCGCCTGGCCATCGGGTAGGCAAGGGTGACGGTGAGGATGTTGGCCAGGCCAAGGGCTGCGCCGAGGCCGGCCAGGGCCACCGCGATGGCCGGTACTGCCTGCGCCGGATTCCTGACCGCGAACGCGAGGCCCAAGCTGATCGCGGTGAGCAGCGGCACCGCGATCACGCCGAGCGCGATGTTCTGGCCGGAGAAGTAGGCTCGCAGGGAGCGGCGGCTGGTCAGCGCGAGTGCCTCGATGACGAACGGCGGGCCGGTCAGGCCGACCGAGTTGGCGTGGAAGTACCCGACGAATATGGCGCCGGTGGCGGCGCTGCCGATCACGACGGCGGGATGCTGGTGCGGGCCCAGGATGGTGCTGGCCGATACGACGACCATGATGACTGCGGTCATGGCCCAGTAGACGAGGGAGGTGGGCTCGCGGCGCTGGTAGATCCAGAACCGGGCGGCCACCGCGCCGCGCAGCCCGTAGCGGGCTAGCGGCAGCGCCGCGCCGCGCAGCTGCGATGACCCGGTGGAGGTGTCGGCGGTGACCAGGGCGCGGCTCAGCGAGCGTACCCACAGCCAGCCCAGCACGATGATGACGGCGGCCAGCAGCGCCAGCCGCGCGAGCGCGGCGCCGGGACGCCCGTGCGAGGCGTCCTGGATCGCGTGCGCGGCCAGGCCCGGCGGCAGCCACCGCATCCACGCGTCGACACCGGCGAAGGCCGCCGCGGTGATCCCGCCGTGGGCCGCTGCATTGGGTATCACCTGGCCCAGCAGCTCGATCAGGGCGAAGATCGGGATGAACAGGAAGACCCCCAGGTCCTTGCCGCGGCGGGAGCGCAGCAGCCTGGCCATGCTGGTGGTCACCAGCCGCGCCAGCGTGATGCAGAACAGCACCTGCAGCACCACCGCGATCACCGCGACGAGGAGGCCTAGCGGGCCGCTGGCCAGCCCGACCAGCACCCCGAGCAGGCCGATCAGGTTGGCCGCCGGCCAGGCGCCGGTGGCCGAGGCGGCCAGCAGCCCGACCGCGAGCGGACGGGTCCGCAGCGGGTACAGCGCCAGCGTCGCGGGGTCGAGGGTGCCGTCCAGGCCGAACGCGAAGATCGGCAGGACCAGCCAGCCGAGCGCGAACGCGGTGAAGATGACCGTGGTCAGGTCCACCGACGCGCTGCTGCCGCGGAACAGGGACAGGACGAAGAAGACGCCGGCCGCCACCACGACGGCGAAGAAGGTACTGAGGATGAACGAGGTCCGGGCAGCGGTGGACGAGCGCAGCGCGTTGAGCACCAGCCGGAGCTTCAGCTGGACGAGGACCCGAGCCATGACAGCACCTCCTCATCGCTCGCCCGCGGGCCGACCAGGTCGATGAACGCCCGCTGCAGGGTCTTGCCGCCCCGCACCTGCGCCGTGGTGCCGGTCGCGACGAGCTTGCCCTGGTCGATGATGGACACGTGATCGCAGACCTGCTCGACCAGCTCCATCACGTGGCTGGAGAACAGCACCGTCGAGCCCGAGCCGGTCAGCCGCGTCAGCAGTCGGCGGATCACGTCAGCCGAGATCGGGTCCACCCCTTCCAGCGGCTCGTCCAGGAACAGCACCGGCGGGTTGTGGATCAGGGCGCAGCCCAGCGCGGCCTTCTTCCGCATGCCGGTGGAATAGTCAGCGACCAGCCGCTTCGCGTCGGCGGCAAGGTCCAGCACGTCCAGCAGCTGCCCTGCCCGCGACCGCACCTCCGCCGCCGGCAGGCCGCGCAGCCGCCCGGCGTACTCCAGCATCTCCGCACCGCTCAGCCGCTCGAACAGCCTGGCCTCGGCCGGCACCACCCCGATCACCGCCTTAGCCGCCACCGGGTCCGCCCACACATCCAGCCCGTTGATGACCACCTGGCCGGCGTCGGGGCGCAGCAGCCCGGTCATCATCGACAGGGACGTGGTCTTGCCCGCCCCGTTCGGCCCGACGAGGCCGGCCAGCGAGCCGGCCGCGATCTCCAGATCGACCCCGGCCACCGCCTCCTTCGCGCCGAAGCTCTTGCGCAGCCCGCGCACCTCAATCGCTATCTCGCCCATCTCTGCCTCCTCAGCCGCCGTTCAGCTGGCTGGTTCGTAACGATGCCCCCTGGAAATCGGCTACGGGGCGACGGTGCCGGGGAGCTTGCCTTTGGCTCCGAGCTTGTAGGCGATGATCAGTGCGTGCCGGTTCTTTGATAGCGACGGCACGCCGGCTCCGGCAATGACGTAGTCGCCGTCGATCGCGACGGGTGCATTGGAGCCGGAGGACAGCGGCGTCTTCAGCAAGATCGCGCCGGTCGCGGCGTTGAGCGCGTACAGGTAGCCGCTGTAGGTCGTGGTGAACACGACGTCGTTGGTGACCGTCGCGGCGCCGTACGGCGATGACGGGAGCTTGTCGTCCCAGATGACCTTTCCGGTGGCCTGGCTGACCGCGACCATCTCGCCGGTGGCCGCGGCGATGGCGGCTTCGAGCGCCTTGGAGCTTTCGGCCACGCCATTGGCTGACATGGTCACGGGGAGGTTGTTGACGGCGGCGAACACGGTGGAGCCGTTGGTTGCCAGCTGGGATTCGATGCCGCCGAATATGCTGGGCTCCAGGACGTACCTGGCGGGCAGCGCGATGTGGCTGGTCGGGGTGGCGTTCTCGGTGATCAGCCCGTCGTTGTCGTGCCCGGAGTGGACGCCGACGGGGAGCTTCCAGATCAGCTTGCCGGTCTGGGCGTTCAGCTCGATGAGGATGCCGGCCTTGCCGGCGTCGATGACGACTGGCTGCCCGTTGGCGATGGTGAGCACGGGCGAGTTCTGCAGGTCCCAGTCGTAGAGGTCGTGCGGGGTGAGCTGGTAGTACCACAGCAGCTTGCCGGCCGGGCTGAGCTTCACGACCGAGTCGGTGTACAGGTCCGGGCCGGGTCGGCTGGTCCCCCACGGGTAGCCCTTAGGCCACCCGGCCTCGCCGATCGGGCCGGGGTTGGCGATGCCGATGTAGAGGTTGCCCTGGCTGTCGAATGACGGCGGATCCCACAGGCCGCCGCCGGAGTTGATGCCCGGGTTGCCCCACAGGTTCTGCACCTCGTCGAAGGACCATTCCGGTGCGCCTGTGCGAGCGTTCCGGGCCCACAAGATCCCCTTGCCGCCGCCGAGATACTGGCCGACGGTCGGGTTGACCGGCACGGTCGACACGTACACGGTGCCGTCGTTATAGCCGGGCGCCATGTCGATGCCCTCGTGGTTATTGCCGATCAGCGTCCGGCTCCACAACTGCCTGCCGGTAGCCGCGTTCAAGGCGACCGCGGCGTGATTCGTCGCCGCGTACACAACTCCGTTGGCCACGTTGACGCCGTCCGGGCCGCCGTTGGGCGAGCTGTAATTGTGCGTCCACAGCACCTTGCCGCTGGCGAGCTTGATCGCCATCACGTTCGACTCGATGTCCTGCAGGTACACAACGCCGTTCACCACGACCGGGGTGGTCGAATAGCCGTCGTCCACTCCAGCAGAACGCGCTAGACCAGTCGACTCGATCGGCACACACCATGCGACGCCCAGCGTGGCGACGTTCGAGCTGGTGATCGCGCTGGCGACATCCCGCGTGTTCTGCATGTCGCCGCCCGGCAGCGTCCAGCCCGCGGCGACTCCCGGACTGGCCGAAGTGGCCGGCACCGTGCTTGCCGCGCCCGCCTGCTTACCGGAACAGCCCGCCACACTCGAACTGCTGCCGCTGCTTGTGCTGCAGCCAGCGGCAGCCAGGCCCGCGGCAGCCAGCACGGTCACGCCGGCAACCGCGGGCCGCCAGCGGGTGCCGGCCGCGCTCCCTCTCTCGCTCATCGGGGGAACGGCTCCGACACTTACATTCCGTGCGCCGTTCAGCTGGAGCCCGCCGCCCCGGCTAGTGCCGGCCTGCAGTCGGCGGCCCCGGACGGGACGCCGTCCGGCAGCGACGCTGCCCGGTACATCCATGACTGCCTCCTTGCCCGCGTGCTGCTACCGTTCAGGTGATTCTGCCGCTGCCTCTTCTGCCAGCCCGCTGAACAGCTGGGCGTAGTTGTAGGCGGCCTCGGGTGTGGCGCGCACCGCGGCGTCGATCATCTTGGCGTCCTCGCCGACGAGGATCCGCCAGGAACCGGAGCGAACCCCGTCCAGGATGATGGTCGCCGCCTGCACCGCGCTGAGCGGCGCCTTGTCCCGGAAGTCCGTGTTCGCCCGGGCGAGCATCTGGCGCAGGTCATCGGCGGACGCGCCCTCAGGCAGCGCGCCGGCCTCGATCAGCCTGGCCTGCGCGTCGGGGGGGATCAGGTCGGTCAGCTGGGCGTCGGTCATGGCCTCCGGTTCCGGCAGGCCGCGGGCGCGGAGGCTGTTGGCGACAATGTCGGTGCCGACGTGCCCCGGCATCACGACGGCGACCCGGACACCGGGCGCGTTGGTGCGCAGGTCTTCGATGAGCGCCTCGGAGAAGCCCTTGATGGCGAACTTGGCCGTTGCGTAGGCGGTGTTCGGCATGCCCGGGCCCAGTGCCGCCCAGAAGCCGTTCACGCTGCTGGTGTTGACCAGGACGCCGTCGCCGCTGGCGATCAGCAGCGGCAGGAACGCGCGGGCGCAGTAATACACGCCCTGCCAGTCGACGGCGAATGTGCGCTCCCACTCCTCCCGGCTGTCGGTGACGAAGCTGCTGCCGCCGCCGATGCCGGCGTTGCTGAAGACCAGGTCGACGTGCTCGCGGGCGTGCCCCTCAAGCAGCTCGTCGCGGAATCGCAGGACCTGCGCCTCGTCGGAGACGTCGCAGGCATGGGCGGTGACCCGCACGCCCGCCGTGGCGCCTGACCGCGCCATGGCCGCGGCCTGTCCGACGGCATCCGCGTGCCAGTCGCACGCCGCGACCGAGCATCCCTGCGCCGCGAGCTGGATGACGAGCTCACGGCCCATCCCCGAGCCACCGCCCGTCACCACCGCGAGCTTCCCCGCAAACCAATCCACTGTGACTCCCTCGCCCGGCTCGGATCGGTGACGCGGCCTGCGGTGGCGCAGCCGCCGGCCGCCCGTCCGGGCGCGCTGTGCCCGTGCCGCCACGCCGGACGCCGTTGCCTACTGAAACTGATATCAGTATGCTAGAGTCCTAGTATCAGATAAGTCAAGCGAGGTGGGTCAGCTGGCAACCCAGGTTCTCGGCGCAGCCAGTAACCAGCCGTCTGCCGGCCAGTCGACTGCCGGCCAGTCGACCGCCGGCCAGCCGGTGACCGAGCGTCCGGCCCGGTTCCTGCCGGGCTTGCGCATGCTGGTGCTGTGCATCGTCTTCCTGCTGGCCGGGGTGGCGCTGGTGGTACAGGCAGGTCACGACCATGGCGGCGTCGCGAAGGCGGTGGTAGCGCTCTGCGTCCTTTGCCTTGTCGCCGGTTCCCTGATGCTGGGCGGCCTGACCGCCGTCGCGCCGGGCCAGGCCCGCGTCGTCCAGCTGTTCGGCAAGTACCGCGGCACGATCCGCGAGCCCGGGCTGCAGTGGGTGAACCCGTTCACCGATCGCATCACGGTCTCGGCCCGGATCCGCAACCAGGAATCGGCGCAGGCGAAGGTCAACGACGCCGACGGCAACCCGATCGAGATCGCCGCCGTAGTCATCTGGCAGGTCCGCGACACCGCCAATATGCTGCGCCAGCAGCAGGCCAGCGCGGTCGTCGGCGCGCGGCAGCGCATCCGTCGAGAGCGCCGTCGGCATGGTCCAGCTGGCCCTGCAGCGGCTGGAGGCCGAAGGCGTCGTCGAACTGGACGAAGAGCGCAAGGCCACGATGGTATCCAACCTGCTCGTGGTCCTGTGCAGCGAGCAGGCAACCCAGCCGATCGTCAACACCGGCTCGCTTTACCAGTGACCGCGGGCACGGCAGCGCTGACGGCCGGCACGGGAGGAACGCGGTGAGCGAGCGCAAGGCCGTCCTGCTGCGGCTGGATCCCGCCGTGCACGACGCCCTGGCCAGATGGGCCAACGAAGAACAGCGCAGCACCAACGCACAGATCGAGTTCCTGCTGCGCCGGGCACTGGCCGACACGGGCCGCCTGCCCGGGCATGCAGGACAGATGTGACCCCGCGGGCGGCCGCGTGCCAGCAGCCCGCCCGAGACCACCTGACCGGCGCGCGACGATGCCCGGCCCGGGGCCCTGACAGGGCTTCTGCAAAGCGGAAGGTCGGCGGTTCGACCCCGCCCCTGACCACGGGTTTTGTGACTCCGGGCCAGTAATCGCTCGTGTTACTTTGTGTTGATCTTGTGCTTCGGGCGCGGTCGGCAGCACCCCGGGAATCCCTATCTTCCTGATGTTCTAGCAGGTGAGAGGGCCATCTTTCCTCTTGCGAGTCGCGATCGCTGCCTGCCGGCAGAATGACCGTGCGACATCGAAGCGGAGGGTCATCGATGCGGACGGCTGACTGGAGGCGGTGCCCGCACCTGGCCGAGCCGGGCAGCGGCTAGCGAACTTATTGGCCAGCAGCGCGGGGCATGTTCCGCAGGCGAGTGACGACACGCTCCTGATATGTGCTCATGAATCTGAGCGGGTTCCTACCGGCGGCCGCCCTGACTCCGCAGGACCTCCAGGCCATCATGCCGCTCGCGCTCTACGCGCTGGTCGCGCTCGTGCAGGAGTTTCCTCCCGCACATGATCGAGCAGCGCGACGGGGCGATCCTGACCGCAGCAGGGCCATCACAGACGTGGCCAGCATCACCGAGCACGAGATGGTCATCGGAGCCAAGCCGGTCTGCAACGCGGACTACTGCGTATCCGCGAGCAGTAACCATCTGCAGGCAGGCACGCCCTGTAACTGCCTGTGCGCCTGTAGCAGGCAAGTGGCGGCTGGTTCGGGCGGGCCGAATTGACAACTGGCGCTCAGTTCCTTCACCCGCCGAACCGGCCTTGAATCCTCAGCCTGCTAAATGAGCCTGGCACCTGAACGAGATTGATTCGAGATGAGCTACATCTTCTTGTAGGAGCGCATCGCGGCGGCGGCGAAGAGCGTGGTGATTGCCGCACACCATGCCAATGAGGCGATGACGAAGTACTCGGCGGGGTGACCTGTGGCCTGCTGGGCGGACGGTCCCTGGGTAAGGCCCCGGAGCGCGTCGGTGAAGACGGTGACCGGCTGGTTGCTGGCGAATCCCTGCAGCCAGATCGGGAGGGTGGACACCGGGATGAACGCGCTTGAGACGAACAGGAACAGGAAGAACGGCGGTGTCATCGACTGGACGGTCTGCGGATTCCGGGTGGCCAGGCCCATCGCGGCAAACACCCAGAACAGGCTCGCGCCGATCAGGAGGAGCAGGCCAAGGGCCGCGAGGCACGAGCCAGGGCCGACATGGAGGCGGAAGCCGATCGCGATTCCGGCAACGATGGTGAGCAGGTGGGCGACGAGCTGGAGTGCGAGATCCGAAAGGCCTCTGCCGGTGATCGCGGCCGAGCGCGGGGTGGGCAGCGATCGGAAACGGTCCAGGATGCCATCCCTGGCGTCCAGCGCGAGCCCGGTCGCAGAATTCATGCCGCCGAAGACGATGTTCTGAATGAGCATGGCCGGGACGAGGTAGTCGACGTAGGTCAGGCCTGGAATGTGGATGGCACCGCCGAAGACGAACCGGAAGAGCACGAGAAACAGGATCGGCGAGATCAGCGCCGGGACGGCGGCTTGCGGCGTGCGGAAAGTGCCTAGCAGGCCGCGGCGGGCGATCACCACCGAGTCGGTGAGACGCGAGAAGAGCGGGAGCCTGTCGGGATAGAAGGTGACCGTGGTCATCTCTTGATCACTTCCTTGCCTCCCTGATGCGCGTCGCCGGGCTGGGCCGGACGGCCCACGACAGACAGGAACACGTCGTCAAGCGAAGGCCTCAGCGCCGTCACGTCTTCGACTGCGATCTGGGCATCGTCGAGGAGTCGTACGGCGGCGGGAAGCGCCTTCGTGCCGGCATGGGCCTTGAAGGTCATCCGGCCTGCGCTGAGGTCCGACTCGATCGGCTGGACCGCCAGAGCCAGGACTGTTCTCGTCGCAGCGTGCAATTCCAGCGGATCGGCCAGAGTGATCTCGATGGTTTCTGTGCCCAGCCGAGCTTTCAACTCGGCCGGGGATCCTTCGGCGATCACCTTGCCGTGGTCGATGATCGTGACCGTGTCGGCTAGTTGGTCTGCCTCCTCGAGCTGCTGAGTTGTCAGCAGGATAGTGGTCCCGTCGAGGAGGAGATTCCGGAGGAATGACCAGAGTTCAAGGCGGGCGCCGGGATCCAGACCCGCGCTCGGCTCGTCGAGGAGCAGCACGCGCGGGCGGCCGACCAGGCTCGCGCCGACGTCCAGGCGGCGGCGCATCCCGCCGGAGTAGGTGCGCACCGGGCGCTGCGCCGCATCTGTGAGCGACAGCCGCTCAAGTACCTCGGCGGCGCTCTTGCGAGCTGCCCGAGCCGACAGTCGGTACAGGCGTCCGATCATGAGCAGGTTCTCGTAGCCCGTGAGCGTCTCATCCACTGCCGCGTGCTGGCCGGCGAGGCCGATCATTCTGCGCACGGCGACCGGGTGCTCGCGTACATCGACGCCGCCGATTGCAGCGCGGCCGCTGTCGGCCATCAGCAGCGTCGCCAGGATGCGGACCGTTGTCGTCTTGCCCGACCCGTTGGGCCCGAGAAGCGCGAACACTCGCGCCTCGTCGGCTGTGAAGGTGAGTCCGTCGAGCGCGAGGGTCTCGCCGAATGTTTTCCGGAGGTTGTCGATCTCGATCATGGCCGGCATCAGGCCCGCTCCTAAACACTGTTCCATTGCAGATGCTGCGGCTATACACTTACTGCATGGAGGAAGAGAATCACGCAGCTGCGATGATGTCAAGTCTCGGGAGGAAGGGGCAGATCCTCGCCGCAGGCTCAGCTGCCTACCGCGAGTACGTCACGGCTGAGATCCTCAGCGGCCACGCAACCGCCGAAGCAATCGGGCTCAGCGCCACGGACTTCTACACCCTGAACGTTCTCGCCCTCTCGGGGCCGCTGACAGCGGGACGGCTCGCCCAGCGCACCGGGCTGACCACGGGCGCGACCACCCGGATGATCGACAGGCTGGAATCTGAAGGGTTCGTGCGCCGCCTGCCCGACCGAACGGACCGGCGGCGCGTTATCGTCGAGACCCTCCCCGATCGCGACGCCGACATCGATGCCGCCCTGCAACCGGTACGGCTGGCGATGTTCGAGGTGTTCAAGCAATTCGACGCCGACCAGCTCCAGGTCATCTTCGACTACTTCGCCGCCGCAACTCCGGCTCTCGTCGCCGCAATCGAAAAGCTTCGCCGAAAGGGCACTGACGGCGGCGGAGGAAGCCCTCAATAGGCCGGGGCTGCCCCGTACCTGCGGCACGACGACCTGGCTTCTCCTCGAAGACCGCGGCGATGGCCTGGTGGTGACGCATCGAAGCGACGGGCGCGGGCCGAACAGGACAAGGTCGCCCAGTGCCCACCAGTGGTCCACGTCCAAGCGGTCGGCGTCGTTCGGCACCGCGCGTAGCGCCTCTATATGACGGCAAGCCGCGCACCTGCTAGCGCCGACCTTCTGCCGTTTGCGGCCCGCCATTGTTGCCGCTGAATCCTACCAGCAGTACGATTGGCGCTATGGTTGCCGAATACGCCAAGGTGTCAGTCACGCTGCCGGCCGGATTGCTGGAGCGAATCCGGGGCCGGGTTGGCGCGCGAGGCTTGTCCAGCTACATAGCTGAGGCGCTTGAGGACGAGGAACGAAGAAGCGCTCTGCGGGCCTGCCTCGCGGAGCAAGATGATGAACACGGCCCTATCCCGGCTAGCTTGCTGGAGGAGGTCCGTAACGAATGGCTCGGCGCCGGGGGTTGAGGCCGCTGGTACTGCCGGATGCTGTTCTTCTTGACTCGGAAGGGCTGAGCGCCGCTGCGGCAGGTTCCGCACGGGTCCGGGCCGAACTGGTGCTTGCCGAGCGTCTTGGCGCGAAGGTCCATGTCAGTGCCGTCACTCTGGCCGAGACGCTGCGAGGCGGTCCCCGTGATGCTCGTGTGCACAGCCTGGTCAAGAGCGCCGTTCCGCACCCTGTTACCCCAGGGCTCGGCAGGGCCGCGGGGGAGTTGCTGGGCCGGACCGGCCGGGCCGACGCCGTCGACGCGATAGTCGCGGTGACGGCCAGCGGACTCGGCCAGCGGGTGCGTATCCTCACCAGCGACCCGGACGACCTGCGGGCGCTGACCGCGGAGATGGACGGAGTATCGGTGGTCGCGGTGTGAGTGTGCGACTAACACAGGGGCAACACGCGTCCGGGTTGGGGAGGCTTCTAACACGCGAACAACACGGACGGAACGGCACTATGCGATCCACCCCGGCACACCGCTACAACGGCGCTGCAATCTCCTGACCAGCATTGATGCAGGTGACGGGGCTGGTGAACTTCATGAGGCAGGTACTCGCAGGGCCCTGACAGGGTTTCTGAAAAGCGGGAGGTCGGCGGTTCGACCCCGCCCCTGACCACCACCACATTCTCAGGGCGTTGACCTGACCCTATGGGGGCCGGGAGTGACCGGCATAGTCCGTTTCTAACCGCAGGCAGCCGCACGTTATCGCACGCGAATCACACGCCGTCGAGATCACCAGCCTGGAGGATCGGTAACCCTGACACCCCGCAGTGCTGGCCAGGGTCTGTTAGTGCGACGATGCTGCTACTTACCTAGCGGACATGGGGACCAGCATTGAGTGGTGACCTGGCGGCGCTTGCTGCTGATGCCTTCGTGTACGGCTTTCCGCTGGTCTTCGACTTGCAGGCGGTCGGCGGCGACGTCGATATGGGGCTGCTCGCGCCAGCTCCTTTCAACAGCTTCAGCCACGCGTCGAAGCTGGCAGGGCCGGAGGACCGGTTCGTGTCGATCAACAACGACACCATCTACTCCATCGCGCAGGTCGATGTGAGCGGCGGGCCTGTGCTGCTGCGCGTGCCGGACACGGCCGGGCGGTATTACGTGCTGCAGTTCGTCGATGCGTGGACCAATAACTTCGCGTACGTGGGCCGCCGGGCGACCGGGACCGCGGCCGGGTCCTTCCTGCTGGTCCCGCCGGGATGGAAGCCGGGCGCTGGCCGCCCGCGGCGGCTTGTGGGGCAACCACGGGTACGAGGCGGCCTACCCGATGACCTACACCGACGCCGACGGCGACCAGCTCGACGGGCACCGCCGGTACGTCCTGCGGCTGGAGATGGACCCGCCGGTCGATGCCTTCTGGTCCCTCACGATGTACGATCTGCCGGACTTCTGCCTGGTCGCCAACCCGATCGACCGGTACTCGATCGGCGACCGCACGCCCGGCCTGCGCCGCGACAGCGACGGGTCGCTTACGATCGTGATCCAGCATGAGCAGCCAGCCGACACCAGCAACTGGCTGCCCGCCCCGGCCGCGCCGTTCCGGCCGCTCATGCGCCTGTACCAGCCGCAGGCCGCCGTGCTGGACGGCACCTACAAGATCCCGCCCATCACGAAGGCCACGAGCTAGACCTGATCGGTCTTGGACAGGTTGCCACTCTCGTCCTTTTTCCCGTTTGGAGGAGTGAGATGTCTGAGCAGACTGGGGGGACCGGGTCGATTGCTGCCGACTTCAGCGACCGTGCTGATTTCGCCAATGCTGACCGTGGTTTCGTCGGCACGCTGGAGCCGATGGTCATCAGGGCGGCCGACGGCCGGGCGGTCTGGGACATGGACTCCTGGGGATTCCTGGACGGCGACTGCCCGGACACGGTTAACGCCAGTCTGTGGCGGCAGGCCCAGCTCACCGCCAAGCACGGCCTGTATGAGGTGACCGACGGGATCTACCAGGTCCGCGGTTTCGAGATGTCCAACATGACGCTGGTCGAAAGCGACCACGGGGTCATCGTCATCGACCCGCTGATCTCCCGGGAGGTCGCAGCCGCGGCTATCGCGCTCTACCGGCGGCATCGGGGCGACCGGGCCGTCACCGCCGTCATCTACACCCACGCCCACCTGGACCACTTCGGCGGAGTCCTGGGGCCATCTGCCAGCGCTACCTGGGCTGGTACGACGCCAACCCCGCGCACCTGTGGCAGCACCCGCCGGAGGCTGCGGGGGCACGGTACGTGCAGGCCTTCGGCGGCGTCGATGCGACAGTCGCCAAGGCGCGGGAGTTCTTCGACCAGGGCGACCTGAGATTCGCCGCCGAGCTGGCCAGCCACGCAGTCTTCGCCCAGGCGGATAATGGCAACGCGCGGGAACTGCTCGCCTCGGTGCTGGAGCGCCTAGGCTACGGCGCTGAGAACGCAACCTGGCGCAACAGCTACCTCACCGGCGCGGAGGAGCTGCGGACCAGCAAGATCGAGCACACTGAGGTCAGCAGTGCGGGCCTGGCCCCGGCGCTGACCATCACCCAGCTGTTCGACTCGATCGCCATCCGCATCAACGGCCCCAAGGCCTGGGGCGAGAACCTGACGATCGGCTGGCATTTCACCGACAGCCATGAGAACTACCGGATGGAACTCAGCAACGGCGCCCTCATCCATTACCCCACCACCGGCAGCCAGGCAGCGGGCCTGACAGTGACCCTGACTAAGCCCCAGCTGCTGCGGCTCCTGGCTACGGCCAAGCCCGACGGCATCGACATGTCCGGCGATCCCGCGGTCCTAGGGCGACTGATGTCGCTGATCGACAACCCCGACCCTGACTTTGCGATTGTCACTCCCTGACTGCGGAATCCGTCAACCTGTCCAGGCAGTCCGCCACTGACGCTGCCGTTTCGCCGTGGGCTGATGACAGGGTCGAGCCCGTCTTGGCTCATGATGACCCGCCTCGGGTCCAGCCGTGACGGCGCGGCCATGCTGCTTGGCCTGGAGCCGGGCCGGGCTTGTGCCCTGGTCTTGCCCGCTTCCCTCGGGAAAGGCTGACCCGGGCCGAGAGCACCGTCAGGTCCGGCAGATCCCGGGTGGCCTGGGATAGCTCGCCGTGCGTAATAGCACTCAACGTGGCATCAAGTCGCGCGTCGAGTTCGTCGAGTGTCAGCCTGCCTTGCGCGAAGTGCTCGCCCAATGCCGCGGCAGCCGCGTCCCGGTCAGCATCGCCAACGCGCACGCAGGGTGCTGGTGCCTGATGATCCTCCCTCGCCACCCGGGGCAGCTGCCGCAGCACGGCGGTGTAGCGATCCAGCGCGGCCCGGCCGTCGCCGGTGAGGGCGACGGTGGTCTGTGCTCTATCGCCGCCGGTCTTGTCCGTCCGCACGTATCCGGCGTAGCCCAGCTCGCACAGGTGGATGATCTGGCTGCCGGGTGTCAGCCCGATCATGTCCTGCAGGCGGGTGAAGGAGAGCGTGTCGCCGTCCGGCAGTGCCGCCAGCGTCGCAACGATCTTCAGCCGGGTGGGCACGTGGATCAGCGGATCGAGTTCGTCTGTGGTCATGGCCGGACGACGCCGCGCCGCTGCCGCCAGGCGATGGCGGCGGCGCTGCCGAGGAGCACGATGCAAAGGCCCACGCCGGCGACCGCCCACGCCCCGGCCGGTCCCGCGACCGTTCCCACGCCGCCGACGGCGGCGACCGCGAGCCCGGTGCCGCACGCGCGCCAGTTAGCCCGTGCCGCCATGAGGCCCGCCCAGGCCAGGCCCACGACTATCAGCGGCACCGTCAGCGGGTACTGTCCGTAGACGAACGCGTGGCTCATTCCGGCGCCAGCCAGCGCTCCCATGACACCAGGATCGGCAGGGGCCTTCCTGCTTCCCGCTTCGCGGTGGGCATGCATGAGGTGTTTCCTGAGCGGATGGCGGTGCCGCCGACCCGTCAGCCGTTCGAGCCGGTGGAGTTCGAGGACCGCACCGTCGTCGGAGTGGAGATCACCGATCAGGGTCGGCGTGAGATGGCCGAGCGAAGGCGTCGGGGAACCGTTGTTCCCCGACGCCTTCGCCGCCTTCGAACGGATCTGGGCGGGTGGGTCCGGCGGATGGCGACGGGGCCGCCATCACCCCGTTCACCTACGGGCGGTGGGACGCGGCCCGCGCAGGCGCACCAGTCCAAGGAGGAAGCGGAACAACGCCGCGGTGCCGCGATCTACTACGCCGAAGGTGCGCTGGACCTCTGGGCCGAGGTCAGGAGCTCGTGAGGATGACGAGTTGCTGGGTCGCTCGGGTCATCGCGACATAGCGGTCGACCGCTCCTTCGATGCCCCTGCCGAACGCCTCTGGGTCGATGAGGACGACCAGGTCGAACTCGAGCCCCTTCGACAGCTCCGGGGTCAGCGACCGGACGCGGGACGTCGCCCGGAACGTGGGATCGCCGATGACGCAAGCGATCCCCTCGGCATGCGCGGCGAGCCAGGTGTCGAGAATCGAGCCCAGATCCGAAGCAGATCCGTGTACGACGGGGACGCCGGTGCTGCGGATGGAGGTCGGCACGTTGGCGTCCGGGAGCACGGCCCGGATGACCGGCTCGGCTTCCGCCATGACCTCTTCCGGCGTCCGGTAGTTGATATTCAGGGAGGCCAGGCTGATCCGGTCGAGCCCGATCCGCTCAAGCCGTTCCTGCCACGACTCCGTGAACCCGTGCCGGGCCTGGGCGCGGTCCCCGACGATGGTGAAGCTCCGGGACGGGCAGCGGAGCAGCAGCATCTGCCATTCTGCGTCGGTCAGTTCCTGAGCCTCGTCCACGACGATGTGCGCGAACGGGCCGGCGAGCAGGTCCGGTTCGGTACCGGGCAGTGCGGCCTCATTGACCAGGGCGTCCTGGAAGTCCTCGCCGCGCAGCATCGTCACCAGACCTACGCCGTATTCGTCGTCCGCGGCCTCGATCAGGTTGTCGATGACCCTGGCCATCTGCTCGCGTTCAGCGGCGACCGCGGCGTCATGCCGGCGCTTACGTCGTGATGCCTCCGGGTCGCCGAGCCGCTGCCGTGCCGCGTCCAGGAGCGGCAGGTCGGACACCGTCCAGGCCTGAGCGTCCTCGCGCTGCAGCTGCTGAACGTCATCAGGGCTGAGCCAGGGAGCGCACAGCCGCAGGTAGGCGGGTACCGACCACAGGTCTCCGACGAGGTCAGCCGCCTCGATCAGTGGCCACGCGCGGTTGAGGGCCGTGTGCAGCTCCCGGTTCTGCAGCAGCGACTTGCGGAGCAGGTCAGCCGGGACGTCGCCGTCGCGGGAGTCCATCAGGATCGCGAGCAGCTCCTCCCAGATCTGCTCGCGCGCCTCGTTGTGCGAAGTACCGGGATCTGGTGCCTCGAACGCCTCGGCCCAGTCGTCGGCGCTCAGCCAGATGTCGGACCAGTGAGTCGTGACCGTCATCCCCTTGGCGGGCGGATTCTCGTAGAACCTGACGCCTTTCTCGATCGCCTGCACCAGGTTCGCGGACGACTTCAGGCGGGCCATGTTCGGGTCGGTCTCGGTCGCTGCCGTGGCTCCCTCGGCGACGAGGTCCCGCAGGGTGGCTGTCTGCACGCCCTCCTCGCCGAGGCTGGGGAGGACGTCGGCGACGTAGGCCAGGTAGGGCTGGTGCGGACCGACGAACAGCACGCCGCCCCGGCGGTGACCGAGGCGAGGGTCGGAGTAGAGGAGGTAGGCGGAGCGGTGCAGCGCGACGACGGTCTTGCCCGTACCCGGACCGCCGTCGACGACGAGAGCGCCGCGGGATCCCGCGCGGATGATGGCGTCCTGGTCGGCCTGGATGGTGCCGAGCACGTCTCGCATCCGGGCCGACCGGCTGCTGCCCAGGCTGGCGATGAAGGCGGACTGGTCGTCGAGCGCGGCGTGCCCTTCAAGCCCGTCCGCGGTGAACACCTCGTCCCAGTAGTCGCTGATCCGGCCGCGGGTCCAGCGATACCTGCGGCGGCTGGCCAGGCCCATCGGGTTGGCGTGGGTCGCTCCGAAGAACGGCTCAGCCGCGGGGGAGCGCCAGTCGAGCAGCAGCCGGCGACCCGCGCTGTCGGTGAGGCCAAGTCGTCCGACGTACACGGGCTCGCGGTTGCCTGCGCCGACCATGTGCCCAAGGCACAGGTCCAGGCCGAAGCGGCGCAGTACGCGCAGGCGAGCGGTCAGCCGGTGGACCTCCATGTCCCGGTCCATCGCCTCCTGGCCTATGCCGCCGGGCGCCTTGCGCTCGGCATCGAGGCGGCCGGACAGGTCGGCGACCGTCTGCTCGAGGCTCTCCGCGATGGCCGCGAAGTGCCGCTCGTCGCCGGCGATCAGCGTCGGGTCGGCCTTGGGGGAGAGGTGGTCGGGAAGGTCAAACGCGCTGGTAGTCAGGGGGTTCACGGCATCAGCTCCGATCTGAGGTCGCTAGCAACCACTGGCGCAGAAGGACCCTGGACTGGCGTGACGAGCCTGGTGGCCATGACGGGCAACGCTCCGCCTGACGTCGCCCCGTGGCCGTTGTCGGTTCAGGTCACCAGGGTTTGCAGGTTCTCGTGTTCTGGGTCCCGGCACGACGATCCCGCGTTGTTCACGCGGGCACTGGCGGCCTTTCCCGGCTGACCGCGTCGACCAGCAGCGTCGCGGCCACCGCCGCCCCGTCGGTGCGGATCGTGCCGGCCACGGTGGTCGCTCGTGCGCGGGTCTCGAGGGTCAGGGTCGTCCTGAGCGCGGCTGACAGGGACTCGGTGGTCGGAGCCGGACCGTCGTGTGCCGTGCCGTGCCGATGCCCAGGCGGCCTGCGGACCGGCACCAGCGGCACGCCGACCTCGGGCAGCCGCTCCGCCCAGTCCTGCGGCGCGCGCACCCGCACCTCCGCGCCGAGTGCCCGCAACCGCACCGCGAGTCCCACCAGCGGTTCGACGTCCCCGCGCGACCCATACGTCGACAACAACACACGCACTTCGCGACTCCCATTTCCGCAGGTTCTGGCCTCGGCCGGCGACTCTACGGCACGACCCGGGTCTTGCCGCAAGTCCCCGGGTGCGCTATAGGTTGAAAGTGGAGGGGAGTGCAACGGGACAGCTGTCCTGTTTCCCGACGACGAACCGGCCGCCAGGTCTCGCACCCTGCCGTATCAGTGGGACGCGGTTATCGGGCGAGCCATGGCCAGCGCCGCCATGATCATCCGCATCGACCTCGACGCGGATTGACACGTCTAGCACAGCCCGGATGACTCCACTCCAATATCCCGGCCGCCGATCTGAAGGTCGTCCCCGCCGCTCGGCCGGCCGCCGCTCAGCTTTTGGTCATCTTGACAGGGCCAGCAGAATGAGCACATGCCTTTGCGGTTAGGGCAGGAGGAACCGGCCGCCGGGCCGTGGCAGGTTGTGCCCCTGGCCCAGCTTGTCCGCATGCTCCGTGATGGCGAACCCGCACCCACGGGGCGGCCCAGGGTCCTGGCAGTGGACGGGCGCAGCGGGAGTGGCAAGACAACCCTCGCCGAGCGGATACGGGGCGCGGTGCCGGCATCGACGGTGGTTCACACCGATGACGTCGCCTGGAATCAGGCGATGTTTGACTGGACTAACTTGCTGATCGGCGGGGTCCTGGAACCAGTTCGCCGCGGCGAGCCGGTGAGCTTCCGGCCTCCCGCATGGCGCGAGCGGAACCGTGATGGCGCGATCGAGGTTCCGCGAGGCGATGAACTGGTGATCGTCGAAGGTGCGGGGGCAGCTCGACGTGAGCTGATGCATGTGGTCGACGCAGTGGTATGGGTGCAGTCCGACATGGCCGAAGCGGAGCGGCGGGGCATTGAACGCGACGGCGGCGATCAGGCGGCCGTCTCGTTCTGGCACCTGTGGATGGCCGAAGAGCTGCCGTTCATGGCCCAGCAACGACCTTGGACGCGGGCGAAGGCTATCGTGGCGGGCACCCCGGAGATCCCGCATGACCCCGCCACCGAAATCGTCGTAGCGCCGCCACCCGCACCAGTGGGCTGACCTATCCCCCCAGGGCGCTCTCTGCTCAGTTGTCGTTCTCAGCGTGTAACCTGCGGAAATGGCTTAATGCACGCCCATCGCATGGCGATCACCTGCGGCGGGCAACCGGCCAGGGCGCCATCGACCCAGTGACTGCCAGCCGGGCAAGGGCGAGCGGGAAAAACGGCTTCGTGCAGCTTGGGCGGTGTGCTGCTGATCGTGATCGATCGGCGGTAGCTGCCCAGCCGAGTCGGCCGATGACGGGCGCTGGGACGCCTGACCGCCCGCACCAGATACTGGCCGCCCTGGCAGCTGCCCGCCGGAGCGCTTTTGATGCCGCAAGGCGAGCATTTGCCCTGCGGATATGACCACAACCAGGAAATAGACGAAGGTGGTTATCATGATCACCTCGACTGCGTCCCTGTTATCGCCCCCCGTAGGGGAGAGGGAGATCGCGGCCTCCCACACGCCTGCGCAAAGCAAGCTTGCCGCCATGATCACGTAGCCGGGCCGCAGAACTGGCTGCTGGCCCTGCGCCCTGCCCGGCTTCGGCGGCTGGGCTGCGGGCAATCCGGCGGGTATGTCGGCGGTGACCGCAGCTAGCTCCGCGTAGGTCCGCGACGCGAACGCCTGGCCCACCCGGAGGTCGAATTCGTCTTTGTCCAGCATGCCCTGCACGAATGCGGCCTTGAGGGTGTCGACCACCTGCTCGCGGTCGGCGTGCGACGCGCGCAGGCGACCGCGGGCCGCCGCGCCCGCTGCGATCTCGTCTCCCGGCCCTGCCATCACTGGAGCCTCCCCACGAGCACAATGCATAGAAAGCGTAGCGTCTTGCCCGCTGGCAGGCCATCCATCGCAGATAGCAAGGTCCAAAGAGCCGGTGGTGCGAGGCAAGGCTGGCGAAGTCGCCTGTGACGCCGCAGGCCGGCCGGACAATTCTCACGACGATGGCGAGGGTCTCAGGGTCACCAGTAGAGCGGCAAGACCAAGGAGTATCAAGGCGAGCGGAATCGGGCACCACCAGTGGTCCCAGAAGGCGCCAAGACCATGGGCAGTCTCACGCCCGGCCCAGAAAACACCAAGAAGCAGGACCACGGCTCCCGCTACCTGGCCGGTACGACGCATAGCCCGAAGACTATCCGGCGGACACGCTCGCACGATGCTGACAAAGACCTGGCCATGCCTGCCTTCACCGCGTATGACCGGACCAAGCTTGCCTACCACGTGCTAGGAGACGGCCTCCCGGTGGTCTGCCTTCCCGGCGGGCCCAGGCAGGACGCTCTATATGCGCATTGAATTCCCCTCCTCGCGCGATGGCCGAGTTCGCTGAGCTGTTCCCGCGGGCCAGGCTGGTCATTCAGGCCGGAGCCGGGCATTTCCCGTGGCTCGATGATGCCCGTCGGTTCGTGGCGACCACTGCGGCATTCCTGGCATAAACGACCCTCGGGCTGCAGTCATCAGCGTTCGAAGGGGGCGAGGTACTCACGTCCTTCGCTCCAGCCGGCGGGCCTCAGCGAGGGTGACCTTGGCCTGCCTGATAGTGAGGCGAGGGTTCTCGGTCTGGATGAAATGTCCGCTGTGGGTGCTGGTGATCTGCCGTCCGCCAGGGCTTTTATCGTCAACGCGACCGGCCCGCAGCCGGCCGTCGCGATCGAGGACCTGACCTGGCAGGCCCACCTGGATCAGCTGCTGTTCTTCGTCAAGAGTCCGACCCTCCTGCTGCAGGCAGTCCTGCCCGGCATGAAGCGCCGCCGCCGCGGGCGGGTCATCCAGATCGGCTCCGACATATTCGAGCGCGCCGTGCCCGGCATGTCGGCCTACGTTGCCGCCAAGGGCGCCCAGCTGGGCCTCACCCGCTCCTGGGCTCGTGAGCTGGGCCCGTTTGGCATCACCGTGAACTTCATCGCGCCCGGCTGGATCCCCGTCGAGCGCCACGCCGGAGCTTCCCCCGAGAACCGGCGCGACTACCTGGCCGACGTTCCGCTCGGCCGGATGGGCGTCCCGGAAGACATCGCCGCAGCCGTGTCCCACCTCGCCTCCAGCGCCGCCGGATTCATCACCGGGGAACGCCTCACCATCAACGGCGGTCACACTATCGACTGACGCGCCGGCGTGCCGTCAGACGCGGCGCAGCACGGTCACCACCTTGCCGAGGATGACGACATCATCACCGGGAATCGGCGTGAATGCGGGGTTGTGCGGCATCAGCCAGATCTGGCCCTTGGCCCGGCGGAAGGTCTTGACCGTCGCCTCCCCGTCGATCATGGCCGCCACGATGTCGCCGTTCTCGGCTTTCTCCTGCTGGCGCACCACCACCAGGTCGCCGTCGGTGATCGCGGCGTTGATCATGGATTCTCCATGGACCCGGAGCAGGAAGAACGTCCCGTCGCCGACGAGCTGCCGGGGCAGCACGAAGGTGTCCTCGATGACCTGATCGGCCAGGTTGCGAACACCAGCGGCGATCTGGCCGACCAGCGGGACCGGAACGTAGGCCTCTCCCTGGGCGGGAATGTCCACCGCTTCCGCCAGGCCTTCTACCTCGAGGCGGACAGCCTCCCGGCCAGGCAGGCGCACCTCGACCGTGCGCGGGCGTCTCGCGTCACGCCGCAGGTACCCCTTGCCCTGCAAGATGGAGAGCTGGTAGGAGACGCCAGAGGTACTGGAGAGGCCGGCCGCCCTGCCGATCTCCCGCAGGGTGGGCGCGTACCTGCGGCGCTCTGCGAACTCCGTGATGACCTGCAGGATCTTCTGCTGCCGCCAGGTGAGCACGTGATCGGGATCGGGATCGTACCGGTCGGGCAGTTCCGGCCCGTCTGCTGCCGCGCTCCTGGTCATCGGAGCCTCCGCCTCGGTTATCAGGACAGTTGATCGTACCAGCCCGAGTTGTGTATATCAAATATATGTTCGAGGACAGTGGCCGGGGAAGGCCGGCCCGAAGGAAAGGAGGGCCTTGCTGTGAGCTCACGCCTGGTTGTCCGGGAGGCGCGATCCGGCGATGGCGCTGACTGTGCGCGCGCATGGTCAGACGCCGGGCGTTACCTGCAGGAACTGGACCCGGACAACGGCCGGGTCCCGGGCAGCGATGGCCTCGCAGACTGGTTCGAGCGATCGCTGGCCCGCGATCGCGCGCCTGGCACCCTGTGGCTGGTCGCCTCATCTTCAGGAAGGACCTCCGGCAGGCCGCCCGCGGGTCGTGAGCTGCGGGATACCCGGCCGCGACACATGCGGATGATCGGTCAGGGGTCGCGTAGAGGGTGGGACAGGGCATCTCTCATGCCGCTACCGCCCGCCGGATCCCGAGCAGGCATTCCTGCAGGAGCTGAGCCCGGCCGTCGTCGGCCGCGTATTCCGCGAGAGAAGCGGCCAGCGATATCGCGCAGGTCCTGGCGGCCAGTTCGCGCTGAGCGCTGACCGGCCTGCCGTAGGCAGACAGCAGGTCCGCGCGCGCTCGGCCGGCGAAGCCGAAGTAGGCGATGGACAAGTCCACCGCCGGGTCGGCCAGGCACAAGTCCCCCCAGTCGATGACTCCGGTCGCCGAGCCGTCACGGGCCACCAGCACGTGCCGCACGTGCAGATCGCCATGGCAGACCACGAGAGAACCGGCACCGGGCAGCTCATCGGCGGCCTGCGTCTCGCCAGGGTTCGCAGGGTCAGCTGCCCAGTTCCCGGTACCCGCTGCCCCGTTCCCGGTACCGGCTGCCCCGTTCCTGGTACCCGCTGCGCCGCGCTCGGCCTGGTCGAGGAACTGGCTGACCTCGCTGCCGCCTGGCCAGATGCCGCTGCGCAGGAGCCGGTCCAGGACCTGGCGGGCCCGGACGGCCCGAACGGACGGGGTCGCGCGCCGCATCGGATCAACGGGCAGGCCGGCGTCGCCGACCAGGGCGACCAGGCCAGGCTCGTGAAGCGCCCGCAGGAAGTGCCCGACCGAGGCCGCCGCCCTGCCGCGCCGAGAGCCGGTCAGCCCTGAGTCGGCGAGCTCCCGGCCCGGCAGCAGCCTGGCCCCGAAGAACGGCCACGGGTAGCGCGGCGATGGCACGCCGATGAACTGCGGGTCCGGCACCGGCACCGGCAGCCGGGCGGCCAGCCGCGGGAGCACTGCGATCTCGCGCTGGACGCCTGGCACCGCGATCTGGCGGCGCGGGAACCTGAAGAGCCACTGGCTGCCCACCAGGAAGGCAACGTTGTCCCACCCGGTGGCCAGCATCGTCAGCTGCTGACCGGCCAGATCCGGGAACTGCTGCCGGATCAGTTCCCCGGCGAGCTGAGGGGTGACCTCGACGTCGGCGGTCCACTGTGACGCAGGCGGAACCGGACTCTGCGACGCCGGAGGATCCGGGGTCTGCCCGTTCGTCATGAGCGGCGACGTTAGCAACGGGGCCGTTGGCCAGCAACTGGCTGCCCCTCCGGCGCCCTGCTAGGGCCCGTCAGTCCAGCTCCGGCCCGAGTCGCTGGCGAGATCCACGGCCTTCAGGACCCGGTCTCGCGCGATCGCTCCGCTGCGCTGATGGCCGCAGAGATTAGGCGTATGTTGTGCCAATGACGCCGACTAGCGCGCGAGGCTATCGGCTGAATGCGGAGCCCTCACGAAATCCGGCCTCCGCCGCGACTTGCGCGGCCTTCCGGCCGGGCGGCAATGGAACGGAACGGCATCGCCGCCTGCGATTACCGTCGGTAAAACGCGGCCGGGAACTTTTGATCGTCACGCCATAACGGAACCTGCCCGCCGCCCGGGACGCGCCGGCCGGCGGGGCAGGCGGCGGGTCAGGATCAGGCGGCGGGTCAGGGTTCCGTGCGTGCGCGGCCGGCCTGAGCGGCCCGGGCGGGCGGCCTATGTCAGCGGCCTATGTCAGCGGCTTGTACGGCAGCGTGATGGTGAGGGTGACCGGCGTGTGCGCGGGGCGCTTGCCGGTGAAGATCCACGTCATCCGGCTGAAGTACTCCTGGCCCGGGTGCTTCGGCCACGCGGCCGCGCGCCACAGCACCACCAGGATCGGGTACTTGGTGTACTTTGACGGCCCGCACTTCGAACTCGGCGTGCAGTTGTTGACCTCGAGCCGGCCGCTGCCGAACGCCACCGAGCGCCAGCTCGTCCACGTCAGCCCGCCCACGAGCTCGCTCGACGGCATGCAGCCGATGTCATAGGCGGCCGGCCTGACCTGGCCGCGGAAGCTGCAGGGGTTGACCAGGACCACCTGGCCGGAGCTGGCCGCGGCCGGGCCTGCGGACGCGGGGCCGGCGGCGAGCACCGTCCCGGCCGCGGTCCCGGCCACGGCCACCAGGCCCGCCGTCAGGAAAGCTCGCGTGCGCGTAAGTCTCATCGGGTGACTCCCTTACCGAGGTGAATGCCGGTCACAAGTCAGAGCCGGAAGCTCGTCGCCTGATACGACGCCGGACTCTCACCTGATAGGACGCCGGGCTCCGGGTGCCGGACGGGACAGGGCAGTCACGATCTCGCATCGGCTGCCGGGCTGACTCTGGCTGCCGGGCTGGCTCTGGCTGCCGGGCTGGCTCTGGCTGCCGGGCTGGCTCTGGCGCCGGGCTGGCTCAGCAGCTGTCGGCTATGGCCGCGACCACCTGGCTGGGCAGGTGCCGGGGGTGCACGAGCAGCGCGCGGGCCACGGTCCTGATCCTCGGCCGCAGTGGTGTCAGCAGTTCCTCGCTGCAACGCCACGCGCCCAGCTCGTCAGCGCCGAAGCGGCCGGCCAGCGCCCGGCGGAAATGGATCGCGTCGCCGCCATCGCCTTTCCAGCCGGGCAGCCACTCGCGGAGTTCCTGGTCACGCTCGAGCATCGACCAGGTCCGCAGTCGCTCAGCGATCTGGCCGGCCGCGTCGATCACGAAGGCCAGGTCGCCGGCGCCCCGGATGCCGTGCACCCGGCCCTCGCTCCGGTGGCCGTGGTGGATGCTGGCAGAGCTGAATCGCGCGCCAACCGCCAGCGCGGCGACCGCGTGACCTGCCTCATGCCAGGCCGTCTCCACGGTCGCCTTCCTCGCGGGCGCGAGGCTGGCGAAGCAGCCGCAGTCGTAGCGCTGCCTGATCCACTTGTCGTTCACGACGGACTCGTCGTCGTAGCGGATGATCCGGCTCAGCTCCGCCTGGATCACGGTGACGGTGCGCAGGTGCGCAGGCTGCAGCGCCGGCGGGCGGCCAGCTGGCTCGCCGGGCGGCCGGCCGGGCGCGGACGTGGCAGGATGAGAGCCGGGAATGCCAGCAGGCTACCGCCACAGCGTCCTAGCTGGCCCCGCCTGAGTCGAGTGAGCTCGTCCAGGCCAGGCACGCCGCGTAGTCGGGCAGCATGCCGCTGCTTGCTGCCTCAGCCAGCGCGGGTGCTGCCCCGTCGCGATCCGACACGATCGGCGACTCGGCCGGCCAGCTGATCCGCAGGTCACTGTCCAGCGGGTGCACTGAGTGCTCACGATCGGGCGCGTAGGTCTCCGAGCACAGGTACGTCACCGTGGCCTCGTCGCTGAGCGCGCAGAAGCCATGGCCGAGGCCCTCCGCGAGGTAGACGGCGCGGCGGTCGGCGTCATCAAGCCGGACGCCCTGCCACTGCCCGAAGGCGGGGGAGCCCACCCGCAGGTCGACCACCACGTCGAGGACCGCGCCGCGGACGCAGGTCACGTACTTCGCCTGGCCGGGCGGCACGTCGGCGAAATGGATGCCGCGCACCACGCCGCGGGCGGACACCGAGATATTGGCCTGCGCCAGCCGGAGCGGGTGACCGACGGCCTCGGCGAGCCGGTCGAACCGGTACCACTCAAGGAAGCGGCCGCGCGAGTCGCCGTGCTGGGCCGGGATGATCTCCCAGGCGCCCTCGATCGCGAGCGGAAGGATCTTCACAGCGCGATCGCCACCGCGCCGCCGGCCTGCAGCGCTCGCGCCCCGGCCGACTCGTTCAGCAGGTTCAGCAGGTAGGTGCCGTAACCGCTGGAGACGAGCGAGCCCGCCAGCTCTTGCAGCTGCCCGTCGCTGATGAGCCCGGCCCGCCAGGCCGTCTCCTCCACGCAGCCGATCTTGAAGCCCTGCCGCTCCTCGATCACGCGGACGAATTCCGATGCCTGCATCAGCGATGCGAAGGTGCCGGTGTCCAGCCAGGCCGTGCCCCGGTCCAGCACAGTGACGTGCAGCTCCCCGTTTCGCAAGTAGGCCTCGTTCACTGCGGTGATCTCCAGTTCGCCGCGTGCGCTCGGCCGCAGCTGCCGGGCTATCTCGACCACCCGGTTGTCGTAGAAGTACAGGCCGGGCACGGCGTACCGGGACTTGGGCTCGGTCGGCTTCTCCTCGATCGACAGCACCTTGCCATCGGGGCCGAATTCCACCACGCCATAGTCCCGCGGGTTGGCGACCGGGTAGGCGAAGACGCGGCCGCCGGCCTGCGAGGTGTGAGCCCGCAGCTGCCGTCCCAGCCCGGTTCCGTGGAAGATGTTGTCCCCCAGGATCAGGGC
>Ga0116106_1000352_pt1 | contig 27256 bp, 31 predicted proteins | sample June2015DPH_6_50_FD_89717 | JGI IMG/M metagenome (GOLD analysis project Ga0116106, IMG submission 89717) | Peatland microbial communities from SPRUCE experiment site at the Marcell Experimental Forest, Minnesota, USA - June2015DPH_6_40 | ecosystem: Environmental > Terrestrial > Soil > Wetlands >...
AGCTAGTCATCGGTCGATGCACTCCCGCAGTCCGCGTCAAGGCCGCCTAGGCGGGCTGAGTGACCAACTGCGTGACAACCACGACGGCGGCGGGCACACAACCGCGGACGCCCACGGACAACACGCCATGACTTCGTTGGCCTCTGGGCAGCGGTCGGTGGTCGGCAGCGGGTCGCGGCCCGCCAGGTGCGGCGGTCTGCTGCTGAGCGAGTGGACGAAGATCCGCTCCGTGCGGTCCACCATCTGGACGCTGATCGTGTTCGTGCCAGGAATGGTCGCGCTCAGCGCGCTGGGCGCCCGCGTGGCAGCGCACCGCGGCCCTAACCCTCCCCCCGGGAGGGTTAGGGCCGACCCGCTCAGCTACATCCTCGGCTTTCCTCTGGCGGCGGGTCCGCTCGGCAGCGGGCTGGCGGCGGGTCCGCTCGCTATCTGCGTGCTGGGTGTGCTCGTGATCACCAGCGAGTACTCGTCGGGGACGATCCGGGCCTCGATACTGGCCGCGCCGCGCCGTAACCCCATCCTGGCCGCGAAATGCGCGGTCTTCGCGGCGCTGGTGTTCGTCATCTCCGAGATCGTCGTGTTCAGCGCCTTCTTCATCGGCAGCGCGATCGTGGCTGGTGACCACATCACCCTGTCGCTGGGCCAGCCGAATGTGATCCGCGCCCTGATTGGCTCGGGCCTGTACCTCAGCGTGCTCGGCCTGTTCGCGCTGGCCATCGGCACCATGATCCGGCGCACGGCGGGCGCCATCGCCGCGGTGATCGGCCTGGTCCTGGTGATCTCCAATCTCAACGTGCTGCCGCCCGACAGCTGGGGTGGCCACCTCTACGCCTATTTGCCGACCGTCGCGGGCATGCTGATCACCAATGACAAGCCCCAGGCGGGCGCGCTGCTTTCAGCGTGGCAAGGAATCGGTGTGTTCTGCGGTTGGACCGCGCTGCTGCTAGCCGCGGGAGCCTGGCTGCTGCGCCGCCGCGACGCCCACACAGGCGGACGCTGACAGCAATAACAGCAACATCGCCGCGAACCGCAGGACTGGAGCGCGGCCAGTCGACGCGGATCACGATCGAGTCGAACAGCTGATCCACGGTGAGTGCCTGGATCCCGGACCGGGGCCCCAAGGGACTGGAATTGCTGGCGCGTCGTGCGGTTCACCCGGGTGCCCACGCGTAATCGCCTAGTGGTTTCAGGCCTGGCTTCGGCATCAGGCGCGGTGCGGCCTCATCCGGCATCTGGGGTCTGGCTGTCCCAGTGGTCGTAGTAGGGGCGTATGCCGAAGGCCTTGGCCAGTGCCCATAGCGGCGGGAGCATGAGGTTCTGTGCCCAGATCGGAGGCGAGGTGACCCGGCTTTCGTGGCGGAAGTGCCAGAAGGTGGCGCCAAGCTGGAGCGGGTTTTTGGGTGCGCCCCTGGGGGTGGTATGGCCGTCGGCGACCAGGCCGGCGAAGGCCTCGTGCAGTTCCTTGGCGTGCAGGGCTGGGCGAAGTTCGACGATGCCCTCGATCTCGCCCGGCCCGGGGTTTCCCTCCGAATGCGGAACGCCGGCAGGCACGATGATCGTCTCGCCGGCTCCGGCGACTAGTTCCTTGCCGTTGAGGGTGAAGTGAGCTTCGCCGGTCAGGATGGTGAAGCGCTCTTCCTGGCGGGGGTGGATGTGCTCGGTGATGGTGCCCCCGGGCACGCTGCGCCAGCTGAACCGGACGAGCTGACCGTTGCTGTCCTGAGCGGTGGCCGTGTACTGGATCCATTCGCCGGTGGCGGGGTTGAAGAAAGGCCGGAAGCTGGTCGCGGGGCTGTCTGTCTGATGCATGACCGTCAGGCTTTCGTGCTGACCCTGGCCTGGCCTGGCGAGCTCGAGTGGCGGATGCCCGCGAGGTCGCGGAAGCCCGCCGCGGCTGTGCCCAGGAGCAGGACGCCGGCGGCGATGCCGGTGGTCACTTCGAGCGCTGAGCCCGACATGGTGGCGACGAGAACTACTGGCCCTGCGGTCATCATCCAGCCGACCAGGCGGTAGCGGGGGATGTGGACGAGGTGGTCGAGGTACAGCAGCAGCGGGCCGATCGTGATCACGATGGACGGCAGCACCCAGTCGGAGCGGCCGGCAGCGATCACGATGACGGGCAGCACGAAGGCCGCAGCCAGCTCAAGGATGGTGGCAATTGTCACCGACCGCTCAATCCGCCTGGCTTCCCGGCCTGCGGGCCGGGGTGCGGTGCCGGCCGTGACCCTGATGGCGTAGGTGAACACGCCGATCACGGCGACGCCGGATATGGCGACTAGTACGTCTTCGGCGCGGCCGCCGATTGCCAGGCTCGCGCGCACCAGCCAGAAGGCTGCGAAGGCGGCCTGGATGAGCCCGCCGATGCGCCGCACCCGCCTTGACCATGCCTCGACCGGGGGGAGCTCAGCGGCGCTGGTCGCCGCCGGTGGAGTTGGCACGGCGATCGATGGAGTTGTCATGGCGGTTACCGCCTCAGGCCTGGTTGTTGTCATGGCGTACTCGGCCGGGTTCGGTACCAGGTGACGGTCGCGGCGATGGCGGCGGCCAGCGGGGTGCCGGCGGCTCCGAAGACGGACTCGTACTTGCTGGTGTCGAGGACGAAGGGCTCGTCGAACTGGTAGGACATCTCGGCCAGCTCCCGCAGCATCGGGTTCACCAGTCCCAGGGCGCGCAGGGCTAGCCTGGGCACCGACCGGATGGCCACAGGGTGCCCGACCTGGCCGGCCAGCAGATCGAGGAAGGCCCGGGTCGTGACGGTCTGCGGGACGGGCAGGTGCCACACCTGTCCGGCGGCACGAGGGTCGGTGCCGAGCGTGGCCAGGCCGGCGGCGATGTCGGGAACGTAGCTATAGGTGTGCGGCAGGTCAGGGTTGCCGATGAAATCAGCGCGCCGGCCGGCCAGGGCGTTGCCGAAGACCCGCTCGCCCAGCGTGGAGCCCTGGGTGACGCCGGCGCCGAAGAAGTCCGAGGCCCTGCCGATGGCGACCCGGACCCGGCCCGCATCGGCGGCGGCCAGCAGCTCGGCGGTCATGGCCGCCCTGGTCCGGCCCTTGACCGTCGTGGCGGCCAGCGGCAGGTTCTCGGTCATCGGCCTGCCGCCGGTCGGGCCGTAGCCGTAGAGGTTCTCCAGGGTGACAAGGAGCGCGCCGGAGTGCTCGGCGGCGGCCAGCACGCCTCGCTGCAGCGGCGGGAAGAGTTCCGGCCACTGGGTGTAAGGGGCGTTGAGGCACTGGTAGATGACCGATGCGCCCTTGGCCGCGTCCGCGGCTGCCTCGGGGTCGGTGACATCCGCGGCCCGCCAGTCGGCGCCGTCGGCCAGCGCGCGCGGCCGGGCCCGTGACACTGTCCGGACCGCTATGCCCAGCCCGGTGAGGTGCGCGGCCAGGGCGCTCCCGACCTGGCCGGTCCCGAATACCACGTGCAGTCGATCCTCACCCATGACCGGGTTCCTTTCACTGACCCCTCGAGCACCCTGGCGGTCGGCGACAGCCGGGCCCTCGGTGTCTATGACCGACGCTACGGTAGTCTCAGAAAACTAGCAAACAATTTCTTGAATTCATACGACATTCATGCAGACGTAAGCAATGAGTTTCCGGAAACGAAACGTGCTAGATTATGGGGCATGCGGGACTGGAGTTTCCTGACTAACCATGCCCGGGTGCTGCTGTGCATCGCCCACGACCCGGGCGCGCGGCTGCGCGATATCGCGGCCAGCCTGGGCGTTACCGAGCGCAGCGCTCACGGCATCATCACCGACCTGGTCGATGCCGGCTACGTGATAAAGCAGAGAGACGGCCGCCGCAACCGCTACCAGATCGATGCGGGCCTGCCGCTGCGCGAACCCGGCAGCAGGGAGCCAGCCATCGGCGAGGTCCTCGCTGTGCTGCTGAGAGGCAAGGACGGTCTCGCCGGGGCGGATGGCCGCGCTGCGGCGGACGGGGCAGGCGTATCACCGCGCAGTCGATGATCACGGTGTCAACGCGCAGCGCAGCTGACCGCGGTCCTCGGCCAGGTCCGCACCGGTCCAGATCCGTAACCAGGCCAGGGTGCGCCTGTGGTACGAGGAGAAATTCGGCGTGCCGTGCCCGCCGCATCAGTCCACCGAGGCAGCCGGGTCGGAAATGGCACGAATGCTACGACGAGCAGGAGCAGCAGATCGAGCCGCAGGAAGATCGAATCGGTCCGCGCGAGCCGGTCGGTCGGACCCGTGTGAGCGAGCCACCCCATGCTAATCGTCAGGAAGCTGACGGTGTACGCGAGGAAGGATGGCCAGGCGTGCAGCAGCTGCTGAAGCGCCGTGCCCGGCGGATGGAGCGCGAGATCGACCACGAGCAGCGTGCTGGCGAATCCGAAGATGCCGTCGCTGAATGCCTCCATCCGGCCTTGTCGAGCGACCGGCGTCGGCCCGGGGTGTCCTCATCCCCTGGCACGGCAATGCCCCCTCGCCCCGACCGATGATGGCAACCACCGATGATGGCAACCAAGCTAGCGGTTGTCCGGTCATGCGCCACGGCATTACTGTCCGGCTTGACGTCCCGGCGAAGCGCTGGGCGGTCACGTCATGACCCCGGCGCCGCAGCAGGGCGGCGGCCCGGCCGGTGCTCGCGGCAGCGGCCCTGGCGTCATCACGCCAGATGGCTGCGCCGTTGACTTCTACGCGCTGCTGCCGCCGGGCCCGGAACCGGGCATCGTGCACGCTGCGGCGCCCCTGGCAGGCGCCTCCATCCTCGAGCTCGGATCGGGTGCGGGCCGCGTCACCCGCCCGCTGGCGAGACTCGGCCATCCGGTCGTCGCCGTTGACGAGTCCGCCGAGATGCTGGCGCACATCGGCGAGGCGGAGAGGGTCTGCGCGCGGATCGAGGACCTGGCCCTGGACCGGACTTTCGACGTGGTCCTGCTCGCATCCCACCTCCTGAACGTGGCCGACGAGCAGATCAGGCTGGCGTTGCTGCGCACCTGCGCGCGGCATGTGTCCCCGGCCGGATGCGTCATCATCCAGTACCACCCGCCTGGCTGGTTCGCCAGCGCATCAGCGGCCGAACGGCAAGATGGCGGGATCATTTTCCGCCTCCGGGACGTGTCGCGGCCCGCCCCTCGGCTGCTCTCGGCCACCGCCGAGTACAAGGTCGGCGAGCGAACCTGGACCCACGCCTTCACCGCGATGCGGCTCGACGAGGAACAGCTCCGGTCGGCGCTGGGCGAGGCCGGGCTGCGGCTGGATCGCTACCTGACCGACGATCACTCCTGGCTGAGGGCCGTTCCGGCCGGCGGTGGCTAGCAGCGGCCGAGCCGGCCGCTACTCCTCCCGTTTCTCGAACCTGCCGACCGCGATCAGCCCGGCGATGAAGACCACGACCATGCCGAGCAGCAGGGCTAGCTCGGCCGTCCCGACCGGTGCCTGCCCGGTGGTGCCGGGAGTCAGCACGAACAGGATGCGCCGGATCACCGCGACCAGGCCAACGACGATGAAGGGCTGGGCGATCAGCCGGTGCGCCCGCAGGGACAGCGCCACCGTGTGCACGATCTCGACCAGGATCAGCACGAGCAGCACCCGGTCCAGCAGGAAGGTGGCCTCGTCCAGGATCGGCCTCTTCTGCGACACGGCGATCGCGAAGTCGTAGATCCCGGAGACCAGCAGCGCGGCGGCCAGCACAATCAGCACGATGCCGACGCAGACCGTGACGACATCCTGCGCGTGCTCCAGCGCCCAGATGGACCGGCCGACGGTGCGGATATCGTGCTGCGGAGGCTCGTCGGCCGGATCTCCGCTTTCCGAAACGGAACCTGGCCAGCCCGTCGGCGACGCCTGCCTGTCGTCGCCGTCGTGCTCATGGGAGTCCGGCATCTGCCCATCGTTCCACGCCGCTCGATCTTCGCGCTGCCCCCGCGCTGCTCGGGCCTGCGCGCTGGCCTGACCGGGACACCTGGCCTGGCCGGATCAGCTCGGATCGGGGGTGGCCAGCCGCCAGCCTGACTCGGGCGAGGCAACCTTCGCGGCGCTGCCGGGAGCGGTCTCGGCTGCAGTTCCCGGCTGGGTGAGCGCGTCCCCGATCCGGCCCATGAAGGACCGCGCGGTCGCGGTGGCCATCCGGTGCAAGATCGCTCGGTCCAGGCCGGTGCCCAGGCCGGCCAGCGGCGGCCGGTAGGCCCCGGCCAGGGCGAGGCGGGTGGCCTGATTCCCGGCCGGGGTCAGCGTGATATCCGCGTCGAGCGCGGGGAACATCCCGCCACCCGCGCCGGTGGCCTCCCAGCGCAGCGTCAGCACGGCTCGGTCGTCGCGCAAGATCATGTCGCGGAAATGGACCAGGACTAGCTTCGAGACGCCGGGGATGGCGCCGAGCGGGCCGACCCGGATCAGGACCTGCAGCCCGTCGCCGTATGCCCCTTCCGCAGCACTTGCCAGAGAGCCGCCGTGAGTCAGGTTCGAAAGCCTGGCCGTAGCCCCGCGGAAGCTGAGATCCAGGACGATCTCGTCGGCGACGAACATCTGATCAGCACATCCGCCGAGGGCTAGGTCGGGACAGGGACCTTAGTCCTCACTTCGGTAACGACTAGGCGACCGCGGGCGGTGAACGGTCATGACCAGGCGACCGCGTGCCGGTGACCGGTCAGCCGGGCGGCCGGCCGCGTGCCCATGATGGGTCAGCCGGGGGCGAACCTTGCCTGCCATTGACCCTGGCTTGATAATTCCGGTATGCGGGCATCGACTGACCGGACGGCGCGCCGCGGCCCCGGTGTACGGGCATCCGACGCGGAACGCGACCAGGTTGTCGATGAACTGCGCGACCGCTTCGCCGAGGGCAGGCTGACCCAGGACACCTTCATGCGCCGGGTCGACGCCGCCCTGCGGGCGCGCGAGCAAGCCGACCTGCGGATGCTGGTCGCCGACCTGCCGCAGCGGCGGCAGCGCTGGGCGCTGACCGCGGCCATCGGGGAGCTCCGCTGGTCCGCGCAGTCGGTGCTGAGCGGCTGGCTGCGCGCATCGCCGCGGCCGCTCGTGCTGCCCGCCGGCAGCCAGCGCCGGTTCACGATCGGCCGGGAGGAGGCGTGCGACCTGACGATCGATGACCTGACGGTGTCGCGCTGGCACGCCGGACTGCAGCAGTGCGCTGACGGCTGGCTGCTCGCGGATCTCGGGTCCACCAACGGCACCAGGCTGAACGGCTGGCGCGTCCGGGGCCAGGTTCCGGTCCGCCCCGGTGACTGGGTCAGCTTCGGCGCGGTGACGGTCGTGCTGGCGGAGCGGCCGGCAGCCGTGCGGATGGCCTTCAGCGCAGGCTGATGGTCGTCAGCACCAGCTGAGCCCGCGTCCTGGCACGGCAGCCAGATAACGGATCTCTTAATCCGCTGTCGTCTGATCAGCGAGCAGGAATTAGAGTTCGAGAGAGGTCACTGTCGCGTGCGAAGGGTGCCGGGATATGAGCGGCGAGCAGGACGAGGTTCTCGACGTGCTGCGCGGGGTGTGGAGTGCCCGCGGGCAGGACGCCTCGGACATCGAGGAGGCCTGCGGTACCACCAGGTCCTGCAAGAAGATGGCCGATGTCGGCTTCAATCGCCTGGCCGAGGAGGGTGAGGGTGATCTGCAGGCCGCCTGGCGGGCCACGCTGGCCCGGGAGGGCAAGCTGAAGAACCCTGGCGGCGGCAGCGTCCGGGACCTGGTACTCGGATCAGCGGAGCCTCGCTGACGACCGAGGCTGCCGACGGCAAGGAGACCCGCTGAATGGACCGCCCGGAGACCGTCGGCGAGCTGGCCGAGACGCTGCGCCAGGGCGGTTACCTGGCCGACCGCGGGCTGGCCACGGTCCTGTTCGTCGGACTGTGCCTGAACCGCCCCATCCTGCTCGAGGGCGAGGTGGGAGTGGGGAAGACCGAGGTGGCCAAGGTCATGGCCGCGGTCTTCGGCCGCAGGCTGATCCGGCTGCAGTGCTACGAGGGCATTGACACCAACCAGGCGCTCTACGAGTGGGACTACGCTCGCCAGATGCTGCATATCCGGGCGCTGTCGGAGCATCAGGTCGCTGACGACCAGGCGGTCGACAAGCTGTTCGGTCCCCGGTTCCTGCTGGAGCGGCCGCTGCTGGAGGCGGTCCGGGCCGGCGACCGGGCCGTGCTGCTGATTGACGAGATCGACCGCGCCGATGACGAGTTCGAGGCATTCCTGCTCGAGGTGCTGTCAGATTTCCAGATCAGCATCCCCGAGATCGGCACGATCAGGTCAGCAAGCCCGCCGCTGGTCGTGCTGACTTCCAACCGCACCCGCGAGTTGCATGACGCGCTGAAGCGGCGCTGCCTGTATCACTGGATCGGCTACCCGTCCGCCGAGCGCGAGGTGGAGATCGTACTGATCCGCGAGCCGGGCATCTCGGCCGCGCTGGCCCGCCAGGTCGTGGCGGCGGTGCACCGGCTGCGCGAGCTCGACCTGGCCAAGCCGCCGGGAGTGGCCGAGACCATCGACTGGGCCCGGACCCTGGATTTCCTCGGCGAGACCGATCTGCTCGCGCAGAACGCCACCGACACGCTGGGCGCGGTCGTCAAGGATCGCGATGACCTGGAAGTGGTGCGCGAGAGCCTGCAGGAGATCACGTCCGGTGCCTGACCGGGCTCCGGTCGTCGGCCTGCTGGCGGGCTTCGCGGCCCAGCTCCGCTCCGCCGGGCTGGCCGTGGGCTCCGGCGACGTGCTGACCTACTGCTCGGCCGTTTCCGTGCTCGACCCCACCGACCTGCTCGACCTGTACTGGGCGGGCCGGACGACGCTGCTGAGCCGGCACCAGGACACCGGAACCTATAACGAGGTGTTCCGGCGGTACTTCCTGGCCGACGCAGGCCCGGCGGCGGACCTGCTGACGCTCGTGCCGCGGGCCCCGGCCGAAGCCATGGGCGCGCTGGCGATACCGTCCACCGAGCCGGGCGAGGAATCCGGCGAGGATGAGGCCGTGCTCGGCTGGATGGCCTCCGACGTGGACGCGCTCAAGCATAAGTCGTTCGCCGCCTGCACGCCGGATGAGCTCGCGGCCCTGCGCCGGATCATGTCCAGGATCGCGCTGACGCCGCCGAGGCGCCGCACCCGGCGCACGGTGACCGCCCGCTCCGGGCGCCGGCCCGACCCGCGCCGGACCGTGCGCGAGACCATGCGCATGCACGGCGAGTCGGCTCAGCTGTACTGGCGGCGGCGCAGGCTCCGGCTGCGCCCGCTGATCCTCATCCTCGATATCTCCGGCTCGATGGCCGACTACTCGCGGAACCTGCTGCAGTTCGCGCATTCCGCCAGCCGGGCGGCGTCGCGGGTTGAGGTGTTCTGCTTCGGCACCAGGCTGACCCGGGTCACCGGCGCGCTGGACAGCCGGCACCCGGATGAGGCACTGCGCCGCGCCGCGCAGGCCGCGTTCGACTGGGACGGCGGCACCAGGATCGGCGACTCCCTGGATGCCTTCGTCCGGAACTGGGGACGGCGCGGTCTGTGCCGCGGCGGCGTCGTCGTGATCTGCTCGGACGGTCTCGACCGCGGCGATCCTGCCGTGCTGGCGGCCGCCATGGAACGGCTGTCCCTGCTGTGCTACCGGCTCGTGTGGATGAATCCGCACAAGGGCAGCAGCCGGGACTTCCGGCCGAGCACGGTGGGGATGATGGTGGCCGCGCCGCACATCGACCTGATGCTGTCCGGCCACGATCTGAGCAGCCTGGAAGAACTCGCTACGCTGCTGCCGACGCTGAATTAGGGGTGCGCGGTGCGGTGGAGTGTAGGGATCGAGACCGATGGCGACCGGGTGCTGACCCGCGAGGAAGTGGTAGAGCTGGCTGATGCGATCGCCGCAAGCGGCGGCATCGCCACCGGGATCGGGACCAGCAGGTACGGGGCCCAGCTCATCGTGGAGGCGGACAGCCGGGACGAGGCGATCGAGAAGGCGGCCGCGGAACTGGCCGCGGCCGCGGCCAGGGCCGGGCTTCCGGTCGGCCCGGTCGTCCGGGCCGAGGCCATCGGCGAAGACGAGGACGAGCTGCGGTGATCCGGCTCGGATCACTGGCCGGGTATCCGTTCGAGGGGCCGCGGCTGCTCGGCGGGTGGACACCGCCGCAGCTGGCGGCCGTCTACGCGATCGCTTATAAGCCGGATCCCGACACCAGGCCGGACCGGTACGCGGTCATCTACGTCGATCATGCCGATGACCTGTCCGCCGAGCGATTCCCGTTCCAGCACCCGCGGGCGCACTGCTGGATCCGCCGCGCCGGGTCGAAGTGGAAGGTCTACGTCTGCACCTACGAGGTGCCCGGCGGCGGCCGGCCGCACCGGGAGCAGATCGCCCGCGAGCTCACCGCGATCTACCGGCCGCGCTGCAATGCTCAGCAGTACGACCAGGCCTGGAAAGACGAGTGGATCGGCGAGTACACGGCGCCCACCACCGGGCCGGTGGCCCGCCGCGGCCCGGACCAGTCACCACCGGGCCAGCGGCAGCCGCGCGACAGCTGACCTGGCCGCGCGGCGCCCGCCGGCCCGGGCGAGCAGCTGCGGACGGCGGCCGGGGCACCTGGGGCCGAGGCGTGACAGCGGCGGGACGGCAGCTGACCAGTGGCGGACCGGCGGCTAGCGCGGGGCGAAGCCCACCGCGTCGTGCAGCCGGGAGCGTCGCGTGCCGGAGGCCGGCCGGGCCGGCTCGAGTACGGCCGGCTCCTCGGGCCTGGGCGTGACGTCCGTGACGATCTCCTCGGCCATCCCGTACAGCAGCGGAAGGGCGCCGGCCACCACGCCGCCGGTCTGGTTGATGTGCTCGACGCCGGGCCCGATCAGCCTGGCGTGCTCGACGATGGCCCGGACCAGCTGCCCGCACTCCTCCAGGTTCCCGGCGATCCTGGTCAGCAGGGTGCCCGCCCAGTACAGGTAGAACGCCAGGCCGGCGATCAGCAAGACGATGTCGATGACCGTGAAAACGACCAGCCCTGTCATGACTTAACCTTCCCGAGCACCCGGCCGAGGAACAGGTGATGCTGCAGGCCCTCCGCCAGGACCGCCTCGACTCCGTCGGCGACCTGCGGGATGAGCACGGTCTCCGCGGTGTTCGCCGCGGCGGCCTGCAGCGTGTCGCGCACGGTCACGACCCGCCGGTCGATGATCTTCACCAGCCAGATGAGCAGGCTGAGCAGGGCCGCCACGGCCACCACCACGACCAGGCCGAGGATGTCCGCGATCAGCCACCGGGTGTGCTCGGCTGACGACATCGCCAGGACATGCATCGCTAACCTCCCAGCCGGGCGCGGCCGCGCTGCAGCCCGCCGATGATGATCGTGGCGTGCTCGATCGTCGTGCGCAGCGCGGCCAGCGGCGCGGTGTTCCGCACCGCCTGCGTCAGCGCGTCGTTGATCTTCGGTGCCTCGTTGCCGATCGACCGGGCCAGCAGCAGGATCGGCACGACCAGCGCGACCACGACGAGGACGACCACGATGCCGATGACGTAGCCCAGGATCCAGCCGAAATTGCTGGGCGAGGCGCCGGCCGCGAGAACGAGATGGTGGCTCATGACCGCATCCCCGCTCACACCGTCTCGCAGAAGTCGCGGACCGGCTTCAGGCTGGCGTTGACCGACGTCAGCCGGTCCGGCACCGTGCTGGTCAGCTGGGCCACCGCCTGCACGCCGCCGGTCGTCGCGACCAGGGTCGCGCGCACCGCCCGGAGATGGAAGACGACCCGCAGGAGGCCCACGGCGGTTATCGCGATGATCAGTGCAGCAATGATCAGTGTCGCCCAGGCGGCTGCCGGCATTGCTGTTCTCCTTTCTGCTCGGCGCATTTCTGGCTAGTCATCTCAGCTCGACCCGTGACGGTCAGCCGAGCAGCTTGGCCACCGATCCCGCGTACCGGACCGCGCCGACCGACACGTCCCGGACGGTGCTGTCCGTCGTGGCCAGCGCCTCGGGGACGCCGTTCAGCTCTCCGACAAGCGCGACGCCGCCGCTGAGGACCTCGTCCGTCGCTCCGCGGATCCGCTCCAGCGCGGCCAGCACCCGGTTCAGCAGGAAGATGACGACAGGCAGGACCACCAGCAGCAGGATGGCGTTGCCGATCCACCACAAGACCATGGTTGGCTCTCCTCAGCTCGCAGCCTGGTAAGGGACGAAGAAACGGCGGAAGACCCGGCTCAGCGCCATCAGTGCGGCCCGCAGGCCGAGGGTGAAGCCCTTCGCCGGGGCGGCGGAGGCAGCGGCGATCTGCTCGGGCGACTCCCCGCGCTCGATCCGGGCGATCCGGTCCTGCATGTTGGCCGAGAAGTCGCGCATCAGCACGGACGAGACGTCGGAGATCATGCCCCGGCCGTACTGCGCGGCCGCGCCGGACAGCTGCAGGTCCTGGGTGACGCCCACCCTGGTACCGCGGCCGGATCGGGTCAGGGTCGCGGTGACGACCATGCTGGCCTGGCCGCGGCCCTTCTCGTCGGCCCCGCTCGCGTTCACCACCACGCGCCTGGCTGCCTCGTCGCGCTCGGTGATGTCAGCGGTGCCGGCGAACTGCATCCGGACCGGCCCCATCCGGATGGCGACCTTGCCCTGGTACTTATCGCCGCCAAGGTCATCGGTCAGCTCGGCGCCGGGCAGGCACGAAGCGACCTGCGGGATGTTGTCGAAGAACTGCCACACCTTCTCGACCGGCTCAGCGACCTCGAACTCGTTCTTGATCAGCATCGGGTCTCTCTTCTCGCGTAGGCCGCGGGTTCGCTCTCGAACGCCCGGCGGCAGCCGGAGCAGCAGAAGTAGTAGGTGACACCAGCGTGCTCCAGCGGCCGGTCGGCGGCCGCGGTGGTCACCGTCATGCCGCAGACCGGATCGGTGACCTCCGCGGCCGCATCGGCGCCGTCCGTCCCCCCGTCCTCCGGGTGCGGCGACCTGGCCGCCTTCCGGGCCTGCGCCGTGCCGGCCTGCGCCGTGCCGGCCTGCGCCGTGCCGCCCTGCGCCGGCTTCCGGGCCTGCGCCGGCTTCCGGGCCTGCGCGGCCGGGCTCTGGCCGGGCGACGTGAGGGCCCCGGCCGCGCGGAGCTGGACCAGCTCAGCCAGGATCGCGACCGCGATCTCCGGGTGCGTGGTCCGGCCCAGGTCAAGGCCGGCCGGTACCCGGATCCGGTCGAGCTGATCCCGGGGCACCCCGCGGTCGGCCAGGTAGCCGAGCACCGCGGCGCCCCGGCGCTTCGAGCCGACCAGGCCGACATAGGCCGGCCGGGCGGCCACCGCCTGCTCGACGGCCTGCTCGTCGTCATGGCCCTGGGTAGCCACCACCACCATGGAGTCCCGGCCGGCGTCGGCCGCCGTGAAGTCCCGGCCGGCGATCAGCTCGGCCCGCCAGCCGAGTGACCGGGCCAGATCAGCGAGGGTGTGCGCCATCGGCGACCGGCCGACGATGACCAGGTGCGGCGCGGGCAGGACCGGCTCGATGTAGACCTCGAGCGCCCCCTCGCTCTGGCAGGAGATGGGCACGACCGTCATCCCGGCCGGTACCGCCCCGCCGAACTGGTCGGGGCTGCCGAGCAGCACCAGGCGGGCCGTCCCCTCGGCGATCACCCGCTGCGCCTCGCGGATGACCACCGGCTCGGCGCAGGCGCCGCCGATCCAGCCGCGCAGCTCGCCCGCGGCGGTAATGATCGCGCGCGATCCCTGCTGGCTCGAGGACGGGCCCTGCCGCCAGACCACGGTTGCGAGCGCGCACGCCTGCCCGCTCCGGGCCAGCTCGCCGGCCTGATCCAGGACACTCCAGCCGTCCATCAGCACTCCCCCGTCACTCATCCGCCCGCACCGGCGGCGCGCCGGACACGTCGCGGCGGTAGGTGATGGCCTCCCAGACCCGGTCCGGCAGCAGCGGCATGTCGATGTTGCGGACCCCGGTTCCCGACAGCGCGTCCAGCACCGCATTGACGAAAGCGGCCGGCCCGCCGACCGCGGCGCACTCGCCGATTCCCTTCGCCCCGATCGGGTGGTGCGGGCACGGCGTGACCACTTCGCTGTGCAGCTCGAATCCCGGCGTTTCCCAGGCGGTCGGCAGCAGGTAGTCCATGTAGTTCGAGCCCACGCAGTTACCCTCGGCGTCGAAGGTGATGAACTGCATGTTGGCCATGGCGTAGGCCTCGGTCAGGCCGCCCATGATCTGCCCCTCGACGATCATCGGGTTGATCCGCACCCCGCAGTCATCGACGGCCACTATGTTCAGCACGTCCCAGACCCCGGTCTGCGGGTCGACCTCCACCGTGACGATGTAGACGGCGAACGGCCAGGTGAGGTTGGGCGGGTCGTAGTAAGCGGTGTTCTCCAGGCCCGGCTCCATGCCATCCGGCATGTTGCTGTAGGCGGCCATCGCGCATTCCTGGATGGTCACGCCGCGGTCGGGCGCGCTGCGGATGTAGAACCGGCCGAGCTCCCACTCGATGTCCTCCTCGGACACCTCCAGCAGGTGCGCGGCGAGCTTGCGCGCCTTGGCCCGGATCTTACGTGACACCATGGAGATGGCGGCGCCGGCGACTGGCGTGCTGCGGGACGCGTAGGTGCCCATCCCGAACGGGGCCGTGTCGGTATCGCCTTCCTCGACGACGATGTCGTCGGCCGGGATGCCGAGCTCGTGGCTGACGATCTGGGCCCAGGTCGTCTCGTGCCCCTGGCCCTGGCCCCTGGCACCGGTCCGGACGATGGCCTTGCCCGTCATGTGGATCTTGAGCTCGGCCGAGTCGAACATCTTGATGCCGAGGATGTCGTACTCGCGGCTGTTACCCGCGCCGAGCGGCTCGGTCATGGTGGAGATGCCGATGCCGAGCAGCCGGCCGCGTGCCCTGGCCTCCTGCTGCTGCCGCCGGAAGTCCTCGTACCCGACCGCCTTCAGGCCGACGTCCAGGCACTTGCCGTACTGGCCGGAGTCGGTCAGGAAGCCGAACGGGGTGCGGTGCGGGAAGTCCTCGTCCCGGACGAAGTTCATCCGCCGGAACTCGGCCTGGTCCATCCCCAGGTCGTCGGCGGCGGCCTGGACCATGCGCTCCTGGAAGAACATCGCCTCGGTGACGCGGAACGAGCACCGGTAGGCGACCCCGCCGGGGGCCTTGTTCGTGTACATGCCGCGCGCCGTGAGGTGGGCGACCGGGATGTCGTAGGCGGCGAAGGCCGAGTGCATCAGCCCGATCTTGAACTTGCTCGGCTGCGCGTCGGAGAAGAACGCGCCGTGGTCGGCGTCCGTGTGCATCCGGATCGCGAGGATCTTGCCGTCCCGGCGCAGCGCCATCTCGCCGTCCAGGTAGACGTCCCGCGCGAATCCCGTCGAGATCAGGTTGCCTGACTTGTCCTCGATCCACTTGACCGGCCGCTCCAGCAGGATCGAGGCCAGGATCGAGCAGACGTAGCCGGGATAGACGGGGACCTTGTTGCCGAACCCGCCGCCGATGTCCGGGGAGATGATCCGGATCATGTGCTCGGGTAGTTCGGCGACCAGCGCGACGGCGGCCCGGATGATGTGCGGCGCCTGCGTCGTCATGTAGACCGTGAGCTTGGAGGTGGCCCGGTTGAAGTCGGCAATCGACCCGCAGCACTCGATCGGCGATGGGTGCGAGCGCGGGTAGTGCAGCTGGAGCTTCGAGATCACGTCCGCCTGCGCGAAGGCGCGCTCGGTGCCGGCCGCGTCGCCCACTTCCCAGTTGTAAATGACGTTGTCCGGCTGGTTCTCCTTGTCATCGCGGATGACGGGAGCGTCGTCGGCCTGCGCCTGCGACGGGTTGACGATGACCGGAAGCGGCTCATAGTCGACCTCGATCACCTCGCAGGCGTCCTTGGCGATGTACGGGTCATCGGCGATGACGCAGGCCACCTCCTGGCCCTGGAAGCGCACCTTGTCGGTGGCCAGCACGGCCTGGGTGTCGTAGGACAGCGTCGGCATCCAGGCCAGGTTGCGGGTCGCCATCATCTCGCCGGTCAGCACCAGGTGGACGCCGGGGATCTCCCACGCCTTGCTGGCGTCGATCGACCTGATCCGCGCGTGCGCCAGCGGGCTGCGCAGGATCTCCATGTGCAGCATGCCGGGCAGGGTGATGTCGTCGGTGTAGTTGCCCTTGCCGCGGATGAAGCGGTTGTCCTCGACCCGCTTCCGGCTAGCGCCCAGCCCGCCGATCTTGATCTCGTCCAGCGCCTGTGTCACTGCTGTCTCCCGTCTCGATCAGCCTGCGGACTCGGAGCGGAGCTTGGCGGCGGCCCACAGCACGGACTTGACGATGTTCTGGTAGCCCGTGCAGCGGCACAGGTTGCCGGACAGGGCCCACCGGACGTCTTCCTCGGTGGGATCCGGATTCTGGTCGAGCAGCGCCTTGGCGGCCATCATCATGCCGGGGGTGCAGAAGCCGCACTGCAGCCCGTGCTCCTCCTTGAAGCCCTCCTGCAGCGGGTGCAGCTCGCTCGCCGTGGCCAGGCCCTCGACCGTGCTGATCTCGCGCCCGTCCACCTGCACCGCCAGCATGGTGCACGACTTCACCGGATGGCCGTCGACCAGTACGGTGCACGCGCCGCAGTTGGTCGTGTCGCAGCCCATGTGCGTACCGGTCAGCCCGAGACCGCGGCGGATCAGGTGCGACAGCAGCAGCCGCGGCTCCACCTCGGCGATCTTCTTCTCGCCGTTGACCGTGAACCTGATCCGGCGTACCGGCACCTCGCTCGCGGCCTCGTCGCCGCGGTCCGCGTAGACGATCGTCATGGTCAGGCCGCCCTTTCCGCCGTCGGCTCGTTCGCGCGGGTCAGGATGCGCTGGACGAATGTCCGTACCATGTGCCGCTTGTACTCGGCGCTGCCGCGGTGATCGGTCCTCGGCCGCGCTGCCTCGGCGGCCAGATCGGCGGCCCGGCTGATGCTGTCGGCGCTCAGCGGCTGGCCGGCCAGCGCCTCGGCGGCCGCGGTGGCCCCGATGGTGGACCCGCCGACCCCGGTCAGCGCGATGCCTGCCCGGCTGACGGTGCCGCCGGACGTCTCGATGGCGACGGCCACGCCCACGGTCGCGAAGTCACCGACCCGGCGCTCCAGCTTGAGGTAGCCGCCGGACCTCGTGCCCTGCGCCGCCGGGATCACGGCCTCGACGGCGATCTCGGCCGGCTCGAGCACGTTCTGGAAGGGCCCGGTGACGAAATCGGCCATCGGAATGCTGCGCTTGCCGCGGGGTCCCTGGGCCACCACCGAGCCGCCGAGGGCCAGCACGACCGAGGCCCAGTCGCCCTGCGGATCGGCATGGCACAGCGAGCCGACCAGCGTGCCCCGGTTGCGCACGATCGGGTCGGCGATCAGCGGCGCCGCCGCGGCCATGGTCGGCTGGGTGCTCGCCAGCAAGGCCGAGCGCTCCAGGTCGACGTGGCGGCACAGGGCGCCGATGTGCAGCGTGCCGTCGGGGTCGGCCCGGTGATAGCCGAGGCCGGGCACGTTGTTGATGTCCACGACCAGCTCCGGCGACGCGAAGCGCAGCTTCATCAGCGGCACCAGGCTCTGGCCGCCCGCCAGCACCTTCGCGTAGTCACCGCCGTCGCGCAGCATGGCGATCGCGTCACTGAGCGAGCTCGGTGCCTCGTAGCGGAACCGAGACGGATACATAACGGTCCTCCAGGTGTCCTGCCCGAACGGGTGAACCGCGGCGCAGCGCTGGTCGCGAGGCCGCCGGGGAACTGGATCTGCTACGTCGATTCCGGGTCCGGCACGGCAACCGGGAGGGAGTCCTCCTCGGGATCAGGGCGCGGTTCCTGGTGCGGCGGCCACGGGCCGGACACGGGCTGCCCGGCGATCTTGAGATAGTCGATCAGCTCAGGCCAGGCCCAGACGGTCGGGCTCTTGCCGGTCTTCGGAGCGTGCTCGATCAGCTCGAACAGCCGGGGATTGCCCTGGCTGTGTCCGCTGGACTCAATCCGCATTCCGCACGCTCCTGCCATCTGCCACATGTGTGCCGACACATGTGTAGCCAGGACAACATGATGTGCCCGGCCGGGCTACCCCGCAATATACGAATAACCGGTTGCTTAAACCAGCCGCCCGGGCCGGTGCTTCGGCGTCACTTTCCGAAGTATGCCCGGCCTGCCCAGGCTTGTCATGAGGAGTCAGCTGTCTGATGACATGGGCCCTATGCGGCCAGCCGGCGCCGGGCCTTCGGCTGCTCAGCTCCAGATCGTGACATAGACGGGCGGCTTGAACCGGGACGGCGGGACGCCGGCCACGGGCGAGCGCATCAGGTGCATCGCCTCGGGAGTGCCGAGAAAGCGCCGGAAGGCACTGGCGGCAATGCTCCGGTGCTGGCGTTCCAGCAGGGTCACCTGCCAGCAGGCATCCATCGGCGAGCCGGGCACGTCGACCAGGGACAGGTCACCGCGTCGCAGCTGATGGCTGACGAGATGCTCGACGGCCGGCGAGACTCCCGCCCCGTCGGCCGCGGCGGCCCAGGCGGCGGTCTGGTTCGGGAATACCCGGATCCGCTCCTCCGGAATGCCCAGGGCGGCCAGCAGCTGGCCGGTCTCGCTGCCGGGATCGGTGCCCGACGGGTCCACGAACCACCGCCACTGCCGGAAGCTGCCCCGCAGCCGGGACTGGCTGGCTGTCACCACCACGAGCCGGCAGCGGAAGATGGGCTCGGTCACCACGGCGAGGCCAGGATCATCGGGTGGGGCGGAGCCGATGGCCACATCGGCGAGCCTGTTGGCGACCAGCACGCCCATCTCCTTGGTCATCGCGACCCCGGCGGACACCTCGACCGAGCCGGCGAAGCGCCGGGTGAAGGCCTCCATCAGCGGGCTGACCACGAATTCCGCGACGGCGGACGTGGACACCACGCGCAGCTGCTCGGGCGCGCCCTGCGCGGCGCGGACGGCGGCGTGCGCCTCGGCGCCGAGCACCACGATCTGCGACGCGGTAGCGAGCAGCCGGGATCCGCCGGCGGTCAGCGTCATCCCGCCCGGCCCCCGGGTGAGCAGCTGGTCGCCCAGGTGCAGCCGGAGTGCGGACAGGGCCTGGGAGACCGCAGGCTCGCTGACGCCGAGCGCGCTGGCGGCGGCCGTGACCGAGCCAAGCCGTGCGACCAGGACAAACGCGTTCAGCTGGGTGAGCGTCATAGCAGTAGTCATTATTGCCCACGGCCGGCTACCGCCGCGCCGGGCAGCTGGGCAGGTCAGGGCCCCGCCGGGTCGGCTGGCGGGCAGCCCGCGGCCCGGCCGGCCGGGCCGCGGGGCAGCTCGGGCATCGGCCCGCTGGCGGCTGGGAGCGCCGGAGCAGCGCACTGGCGGCGCGGGCCCGCGCTCGTAGACTCGACCCAGCGGGCGCCAGCTCGCAGGGGAGGCCGCATGCAGGTTCCGGCGCACGTCGACTATGAGAAGGCCACGAGCGTCGAGCACGCGCTGGCCCTGCTCGCCCGGTTCGGGCCGGAGACCAGGGTCCTGGCCGGCGGTCACAGCCTGATCCCGATGATGAAGCTGCGGCTGGCGCAGCCCGGGACCCTCGTCGACATCAACGGGCTCAGTGAGCTGTCCTACATCACCGTGACCGAGGGCGAGCTGCGGATCGGCGCCCTGACCCGGCACGCGCAGCTGCTGGCCTCGGCGGCGGCCGGCGCGCATTTCCCGATCCTGCACGACGCCGAGCAGGTGATCGCTGATCCGGTGGTACGCAACTGGGGGACCATCGGCGGCTCGCTGTGCCAGGCCGACCCGTCCGAGGATCTGTCCGCGGCCTTTGCCGCGCTGCAGGCGAGCATGCTGATCCAGGGCCCGGCGGGCAGCCGGATCGTGCCGGCCAGAGAATTTCACACCGGGCCTTACGAGACGGTGGTCGCGTCGGCGGAGCTGCTCGCCGAGATCCGGATCCCGGTCCGGCCGGGTGGCGGCAGCGCCTACCAGAAGGTGGGCCGCCGCGTCGGCGACTGGCCCGTCTGCGCGGCCGGAGCGGCGATCTGGCTGTCCGGCGACACCATTACCGCGGCCGGGATCGGCCTCACCGCCGTCGGCGCGCCCAGTTTCGCAGCGGCCGAGGCGGAGGACTTCCTGCGCGGCGCCCCGGCTACCGAGGCCAGCTTCCGCCGGGCCGGCCAGATCGCCGCCGAGCACTGCCATCCCGTTTCCGATCAGCGTGGCCCGGCTGACTACAAGCGGCATCTGGCCAGCGAGCTGACCAGCCGGGCGCTGGCCGTCGCGCTGCGGCGCGCGCAGGAGCGAGAGCTGGCGGGCGATCAGCAGCCGGCGCAAGGAGAAGATGAGCGGCAGGGAGACGGCCGCGTGCCGGGAAGGGGCGGCGTGCCGGGAAGGGGCGGCGCACCCGGAAAGGGCGGCGCACCCGGAAAGGGCGGCGCACCCGGAAAGGGGCGAGTGCAGGGAAAGGGCCAAGAGCCGGGAAAGGGCCGGGCTGGACCCCGGGGCGCCTGACATGCAGATCACCGTCACCGTCAACGGGATCCCCTGCACCCGTGAGGTGGAGCCCCGGCTGCTGCTCATTCACTTCCTGCGCGACGAGCTGGGGCTGACCGGATCGCACTGGGGCTGCGACACGTCGAACTGCGGCGCCTGCGTGGTGTGGCTGGACGATACCCCGGTGAAGTCCTGCACGGTGCTGGCCGCCATGGCCGACGGGCGCCGGGTGCTCACGGTGGAGGGCCTGGGCCGGGCCGGCCGGCTCGACCCGGTGCAGGAAGGCTTCGCCGCCTGCCACGGCCTGCAGTGCGGGTTCTGCACGCCGGGGATGATGATGACCGCCCGCTGGCTGCTTGACCACCATCCGGACCCCTCGGCTGAGCAGATCCGGGCGGCACTGTCCGGACAGATCTGCCGCTGCACCGGATACGAGAACATCGTCAGGTCCGTGCTGTGGGCCAGCCGGCACGAGGCCGGCCAGCACGGGGCCGGCCAGCACGAGGCCGGCCAGCACGAGGCTGCGGCGCCGAGGGCTGCGGGGCCCGGCGCCGGCGAAACGCGCGGGGCACTCCCGTGACGGGCGCGGCTGAGGATCTGCGGGGCACTGCCTGTGGTGGCAGTGCCCACGGTGGCAGTGCCCACGGTGGCAGTGCCCACGGTGGCAGTGCCTACGGCTCGCTGCCCCGCAAGGAGGACGCCCGGTTCATCCGCGGCAAGGGGACCTTCGTCGATGACATCCAGCTGCCGGGAATGCTGCACGGAGCCATCCTGCGCAGCCCGCTGGCGCACGCGAGGATCGTGTCGGTCGACACGACGGCGGCGCAGGCGCATCCGCAGGTGGAGGCGGTCATCACCGGCCAGATGCTGGCGGAGCGCGGGCTGGCCTGGATGCCTACGCTGTCGCGGGACGTGCAGGCCGTGCTGGCCACGGACAAGGTCAGGTTCCAGGGCCAGGAGGTGGCCTTCGTCGTCGCCAGGGACAGGTACTCGGCGCGGGACGCACTCGAGCTGATCAGTGTCGAGTACGAGCCCCTGCCGCCGGTGATTGATGCCGAGCGCGCACTCGATCCCGGCGCCCCGGTGATCCGCGACGACCTGCCGGGAAAGGCCGATAATCACATCTTCGACTGGGAGGCCGGCGACCAGCAGGCGACGGATGCCGTCTTCGCGGTCGCGGACGTCGTAGTGGCCCAGGACATGCTCTACCCGCGGGTCCACCCGGCCCCGCTGGAGACCTGCGGCGCGGTGGCCGACCTGGACCCCGTGACCGGCAAGCTGACGCTCTGGTCCACGTCCCAGGCCCCGCACGCCCACCGGACCATGTACGCGCTGATCGCCGGGCTGCCGGAACACAAGATCCGGGTCATCTCGCCCGACATCGGCGGCGGTTTCGGCAACAAGGTCCCGCTCTACCCCGGCTACCTCTGCGCGATCGCCGGCACCATGCTGACCGGCCGGCCGGTGAAATGGGTCGAGGACCGGTCCGAGAACCTGATGTCCACCTCGTTCGCGCGTGATTACCACATGCACGGCGAGATCGCCGCGACCGCCGATGGGCGGATCCTCGGCCTGCGGGCCACGGTGCTGGCCGACCACGGCGCGTTCAACGCCACCGCGCAGCCCTCGAAGTTTCCCGCCGGGTTCTTCCACATCTTTACCGGCTCCTACGATCTGCAGGCCGCGCACTGCCAGGTGACCGCCGTCTACACCACCAAGGCGCCGGGCGGGGTCGCGTACGCGTGCTCGTTCCGCATCACCGAGGCCGTCTACCTGGTCGAGCGGATGGTCGACCTGCTGGCCCGCGAGCTCGGGATGGACCCGGCCGAGCTGCGGATGAAGAACCTGCTGCGCCCCGAGCAGTTCCCTTACACCGGCCCGACCGGCTGGGAGTATGACTCCGGCGACTACCCGCGGGCGCTGCGGCTGGCCATGGAGATGGCAGGCTACGACGAGCTGCGCCGGGAGCAGGCACGGCTGCGGGAGCGGGGCGAGTACATCGGCATCGGGCTGAGCTTCTTCACCGAGGGAGTCGGCGCCGGGCCGCGCGGGCAGATGGACATCCTGGGCCTGGGCATGGCGGACGGGGCGGACCTGCGGGTGTACCCGACCGGCAAGGCGGTGCTCGGCATCTCGGTGCAGACCCAGGGCCAGGGTCACGAGACCACGTTCGCGCAGATCGTTGCGCAGGAGCTCGGGATTTCGCCCGAGGATGTGGAGGTCGTGCACGGCGACACCGATCGGACGCCGTTCGGCCTGGGCACCTACGGCTCCCGGTCGACGCCGGTCTCCGGCGCGGCCACCGCGATGGTCGCCCGGAGGGTCCGCGAGCGGGCCAGGATCGTGGCCGCCGCGATGCTCGAGGTAGCGCCCGCCGACCTGGAGTGGGCCGGCCGCCGGTGGCAGGTGCGCGGTGATCCGGATCAGGCCAGGAGCATGGCCGAGATCGCGATGGCGGCCCACTCGGCCCTCGAGCTGCCGGACGGCGTCGAGGGTCACCTTGACGCCTCGATGGTCTACAACCCGCCGAACCTGACCTTCCCCTTCGGGGCCTACATCTGCGTGGTGGGCGTCGACCCCGGAACCGGCGAGGTGACGGTGCGGCGGTTCATCGCGGTCGATGACTGCGGCGTCCGGATCAACCCGATGATCGTCGAGGGGCAGGTGCACGGCGGCCTGGCGGACGGCGTGGGGATGGCCCTGATGCAGGCCATCGTCTACGACGAGAACGGCAACTGCCTGGGCGGCTCGTTCATGGACTACCTGCTGCCGACCTCGGCCGAGTGCCCGTCCTGGGAGCTCGGCACGACCGTGACGCCGTCACCGCACCACCCGCTCGGAGCCAAGGGCGTCGGTGAATCGGCCACGGTGGGCTCGCCGGCGGCCGTGGTCAACGCCGTGCTGGATGCGATCAGCCCGTTCGGGGTCCGGCACGCTGACATGCCGCTGACTCCGGCTAACGTATGGTCGGCAATCCAGGGCAGGCCGCAGCGCACCGACCTGGCGGTCACATGAGCACCGGCCCGGCAGACACGCCAGCGCCGGTGCGGCGGCCAGCTGGGCACCGGCCCGGCGGGCAGCCGAGGACGATCGTGAGGAAGGACGGTGGATGAGCGACCTCGCTGAGCAGCTGCCCGATGTCGCGACGCTGCTGGCCGCGCTCGATGAGGCCAGCTACCTGGCTGACGAGCCGCTCGGGACGGCCCTGTTCCTGTCCGCCCGGATGGGCCAGCCGATCCTGCTCGAGGGCGAGCCAGGGGTGGGCAAGACCGAGGCAGCCAAGGCGCTCGCCGGGGTGCTCGACACCCCGCTGATCCGGCTGCAGTGCTATGAGGGCCTGACCTCGGCCGAGGCTCTGTACGAGTGGAACTACCCCCGGCAGCTGCTAGCCATCCGGCTGGCCGAGGCCAGGGGCGAGATGCCGCGCGAGGCCGATCTGTTCAGCGACGACTACCTGCTCGAGCGGCCGCTGCTGGCCGCGCTCGATCATCCGGGGCCGCGCCCGGCCGTGCTGCTGATCGACGAGGTGGACCGGGGAGACGACGAGTTCGAGGCATTCCTGTTCGAGCTGCTGGCCGAGTCAGCCGTGACCATTCCCGAACTCGGCACCAGGCGGGCGGCGTACCCGCCGGTCGTCGTGCTCACGTCCAACCGGACCAGGGACCTGCATGACGCGCTGAAGCGCCGCTGCCTGTACCACTGGATCGACTACCCCGACGTGCGCCGGGTGGCCGCGATCATCCGCCGCCGGGTGCCGGGCGCGTCCGAGTCGCTGACCAAGCAGGTCGCGCGCGGCGTTGTTCGGCTGCGCGGGCTTGACCTGGCTAAGCCGCCGGGAGTCGCGGAGGCGATCAGCTGGGCGGCCGCGCTGCACGTGCTCGGCGCGGCGGAGCTGGACGGCCAGGCAGCGGAGCAGACGGCTGGCGCCGTGCTCAAGTACGCCGAGGACCTGCAGGCCGCCCGGCAGGCCGGGTTCGCGGCGCTGGTCAGCGACCAGGGTCTCGACGGCAGCTGACACGATGGCCGGCTCCGCGGCGGGCAACCACGACCTGGCTGAGCTCACGGCCCGGTTCGGGGCCGCGCTCCGGCTGGCCGGGCTGCCCGCCGGGCCGGGCCGCTGCCAGCGGTTCGCCATCGCGGTGACCGTCGCCAGGCCGGCCACGCTGCGCGCGCTCTACCTGTGCGCGCTCGCGACCCTGGTGTCGAGCAGGGAGCAGGCCGAGATCCTGCACGAGGTCTTCGGCCAGGTATTCGGCGGCCTGGCCGATATCGCGGACCTGCGCGGCGACCAGGGCGCGGCGCCGGCCGCCCAGCCCGCGCGTACCCCGGAAGACCTGCTGGCCCAGGCGGCCCGGGCAGCGCAGCAGCACGTCATCGGATCCGACGCGGTGCCCCATGCCCGGCCCGGCCCGGACGAGGAGTCCGGGCCGGGGCCTGACGTCGAGCACCGGTATCTCGGCAGCGCGTTTGACCGGCTCGCCGCCAGGGACTTCGCCGACCTGTCCGAGGCCGAGCTGCAGCAGCTCGCCGAGCTGATGCGCCGGCTGACGCTCGCCGCTCCGCAGCGCCGGTCCCGCCGCCACCGCCGCCGGCCCGGCGGGCCGCGCACCGACATGCGAGCCACGCTGCGGCAGGCCCGGCGGACAGGGGGGCATGCGTTCCGGCTGATCGGGCGGGTTCCGGCGCAGCGGGACCGGCGCATCGTGGTGCTCTGCGACATCTCCGGCTCGATGGGGCCGTATGCGCGGGCGATGATCCAGCTGCTCTACTGCGCGGCCGGGGGGGCCAGCGCCGAGGTCTTCAGCTTCGCCACCCGGCTGACCCGGCTGACCCCGGTCCTGGCCAGGTCGCTGCCGGGGCCGGCGCTGCAGCGGGCGGGCCAGGCCGCCCCCGACTGGCTGGGCGGCACCCGGATCGGGGCCGCGCTGAAGCAGTTCAACGACTCCTATGGCCGCCGGGGCATGGCCCGCGGGGCAGTGATGGTCATCATCTCCGACGGCTGGGAGACCGGCGACCCGGACCTCGTGCGGCGGGAAATGGAACGGCTCTCACTGGTGGCGTTTCGGATTGTATGGGTTAATCCCCGCACGAAAAGCTCTCTTTACCAGCCACTGGCGGGCGGCATGGCCGCGGCGTGGCCGCATTGCGACGCCGTGGTCAGCGCGCATTCGGTGGCGGCGCTGGGCAAGCTCGCGGCGGCCCTGGCCGATCCGGTCCGGCGCCGCGTCCCGGTCCGGCCGGGCGGCTGACCGCCGGGGCCGGCGGTCGCTAGTGCTCGATGCGGAGCACCGGCCGGTTCTTGCCCCGGCCCTTGCGGGGCTTGCGCTTCACTTCCACGCCGCCGAGCACGCACGTGCCGGTGATGCGCAGGACCGGCGCGTCTGGCCGCAGGGACTCGGCGCTGTCGCCGGCGATCTCGCGGCCGCCGAGGATGGCGACGCCGGAGTCGATCACGTGCATCTCCGGCGGGACGATGATCTGCACGCCGCCGAGGACGCACATCGCGTTCAGCGTGATCTCCCGTCCCGGCAGGACCGCCTCGCGGAAGTCGAGGTCCGCGCCGCCGAGCACGGTCAGGATGTCGATCACGGGCTCGGGATGCCAGCCGCCCTTGCGGGTGACCCCGCCGAGCACGGCGACGAGCCGGCGGCCCCGGCTCGCTGGCCGCGCGGCCGGCACCGCGGCGGCCGGGACCATGGACCCGCTGTGCCCGGGCAGGTCATCGAGCAGCGGCACGATCTCGGCGTGCGTCTTCGCCGAGTAGATGGCGTCGAGCCGATCGGAGTGCTCCGCAGCGGTCAGCCGGCCCTCGGCCAGCGCATTGTTGATCACCGAGGCGGCCGTGTCCCGGTCGGCGTCGGAGGCACGCAGCCGGGGATTCTCGTTGAAGCCCTGGGGGTCCATCCGGCTATTGTCGGGCATGCACAGCGGCCGGCGGAACGGGAGAAGCGGTGGGCCACGTCGAAGCGGCGCATGTCAGCCACACCCTGCCGGATGGCCGGGTGCTCCTCGATGACGTCTCCTTCCGGATCCGCGATGGCGCCGTCGCCGCGCTGATCGGCCCGAACGGCGCCGGGAAGACCACGCTGCTGCGTCTCGCCGCCGGGGATATCACGGCGCAGTCGGGCACGGTGACCAGCAGCGGCGGCCTGGGCGTGATGCGCCAGTTCGTCGGCGGGATCAGGGACTCCGCAACGGTCCGGGACCTGCTGCTATCGATCGCCGCTCGCCGGGTCAAGGAGGCCGCGAGCCGGCTGGATGCCGCCGAGCTGGCCATGATGGAGCGCGACGACGAGCCCGCCCAGCTCCGGTACGCGACGGCGCTAACCGACTGGGGCGACGCGGGGGGATACGCGGCCGAGGTGCACTGGGACGCCTGCTGCATCGCGGCGCTGGGCATCCCCTACGAGCGCTGCCAGTGGCGCGAGGCCGCCAGCTTGTCCGGCGGCGAGCAGAAGCGGCTGGTGCTGGAGTCGCTGCTGCGCGGCACGGACGAGGTGCTGCTGCTGGACGAGCCGGACAACTACCTGGACGTGCCGGGCAAGATCTGGCTAGAGCAGCAGCTGGCGGCGACCACCAAGACCGTTCTGCTGGTCAGCCATGACCGGGAGCTGCTGGCGGCCTGCGCGGAGCGGATCATCACCGTCGAGGACGGCAGCGTCTGGGTGCACGGCGGGGGGTTCGCCAGCTACCCGCAGGCCCGGCGGGACCGCAACGAGCGGCTCGACGAGCTGCGGCGGCGGTGGGACGAGGAGCACGAGAAGCTCAAGCAACTTGTCCGCACCTTCCGCCAGAAGGCCTCCTACAACTCCGACATGGCCTCCCGGCTGCAGGCGGCCGTCACCCGGCTGGGCCGGTTCGAGGACGAAGGCCCGCCGGAACTCGCGCCCCGGGAGCA
>Ga0116106_1000356_pt1 | contig 27132 bp, 23 predicted proteins | sample June2015DPH_6_50_FD_89717 | JGI IMG/M metagenome (GOLD analysis project Ga0116106, IMG submission 89717) | Peatland microbial communities from SPRUCE experiment site at the Marcell Experimental Forest, Minnesota, USA - June2015DPH_6_40 | ecosystem: Environmental > Terrestrial > Soil > Wetlands >...
ACCCGGGCCCCGCTGAGCACCCGGGCCCCGCTGAGCACCCGGGCCCCGCTGAGCACCCGGGCCCCGCTGAGCACCCGGGCCACTCGGGCCCGTCCGGCAGCTGCGCGGGCTGCCAGCCGCCAGGCCAGGACGGTCCTGGCCTGGCGCCCTCGGCCCGGGCAGCCCAGCGGTCCCGGTCATCCGGGAACAGCTCATCCGGGCAGCGGTCATCCGGGCAGCGGTCATCCAGGCACTGGCGGACGGCCGCGGCTGCGCTCGGCGCCGCCGCCGTTGTTGTCGCGGCGATCGCGGGCTGGGAGATCTACTCCCGCTCGCCGGTGCCCGCCTCAGCCGCCGGGCGGGCCCCGGCCGGGTCTGCCGCGACCGCCGGCAGCAGCGGCACCGGCCCGCACCAGCCATCCGGCAGCGGATCGCGCGGGCGCAGCGGCGCCGGCCAGAAACAGCCCGGCGGGGCTCCGGGTGCCAGCAGTGCTGACGGCAAGACGACAGCGAGCCGCGGCGCCCCGGGCAGCCGCAACAGCCCGGGCACCGGCTCAGGAAAGAGCGGCTCCGGCAGCGGCTCCGGGCCGGCAGGCGCTCCGCCGCCTGCCGGGTACCGGTGGCAGTCGCTCACCGCGGCCGCCCTGGGCACGACAGCCGGCTTCACGATCGCCGCCCCGGACAGCTGGGCGCTGAGTACGCATGGCATGACGGCATACCTCGGGGCGCCGGGCGGCAGCACCTCCCTGGACGTCAGCCTCAGCCCGTTCGCCTACGCCGTCCCGGTCCGGGAAGCCAGGTACCTGCAGGCTCAGGCCATCGCCACGGACGAGTACGGCAATTACGCCCTGATCGCGATCAGGCCGGTGCTCTTCGATGGCTACCCGGCCGCCAGCTGGCGGTTCAGCTGGCGTCCGCAGGGTGCGGACCGCGTCACCGTGCAGGAGATCCTGGTCACCGAGGCAACGTCGGCCGGCAGCCAGTCCTACGCGCTGGCCGTCTCGGCGCCGACGGCGCAGTTCGCCGCAGCCAGCATCATCTTCCGCACCTCCCTGGCCACCTTCAGCCCGCTCGCGCCGGCCAGCTAGGCAGACGGCAGACGGCGGGCTTCCCTGCCATCAGGGAAGCCCGCCGTCTGATGCCGCACCGGCCGGGCTGTCAATGCCGGGCCGCCGGATGCCGCACACACCGGGCTGCCGATGCCGGGCCGCCGGATGCCGCACACACCGGGCTGCCGATGCCGGGCGGCCCGATGCCGCACCGGCCAGGCCGCCGGATCCTGCCCCGGCCAGTCAGCTCATCTGCTGGCTCGGCACTGGCCTGGCTTAGTACCAGCCTGCGGATTCCTCGTGTCCCCACGCGGCGCAGGGCGAGCCGTAGGTGCTCTGGATGTAGCTCAGGCCCCACTTGATCTGCGTCGCCGGGTTGGTCTGCCAGTCAGGGCCTGCGCTGGCCATCTTCGATCCCGGCAGGGCCTGCGGAATGCCGTAGGCACCTGAGCTGGGATTGCTGGCGTAGGTGTTCCAGCCGCTCTCGGCGTTCCAGAGCGAGTCCAGGCAGGAGAACTGACCCGACGACCAGCCGTACGAGCTGAGCATCGCCATCGCGATCTGCTGCGGCGAGCCCGACGCGGCCGTCGTGACCGCAGGCGGCGTGGGTGCCGTCGATGGGGTGGCCGCGGGAGTGGCCGCCAGCCGGGCGGCCTCCTCCTTGGCGCGCTGCGCGGCTGCCGCCCGCTGCGCCGCCGCCAGCCTCGCCTGAGCGGCGCTGACCTGGTGCAGCACGCTGGCGCGCTGGCCTGCCGCCACGTAACCGGCCAGGGTGCCCGGCGATGGCTCCGTGAGCCCCCAGGTGACCGGCAGGGCGGTCGCCGTGGCCTGGTGATGCCCGGCGGACTGCTGGGCAGACGCCGCGGTCGGCCAGACCGCCACCGCGAGCGAGGCGGCTGTCGCGGCGAGGACAGTCGAGCCTGCGACAGAAATCGTGAGCTTGGATGGTGGGAAACTACTGCTGATCTTGCGCATGCGAGTGAGTTGGCGATGCCGTGACAAGGTTTACCTTCGGTCAAGCGCGATGCGCGCTCGGCTTTCACCCAGGGGTCAGCCACCGGAACCAGCAAGGGGGGCCGGCAGCGGCGCACGGACGTTCACGCGGGGCAGGGCGACGGAGTTGCGCGGGGGGCAACCGTCACGCACGCAGGGTGCTATCGGGAATCCAGCTTGCCGGTCATCAGGCTGTGCAGGCGCTCAAGATGGCCTTTGGCACCATATGAGGTAGATCACAGGCAGCCTGCGATCGTCGTGTGCTATCGCCTTAATCTGCTCGCTCACCTGCGATTTCGACAACCGGATAAGCATCCGCCCTGGTTGGTGTGAGGCACCTCACATCATCACGTAATCGACCCCGTGAAACGACCCTGAGTGCCCGGAATCGCTCGGCCGGGAAAGGCGCGGCGGAGCCGCAGGCCCTTTTCCCACTATCCGAACGTAGCGGATTGACTACGGAAAGCATTACCAGCGGGGCGCTACCGATACCGGTCCGGCCATTGAACGGATGGCCAGTACACGCAAATGGCCCGGCCGGATCAGGACGATCTGTCCGATCCGGCCGGGCCAGTGGCGGCGCCGTCAGTACCAGCCGTTTGCCTGCCAGAATGCCCACGCGTTGCACGGCGTGCCGTACCGGCCCTGGATGTAGCCAAGGCCCCACTTGATCTGGGTGGTCGGGTCCGTCTGCCAGTCCGGCCCCGCGCTCGCCATCTTCGAGCCGGGAAGTGCCTGCGGGATGCCGTAGGCACCGCTCGCGTTCTCGGCCTCGTAGTTCCAGCCGCTCTCCCGGGTCCAGATGTTGTTCAGGCAGCCGTACTGAGTGGCGGCGTTGAACCCGAAGGAGGGGAGCATCTGGTACGCGATGGCCTGGGCAGTTCCCGGATCCGGTGGCGGCCCGGACGGCACCGACGGGCCAGCAGCGGCGGCCACGTCGGTCGAGGTCGAGGGCGAACTGGCCGCCGGGGCTGGCTGCGTGGCTAGCTTCGCGGGACTGACGACGCTGAACGTCAGGGCCGCCGCGTCCATCTGGATCATGTGCTGGCGGGCCTGTTCGAGCAGGCCGGCCGAATGGCTGGTCGAGATCCCGGCCACGTAAACGGCGACCGGATCCGCCCCGCGCTCATTCAGCCGGAGCCCGACCAGGGCTCCCGCGGTAATGGCCACGATCGCGGCCACGGAGGTAATCATGAAGACGCCGGTCCGCCTGCGCCGCTTCCGGCGGCTGGGTGGCCGTCTCCGGTGCTCTGACAATGCGGTCCTTCCGTCGGCCAGGCGTGCCGTGCGGAACGCCCGGCGCGCAGACCGCTGCGGTACAGGGCAGCGAGTCATATGACGGCAAGGACCCATCACTGCGGGCTGTTACTACCGGGAAGCTAGTGACCGCTGATCGGATCCAGCGCCGTCGCCGGATAACGTTGCCAGAACTGCGGGAGGGGACCAAGCACTTTCGCCGAAAAAGCTGTGTTGCCAAGCTGTTATTTGTGTCCCGCACATCACAGTTTGGCAATACGTACCGTAATAATTACTGGGCGTAATACCCATCAAGCTGTGATCACTGCATCGGCGCCGGGGCCCGCCACGACACGCCGTGACCTACCGCTGCGGCCCGGATACGGCTAGCTTTCAGCCATGGCCTGGCAAGCGAGCGGAGACGACGATGCCTGATCCACCGGTACCCGCCGAGGGCCGGCCAGTCGCACGACCAGCTCCCGGCCAGCGGCCTTCGGCTGGCCAGCGGCCTGCGGCCGGTCAGGGGCCTGCGGCCGGCCAGGGACCAGCGACGGCTCAGCAGCCGGCGGCCAGCCAGCGGCCAGCGACGGCTCAGCAGCCGGCGGCCAGCCAGCGGCCAGCGGCCAGCCGGGGGGCGGCCGGCCAGCGGGCGAGCGGCGGCCGGGTTCCGGGCGCACCGGTCCGGCGAAGGCCGGCGCACCGGGCCTGGGCCGTCGGAGCCGGGGACGCCGAGACGGTACTCGCCGAGGCCCGCAAGGCGCTATTCGTCATGGTGGGCGTGCTGGCGCTGCTGTGGATCATCCAGATCGCGAACTGGGCTGACCATTACCACCTCACTTACGACTACGGCATCAGGCCGCGCGACCTGGCCAGCCTCCCGGATATCTTGACCGCGCCCTTCCTGCACTTCAGCTGGACGCACATCGAGGGCAACTCCGGGCCGCTGTTCATCTTCGGCTTCCTCGCCGCCTACCGGGGCGTGGCCAAGTTCGCCGGGGTGACTGTGCTAGTCGTGCTGACCAGCGGCATAGCCGCCTGGTTCACCGAGAGCGCCGGCTCAGTCGGGGCCGGGGCCAGCGGCGTGGTCTTCGGCTACTTCGGCTACATCATGGTGCGCGGCTTCTTCGACCGGCACGCCATCGACATGCTCGTCGGCGCGGTCATGGCGCTGTGCTTCGCGTACCAGTTCACGGTGCTGCTGCCGCAGGCCGGCATCGGCTGGCAGGCGCACATCGGCGGACTGGCCGGAGGCGTCCTCGCAGGCTGGGTGTTCCGGGACCGCAGGGTGCCCAGGACCGCGGCAGGCGCCGGGCCGGGCTCCGGCTCGGGCTCGCCGCCCAGGTCAGGAACCGGGTCAGTGCTGAGCGGCCCGCGCGCGGAGCTGCATCAGCAGCTCGACGATCTCGGTCTCTGACCTGCGGCCTGGCAGCTGACCAGGACGGCCGGCCGGCGACACCAGCTCCCGGCAACACCGGCCCCGGGGCGATACCAGCCCCGGGCGACACCAGCCCCGGGCGACACCAGCCGGGCCAGGCGACACCAGCCGGGCCAGGCGACACCAGCCCGGCCGGGTGGCGCTCCTGGCGACGAGGTCAGCGCGCCGGGCGCCGGTTGGCCGCTGCCGGCCATGCGCCTAGAGTCACTGAAATGCCCCCCGCCGCCCCAGTCTCTCGGCCGTCCAGCCTCTGGCGGCACCGCGACTTCATGCTTCTGTGGACCGGCCAGTCGGTGAGCGAGCTCGGCTCGGCGGTGACGATCGTCGCGCTGCCGCTGACGGCCGTCGTCCTGCTGGGGGCATCTACCCTGCAGGTCGGCCTGCTGTCCGCGGCTGGCACCCTGCCGTTCCTGCTCATCGCGCTGCCGGCCGGGCTGATCGTCGACCGGACGGCCAAGCGGCGGCTGATGATCTGCTGCGACCTGGCCCGGATGCTGATCATCGGCTCGATCCCGGCCGCCTACGCGCTGGGCGTCCTCACCATCGCCCAGCTGTATGCCGCAGCGCTGCTCGCGGGCGTCCTGACGGTCTTCTTCGACGTGGCCTATCAGAGTTACGTACCGGGGCTGATCGGCAGCGAGCAGCTGGTGGACGGAAACGGCAAGCTCGGCGCCACCCAGTCATTCGCGCAGGTCGCCGGACCTGGCCTGGGCGGGGCGCTGTTCGGGTTCCTGCGGGCCGGCGCGATGAGTGCAGATGCCGTTTCGTATGGGGTCTCATCAGCGTCCATGCTGCTGATCAGGGCGCCGGAACCAGAGCGGACGACGGCCGCCGCCGCCGCCGCCGCCGCCGGGCAGGCTACTCGGCTGCGGACCGAGCTGCTGGCCGGCCTGGCCTTCGTGGCCGGGAACAGGATCCTGCGGAAGGTGGCGGCGTGCACCGGCACGGCGAACCTGTTCTCGGCCATGATCTTCGCGGTGGAGATCATCTTCATGGTCCGGGTGCTGCACGTCCGGCCGGCCTATACCGGCCTGCTGATCGCGATCGGCAGCGTCGGCGGGGTCATCGGCGGCATCGTCTCCGGGCCGCTGGCCAGGAGGATCGGCTCGGCCCGCATCATCTGGGTATCGATACTCGGGTTCAGCGCTCTCGGGGTGCTGCTCCCGCTGGCCGAGCCGGGCTGGCGGATCGTGCTCATCCCGGCCGGCCTGTTCGGCTTCGCATTTGCCTCGGTGCTCTACAACATCGCGCAGCTCAGCTTCCGCCAGTCGATCTGCCCGCCGCACCTGCTCGGCCGGATGAACGCCGCCATCCGCTGGATCGTCTGGGGCACGCTCCCGCTCGGCTCGCTGCTCGGCGGCGTGCTGGGCAGCACGCTGGGCGTCCGGCCGACGATCTGGATCGGGGTCATCGGGTCCTGGGCGGCCGGATTCTGGGTGCTGTTCTCGCCGCTGCGCGCGATGCGCGATATCCCGGCCGCCGATCGCGGCGACGAAGGCAAGCAGGGGCCGGCGCAGGGCACGACCCTGCCCCAGCCAGCGTAAGCTCGCCGGAGGCGGCCGTGCCGGACCTGCCCGTGCGACGGATGCCCGTGCGACGGATGCCCGCGAGAAGCACTGCACGAGCGAGCTGACTGTTCTCGGTGCTGTTCCGCCGCATGGGAGCCGAGACCGCGCACCGGCTGGGGTTCGGCCTGATCCGGGCCGCCGCCGAGGTCCCTGGCCTGCCGTGGCTGCTGCGCCGGTGGCTCGCGCCGGCCGACCCGGTGCTGCGGGTACGTGCGCTCGGGCGAGACCTGCCCGGCCCGCTCGGGCTGGCCGCCAACGACGACATCGACGCGATCGCCGACCTGGCTGTCGAGCTCCGCCTGGACGGGATCATCGCCACCAACACCACCGTCTCCCGCGACCACCTGGCCAGCGATCCCGCCGAGGTTCAGGTGGCCGGGGCGGGCGGCCTGTCCGGCGCGCCGCTCAGGCAGCGCTCCCTGCAGGTGCTGCGGCGGCTACGGGCCCGCACCGGCGACCGCCTCCTGCTGGTCGCGTCCGGGGGGATCGAGACCCCCGACGACGCGTGGGAGCGGATCCAGGCCGGGGCCACGCTGCTGCAGGCGTACCCTCCGTAGATCTGGGTGATCTTGGCGTCGCGCAGCAGCCTTCAGGTCCCGCGACGGAGTATCGATAGTCCGCCGGATGATCTGCGGATCGACCCTGTAGTAATGGTGGGCGAGCAGTTTCAGCACGCACTCGGGACAATGACCCCTGCTCTGGCACCTCAGTTGCGGCATTGGGCGCCGCGCGCTTCAGGCTACGAGGACTACCTTGACTCCGACCGCGTCATAGGTCCCGCGCGCGCGTGCGTCTCTGGTTGCGAGGGCCACGCCGTGCTCCTTGGCGGCGAGGGCCACCAGCCCGTCGTACACGGCGCCCCCGGCAATACCCAGGCGGCTCAAGGTGGCATGGACCGTCCGAGCAGGCGGACCGCTCAACGTCAGCGGCGTAGCGAACCGCGCGTCGAGCAAACGCGCGGCATCCTCCGCGGACAGCCTGGCGTCGCCTGGCAGCCTGGTGAGCACGGAGTAGGTCTCTGCCAGGGCATGCCCGCTCAGCGCGAGCTCTTGCCCGGCCCACCATCGCACCACTTCCGCGTGATGCTGATGCGAGCGAACCAAAAGGGGAACGGCGACACTCGTATCGACCGCGACGGTCACTTGCGGCCCGCGTCGATGAGGCCGAAGAGGATGTCGTCATCGACAGGCGTGTCGCCGGCCGATACGAGTACGCCGTCCTCCTCGACTAGGCGCGCAGTCCGGCCGGCGGGCACGACCTGCACGCCAGCACCGTAAGGCGAGATGTCCACCTTCGTACCCGGGAGCAGACCCAGCGCGTCGCGGATGAACTTGGGCAACACGATCCGGCCGGCCTGATCCACAACAGCTTCCATGGGAATATCATACCAGTCAGATCCCATTAACGTTGCTGCGGCAATCACCCCCAGCACGCCGCCGGCGTAGCAGGGGCACGGCTGGAGTGCGCCAGAAGGGGGCTGGCCGCAGGACCGTGCCCTGGCCTTTGTTCAGCGCCAGCGCCGCCGTACTGCTCGGGGATGTGCACGGCGTGCAGGTCGGCCTTGGTCAGCCCGTCGTGCGCGGCCCAGGGAAACTCCGAGGACTGATCCACCTTGGCCGCGTGCGGGGCGATCTTGTCGTCGGCCAGCGCGCGGACTGACTCGCGCAGCGCATCGTGCTCCGGCGACAGGGTGAAAGCGGGAATTCAGGGGTCAAGGCCTCGATGGTAAGAGCACGCACCGGATGCCTGACGCAGGGCTGGGCGCCAGGCACGGCAGCCACGCTCACCGGGAGCAGCGGGTCCTCAGCAGGCCCGGCGTCCGCGGCCTGCCGCCTGCGCGGCCGCCGCGGATGGGTAGTCTCCAGCAGTCAGCGTGAAAGCCGTCACTAGTCAGCCAGGGCGCGGGAGGGCAGGCCGGCGATGCCGCAGTCCCCGCTGCTGTCGGGGCCAGGCCGCGAGCTACTTGACCGGCTCGCGGGAGAGGACGTCACCCCGGAGCGGTCGCTGCAGCTGGCGAAGTCGCTGCGACAGCAGCTGCCGCCCGATCTGGTAGCCGCCGCGCTCGCGCAGCAGGCCCTGCGGATGCGGGGGCGGGCTAAGTTCCGCCAGGCTGACGAGATGCTCTTCACTCCCGCAGGGCTTGAGCAGGCCTCGTCAGAGCTGACGGCCGGGCACAGCGCACGCCGGTTCCGCCCGTTCACCGCCGTGGCCGACCTGTGCTGCGGCATCGGCGGGAACCTGGCGGCGCTGGCCGGCGGCAGCCGCGTCCTGGCCGTCGACCGCGACCTGACCAGCCTGGAGTTCGCCCGGCACAACGCAGCCGCAAGACGTGCGGCTCACCCGGTCCATGTCGTGTGCGCGGACGTCCGGCGCCTGCCGCTCAGCCGGGGCGCCGGCCGGGCAGCCGGGCCAGGCGGCAGCCAGGCAGCGCGCGGCCCTCTGCACGGCGGGCTGGCCGGGACGGGCGGGCCTGGCATCGAGGCGATCTTTATCGATCCGGCCCGCCGGGCGGGCGGCCACCGACTGCGCAGCGGCAGCAGCGAGCCGCCGCTGGGCTGGTGCCTGCAGCTCGCGGATGCCGTTCCCGCGGTCGGCATCAAGGCCGCGCCCGGCCTGGCCCGCGAGCTGGTGCCGGGCGGCTGGGAGATCGAGCTCGTGGCCATCGGGCGCAACCTGAAGGAGGGACTGCTCTGGTCCCCCGCCCTGGCGACCACCAGCCGCCGGGCGACCATCCTGCCGGGCGGCGACACGATCACGGCCGCGCCAGGTCCCCCCGTGCCCGTGACAGCGCCCGGCGAGTTCCTGCTCGACCCGAATCCGGCGGTGACCAGAGCCGGCCTGGTCGAGGAACTGGCCCGTGAGCTGGGCGCCGCCAAGATCGATCCGATGATCGCATTCCTGACCGCTGACCGGGAGCTGACCACGCCGTTCGCGCGGACCCTGCGCGTCGTCGAGTCGATGCCCTGGAATGAGAAGCAGGTCAGCCGCCGGCTGCGCGAGCTCGGGATCGGGGTTGCCGATATCCGCCGCCGGGGGCTGGCGGGCGACGTGTCGCTGATCCGCCGCCGGCTCGGCGCCACCGGCGAGGTCGCCGCCACCGTCGTGATCACCCGCAGCAACGGCAGGCCATGGGGACTGATCTGCCTGCCGGTTAGCCCCGGCCAGCGGGCCGTTCACTAGGCAGTTCCGCTCTCCGCCGGGAGCGGCATCCCCCGACGGCAGGCCGTAGCCGGCCCGCATCGGCTGGCGTTCCAGCAGCATGAGAGCGTGCTTGCCGTCGTTGTTTCAGCAGCAGGCACGCACCGACGCTGCTCGCCAGCGCGGCGCCGGCCAGCCGGGGAGGGACTGCTCGCCAGCGCGGCGGCGGCCAGCCCGGGAGGGACTGCTCGCCAGCGCGGCGACCGCCGGCCGGGGACGGCGTGACGGCCGGTGCTACGACCCGCCGCCGCGATCCGCGGGCTGGTGCTGCTGCTCCTCGCGCTGCAGCCGCAGCCTGGCCTGCAGCGCCGCGCCCTTGGCCTGCGCGGTGGCGCGCAGGTCATCCTGGAAATCGATCATCCGCTGCTGCAGCGCTTCATCGCTGGTGGCCAGGATGCGGATCGCGAGCAGCCCGGCGTTCCGGGCTCCCCCGACCGCGACGGTCGCCACCGGGATCCCAGCCGGCATCTGGACAATCGACAGCAGCGAATCCAGGCCATCGAGGCGGGCCAGCGGCACCGGGACCCCGATGACCGGCAGCGGGGTAACCGCGGCGAGCATGCCCGGCAGGTGCGCCGCACCGCCGGCGCCCGCGATGATGACGCGCAGCCCCCGGCTGGCCGCGGCCGAGCCGAAGCTGATCATGTCCCGCGGCATCCGGTGCGCCGATACCACGTCGGCTTCGCATGGCACGCCGAACTCGTCCAGCACGCTGACCGCCGCTGCCATCACCGGCCAGTCCGAGTCACTGCCCATCACCACGCTTACCAGCGGCTGACTGCTCATCCCCTGATCATCCCCCGCACCCAGCCCACCGCGCCGCTTCCGCCACGCCGGCCCCGCGCCCGCGCCGCTGCAGCCACGCGACCACGCGACCGGGCCGACCGGCCGACTGGGCCGACTGGGCCGACCGGGCCGACAGCGGCCGCGTCAGCCCGAAGGGCGCGCGGCACCCGCTCGGGTCACTCCACGCCGTCGGCCAGGTAGCTGGCGGCCCGCGCGGCCCGGTCGCGCAGGGCCTGCAGGTCACTGCCGGCGACTGTCACATGACCGACCTTCCGGCCCGGCCGGACTGGCTTGCCGTACAGGTGCACCTTGACGCCGGGATCGGCGGCCAGCACGTGCACCAGCTTGGACCGGATATCGGCGTCGGCGCCGCCCAGGATGTTGACCATGACCGTCCAGGGTGCCAGCGGATCCGGCGTGCCGAGCGGCAGGTTCAGCACCGCGCGCAGATGCTGCTCGAACTGGGAGGTCTGCGAACCGTCGATAGTCCAGTGCCCGCAGTTGTGCGGGCGCATCGCGAGCTCGTTCACCAGCAGGCCGGCCGGGGTCTCGAAGAGCTCGACGGCCAGCAGGCCGGTGACATCGAGCTCGGCCGCGATCGCCAGGCCCAGCCGCTGCGCCTCCTCGGCCAGGGAGGCGGGCAGCCGCGGGGCCGGCGCCAGCACCTCGCGGCATATCCCGTTCTCTTGCACCGTCTGCACCACCGGGTAGGCGGCGCCCTGGCCGCTGGGCGATCGCGCGACCAGGATGGCGAGCTCGCGCAGGAACTGCACGTGCTCCTCGACGATCACTTCGATGCCGTGCCGGAGCACCTCAGCTGCCTCGGCCGGCGTCTTGCAGAGCCACACGCCCCGGCCGTCGTAGCCGCCGGAGACCGCCTTGAGCACGACCGGCCAGCCATGACGGTCAGCGAACGCGGTGACGTCGGCCAGCCCGGCCACGGCCGCGTACGGCGGGCAGGCGACGCCCAGCCCGGTCAGGCGGTCTCGCATGGCCCGCTTGTCCTGGGCATAGCGCAGGGCCCGGGAGCCCGGCCGCACGGCTATCCCGGCGTTCTCCATGGCCTCCAGGCCCGCTGCGGGCACATGCTCGTGATCGAACGTCACCACGTCACAAAGGCTGGCAAAGCCCAGCAGATCCGGCACCGACCGGTGATCTCCGATGACCGTCCCGGCGCACACCTGGGCCGCGCTCTCGTCGGCTGCCCTGGCCAGTACCCGAAACGAGACCCCCAGCCCGATCGACGCCGCGCACGTCATCCGCGCCAGCTGACCGCCGCCGACCATGCCGACCACGGGCGGCGCGGGCTCGGCCGCCCGGCCTGCACCGGCCGGCGCAGGAGCGGAGGCGGGAGAATCGGCGTAAGCAGGGGCAGGGTGACGGGCCGGGACAGAGCCCCCGGCCGCGGCAGCGCCGGGGGCAGCACGATCCGACCTCGACGGCGCTGATGAGCGCATATCCGGCTGATCAACCACCCGCGTAGCCTACGAGGTCAGGCCGGCCCGCTGACCACCGGATCGTCCAGGCCCGAGCTGATGGCGTGCGGCAGGAACAGCGCGAAGACAGCCGGGCGCGGCCGGACCAGCACGACCTGGCCGCCGTCGGCCGCCGCGACGGTGCGCGCCAGCGCCAGCCCGAGGCCGGTGCCGCCCGGTGCGCCGCTTACGCTCCGCTCGAAGATCCTTGGCACCAGCTCCTGCGGCACGCCCTTGCCCTCGTCCCGCACCTCGACGACCACTGAGCGCCGTGTCTGCGAGGTCCTGATCGTGACCGTGCCCGCCCCGTGCACCAGTGCGTTATCCAGCAGGGTGGCGATGACCTGGGAGGAGCCGCTGGTCGTGGTGTAGGCATTCAGTCCCTGCTCTCCGGTGACGACGAGTTTCCTGTGCTCCCGGCGGAAGGCGGGCTCCCATTCGAGTACCTGCTGGGCGACGATGTCATCAACGCTGGCCAGCGTTGGCGAGCCGGTGATCGATCGGCGTGCCCGGCCGAGCAGCTGCCCGACGACCTCGGCCAGCCGCTCCGTCTGGGCCAGCGCGGCCGCGCCCTCCTCCCGCACCACCTCGGGCGAGTTCGCCGCCGCGATCATCTCCTCCAGCCGCATGGACAGCGCCGTCAGCGGAGTGCGGAGCTGGTGCGAGGCGTCGATGGCGAAATCGCGCTCGGCCGACAGCAGGTCATTGATGCGCTGGGCTGAGCCATCCAGGCCCTCGGCCACCCGGTCAAGCTCCTGCACCCCGTACCGCCGGCCGAGCGGGCGGGCATCGCCGGAGCCCAGCCGGTCAGCCGCTCCGGCCAGCTCCTCCAGCGGCCGGGTCAGTCGGCGTGCCTGCAGCAGGCCCAGCACCACCGCGACGCCGATGGCCAGCACGCCGAGCGCGCCGATCAGCAGCAGGCCGTAGTTGACCTTGCTGGCGACGTAGGAGTCGTCCGCCTCGACGGTCACCGTGAAGTCGGTCGTCGAGGAATCGGCCGTGATCGTGTCGTGCGCAGGCGGGGCGGTGCCCGCCCTGGTGACGGCACCGCCTTTCTGCCGGATGATCACGTAGCGGTCCGGCAGGGAGCGGGCGAGCTCGGCCGCGTCGGCCGGGAAGCCCGCGTCCGTCCGTTCCTGCAGGCCGCGGGCCAGGGTCGCGGCGTCCCGGCGCAGCTGCTGATTGGCCTCGTTGACCTGGATCCGGCTGATCGCGATCGCCAGCGGAACGCCGAACAGGGCAACAGCCACCACCGCGACCGCGAGCATGGAAATCAGCAGCCGCCGCTGCATCACCCAGCTCCTCGGCCCGTCGTCTCGCCCGCTGCCATGCCGCCGTCAGCCTCTCGGGTGCGGTCAGTCCTTCTCGAACCTGAACCCGACGCCGCGGACGGTGGTGATGAAACGCGGGCTGTGCGCGTCGTCGCCAAGCTTGCGGCGCAGCCAGGACACATGCATGTCCAGCGTCTTGGTCGAGCCCCACCACTTGCTGTCCCAGACCTGGCGCATGATCTGCTCGCGGGTCACGACCTTCCCCGCCTCGGCGACGAGCAGCGCGAGCAGGTCGAACTCCTTGGTGGTGAGCTCGATCTCCTCATCACCCAGCCAGGCCCGGCGCGCCTCAGTGTCGATCCGGACCCCCTGCACCGTATGCACCTCGGGAGCGCCCCGGCGCAGCAGCGCCCGGACCCTGGCCAGCAGCTCGGCCAGCCGGAACGGCTTGGTCACGTAGTCGTCGGCCCCGGCGTCCAGTCCGATGACCGTGTCCACCTCGTCGGCGCGCGCGGTCAGGATCAGCACCGGAACGGCATGGCCGCCCGAGCGGATGCGGCGGCACACTTCCAGCCCGTCGAGCTTCGGCAGGCCGATGTCGAGCACGATCAGGTCAATGCCGCCGGCCTTGGCCGCCTCCAGGGTGCAGGGGCCGTCAGCGGCGACATCCACGTCGTAGCCCTCGCGGCGGAGCGCGCGGGCGAGCGGCTCCGAGATCGCCGGGTCATCTTCGGCAAGCAGGACGCTGGTCATGCACAGATCGTATGGCGACTGCCAAGCATTTCCTGCTTGCTACACGCAGCTGCCGGCCACATCATCGCCAGGACAGCGGCCTGACCTGGGCGATTAGCCTGGTTCGCGCGGCTTGCCCAGGCGCGAAAGCGCGACCGCAGCGAAGCCAGTCGCGACCCAGCCGGTCACAGCGAAGCCGGTCGCAACCCAGTCAGCCACCGCCCAGCCGGCCCGGCGCCACCCGGCGACAGCCCAGCCAGTCGCAATCCAGCCAGTCGCAATCCAGCCAGTCGCAATCCAGCCGGCCACCGCGCGGCGCCCGGATCCGGCCCGGCGCCCGGCCGGCTGAGCCGGGACAGCGCTAGACCGGCGTCACGCCATGCCGGCGCCGGGAGAAGCCGCGGTCCTTGCCGCGCGCGGCGGCGAACCGGCGGATCAGCTGGGCGCGCAGGTCCTCCGGCTCGACCACGTCGTCGACCACCAGCTCCCCGGCCAGCCGCAGCACGTCGATGTCCGCCTCGTAGTCGGCCCGCAGCCGGCTGGTCTCGGCGTCCCGCTGCGCCGGGTCGGCGATGTCGGCCAGCCGGTTGTAGTAGACGGCGTTGACCGCCGCCTCCGCGCCCATCACCGCGATCTTCGCGGTCGGCAGGGCCAGCGTGGCGTCCGGCTCGAAGCCAGGCCCGGCCATCGCGTAGAGGCCGGCCCCGTACGCCTTGCGGACGATCACGCAGATCTTCGGCACGGTCGCCTCCGACACCGCACTGATCATCTTCGCGCCGTGCCGGATGATCCCCTGCCGCTCGACCGCCGTGCCGACCATGAACCCTGGCACATCCGCCAGGAAGAGCAAGGGCACGCTGAACGCATCGCAGAGCTGGATGAAGCGCGTTGCCTTGTCAGCGGAATCGACGAACAGAACGCCGCCCTTGAACATCGGGTTGTTCGCCACTACCCCGATGACCTGCCCGTCCAGCCGGGCGAAGCCCATCGTCAGCTCGCGCGCCCAGAGCGCGTGGATCTCGAAGAACGAGCCGGAGTCCACGATCCCGTGCACGTACCGGCGCATGTCGAAGGCCTGCCGCTCGCTGACCGGCACCAGGGCCCGCAGGTCGGCCGGCGCCGGGCCGGCCGGCGCCGCCGCGGGCGGGTCCTGCTGCCAGCTGCCGGGCAGGTAGGACAGGTAGTCGCGGACGGCGGCCAGCGCCTCGGCCTCGGAGCTGGCCAGATGGTGGCCGCAGCCCGATACCGAGCAGTGCATCCGGGCGCCGCCCATGTCCTCCAGCGTGGTCTGCTCCTTCACCACCATCTCGACCATCCGCGGGCTGCCCAGGTACATGGAGGCGTTGCCCTCCACCATTGTGACGAAATCGCAGAATGCCGGGATATAGGCGCCGCCTGCCGCCGACGGCCCGAACAGCGCGCAGACCTGCGGGACCGAGCCCGACGCCCGTACCTGCGTATGGAAGATCTTGCCGGCGCCGCGGCGGCCGGGGAACATCTCCACCTGATCGGTGATCCTGGCGCCCGCCGAGTCCACCAGGTAGATCATCGGGATGCCGGCCGCGTAGGCCTTCTCGATGATCCGGATGATCTTCTCGACGGTGCGGGCGCCCCACGAGCCGGCCTTGACGGTCGAGTCGTTGGCCATCAGCGCGACCGGGCGGCCGCCGATGACCGCTGTCCCGGTGATCACCCCGTCCGCGGGCAGCCCGTCGGCCAGCACGTTGGCGAAGGCGCCGTCCTCGGTGAAGCTGCCCGCATCGACCAGCTGCTCGATCCGCTCCCTGGCGAACAGCTTGCCGCGGGCCGCGGCCTGCTCGTGATATCCGGCGCCGCCGCCCTTCTCGATGGTGGCGCGGACGGCGGACAGGTCGGGGTGGCCGGCCGGGGGCCTGGCGGTCTGGGCAGCATCTGGCATCTCGCTCACGGTGGCGAGCGTACCGAGTGCCGCCAGCGCGCCGGGCCCGCCGCCGGCCGGGGGTGAGCCAGGATGCCCGGCTAGCCGAGGTGCAGGCTCACGCCGAGCAGCACCAGCCACCACAAGAAGATGGCCAGCAGCGCGGACGCCAGGGCCTTGAGCAGGGCAGCCGTGATGTAGCCGCGATCCCGGGCCACCACAAGGCCGATAATGACATAGATAATGAAGAACCAGCTGTACCTGCGGTGGCGGCTGAATATGGCGATGACCCGTCGACTCCGATCTCCCAGCCAGCTATTTGACCGACCGCGAAGTCTCCGGATATGTCGTGATCAAACCTGCCGGAGTGGCCGGGAAGTGGCGCCGGCAATGCCCTGCCGCCGGCCGGCCCTGCCGCCGCGGCCGAGCTGGGCTTCCGCAGGCGCCGAGGGACAAGCCCCGTTCATCGGCGAGCCTGGTCAGGCGGGAATGGTGCGGGTGCGCGGGCCCGCCCTGAGCACCTGGGACGGCAGCCGGCGGCCGATGATCTGCTCGGCGTCCGCGGCGGCATCGATCATCGCGTCCAGGTCAATGCCGGTATCGACGCCCATGTCCTCGACCATGTGGACGAGTTCCTCGGTGGCGATGTTGCCGGTCGCGCCCGGCGCATAGGGACAGCCGCCGAGCCCGCCGACGGACGCGTCGAAGTCCGCGACCCCCAGTTCCAGCGCCATGAGGACGTTCGCCAGCCCGGTGCCCCTGGTGTTGTGAAAGTGCAGGTTGAGCGCGGCATCGGGATACGCGCTGCGGAACTCCCCCACCAGCTGCCGCACCCGGCCCGGCGTGGCCATCCCGGTGGTGTCGCCGAAGGAGATGCTGTCCGCGCCGTCGGCGATGGCCCGGCCCGCCGTCCGCACGACCCGCTCGACGGGCACGTCGCCCTCGTACGGGCAGCCCCAGGCCGTGGACACGATGACCTGGCAGGTCGCCCCCCGCTGATGCGCCGCGTCGATGATCCGCGCGATGTCGTCGAGTGACTCGGCGGTGCTCCGGTTGACGTTGCGCTTGTTGTGCGTGTCCGACGCGGACACGACGGCCTCGATCTCGGTCAGGCCGGCGTCCAGCGCCCGGCCCGCCCCGCGCAGGTTCGGCACCAGCGCCGAGTACCGGACCGACGGAGCGCGCGCAATGGCCTGCCACACCTCGTCGGCGTCGGCCATTTGCGGGATCGCCTCGGGCCGCACGAACGACACCGCCTCGATCCGGCGCACACCGGTCGCCGACAGGCGGTTGATCAGCTCGATCTTGGCCGGCGTCGGCACCGGGTCCTCGTTCTGCAGCCCGTCGCGCGGGCCCACTTCCCGGACGGAGATGCGGCGGGGCAGGTCAGTCACGCGATGACCTCCGTTTCGGAATGCGGCGGGGCGGGGGGATCGGCGGCACTGCGGGGCGCGGCGGACGGCCAGCGCGGCGGCCGCTTCTGCACGAACGCCGCGATCCCCTCGCGGCGGTCGGCCGAGCTGGCCGCCATCCGCCAGGCAGCGTCCTCGATCTGCAGGCCGGCGGCCAGGCTCACGCCGCCACCCAGCCGGACGGCCTGCTTGGCGGCGCGCACCGCGACCGGGGAGTTCGCGGCGATCTGCCGGGCCAGCTCCAGCGCACGCTCCGTGGCCGTGCCGGCCGGCACCAGCCGGTCAGCCAGCCCGATCCTGGCCGCCTCGGCCGCGTCCACCTTCCGGCCGGTCAGCACCAGGTCAGCCGCCCGGCCCGGGCCCAGCCTGCGCAGCGCCAGCTGGGTGCCGCCGCCGCCGGGAACCAGGCCGACCGTCGCCTCCGGCAGGCCGAACACGGCGGTCTCGTCGGCCACGATGAGATCACAGCAGAGCGCGAACTCGCACCCGCCGCCGAGCGCGAACCCGTGCACGGCCGCGATCACCGGCTGCGGCAGGCCGAGCACGCCGCCGAACGCCGCCTGGAACACCGGCCGCTGCGCCAGCACCTCCGCGTCGGTCATGGCGTTGCGCTCTTTCAGGTCGGCGCCGGCGCAGAAGGCGCGCTCCCCGGCGCCGGCCAGCACGACGGCCAGCACAGCCGGGTCAGCGGCGATCTCGGCGCACACCTGTGCGAGCCGGACGGCCATGGCCGTGCTGAGCGCGTTCAGCGCACCCGGCCGGTCCAGCACGATCCCGGCGACCAGGCCGCCGCCGGCCGGATGGCGGCGCAGCCGGACGCTGCTGGCAGTCTCCATGAGCTGCAGGCTAGCGCTCCTCCCGGGCCAGCCGTTGCTGCTCGTCTCCGACCAGCTGGAACAGCAGCGCCTGCACCTCCTTGACGCGCGGGATCTCGGTCAGCACCAGCTGGCCGTGCTCGCCTGGCGACTCCACGATCAGCCGGCCGCAGCCGATGATCCGGTCGGTGAGCCCCTGGGAGAACGAGACGTCGCTGATCCGGCTGAGCGGGAAGTCACGGCCGACCCGGGTCAGGACCCCGTCGCGCAGCCGCAGCCGCCGGGTCGTCAGCTCGTAGCTCGTGCTCCGCCAGCGCAGCAGCGGGACGAGGAACCAGGCGATCGCGGCCAGCAGCGCCGCCGCGCCGATGGCGAGCCGGATCGTCGCCCCGTGCGCATGCAGCGGCAGCAGGATCAGCGCCGCCAGGGCCGCCAGCACGACCAGCGCCAGCACCAGCAGCGGTCGCAGCAGGGTCTTCCAGTGCGGGTGCAGCTTCAGCACCAGTTGCTCGCCCTCGACCAGGCTGGCGTCAGAGGTCATACGCCCCATCGTGGCACGTACCGAGCCAAGGCACCGCTCATGCAGGCCGGCCCGTCAGCGGACGTGCACGACATCCCCCGCGCTGACGGCCTGGTCACCGTCTGCCGTCAGCACCACTAGCCGGCCGGTCGCGTCCACGTCCCTCGCCTGGCCGGCCAGCACTCCCCCGCCCGGCAGCTCCACCCGGACCTGCTGCCCGACGGTGGCGGACAGCCGCAGGTACTCGGCCCGCAGGCCGGACCCGATGGCATCGCCAGCCGGCGGTCCGGTCCAGCGCCGGTACCAGTGCTCCAGCTGGCCCAGCAGGCCGGCCAGCAGCAGCTCGCGGTCCGCGGCCGCGCCCTGCAGCAGCAGCGACGTGGCGGCCGCCGAGGGCAGCTCGTCCTGACTGGCCGAGACGTTGATGCCGATGCCGAGCACGACCGCATCACCGGCCTGCTCGGCCAGGATCCCGGCCAGCTTGGCTCCCCCGGCCAGCACGTCATTCGGCCATTTCAGGGTCACCTCCAGCCCGGTGCCGGCCCGCACCGCCGATGCCACGGCCACGCCCGCCAGCAGCGGCAGCCAGCCGCGAGCCGACCGCGGCACCACTGCCGGACGGAGCAGCACCGAGAAGGTCAGGGCCGCGGACGGCTGGCTGACCCAGCTGCGGCCGAGGCGACCGCGGCCCCTGATCTGCTGCTCGGCCACCAGGACGCTGCCCTCGGGCGCCCCGGCCCTGGCCGCGGCGAGCAGGTCCTCGTTCGTCGACCCGGTCTGCGCGACGACGGCGATGTCCGACCACAGGGACTGCCCGGTCAGCACCGCGGCCCGCAGCCGGCCGGCCTGCAGTGGCTGACCGCGCTGCGCCCCGGCTGGCGGCGCCCCGGCTGGCGGCGCCCCGGCTGGCGGCGCTCCGGACTGCGGCGCTCCGGACTGCGGCGGCCCGGACTGCGGCGGCCCGGACTGCGGCGGCCCGGACTGCGACGGCCCGGACTGCGACGGCCCGGACTGCGACGGCCCGGACTGCGACGGCCCGGCTGGCCGGCCTGGTCCTGGTCCGGCTGTCATCTGGCTTGCCTCCGGTGCTGGTCCCTGACTCCGGAGCGACCCTACCGGCCTGCCGGTCTCAGCCCGGGCCCACGGCGCCCGCAAGGCAACTCGGGTGCGCCCTATCCGGCCTGCCGGTGGCGGCCAGGGCTCGCGGCGCCCGGACGGCGCGGCGGGCTCAGACTGGCCTGCTGACGGCGGCCAGCAGCTCAGGCAGCCTGCGGAAGCCGATATCACCGGCCGCGCGCCGGCCTGCCCACGCCGCCGCCGCCCCGTAGCCCGGGCCGGTCAGCAGCATCCAGGCGCCGGGATGCACGACGATAATCAGGGCGATCAGCGGCAGCATGGCGATGGCCACGATCAGCAGCATGACCAGGTTGGTGAGGCCGGCCAGGCAGCCGCGGCCGGTGCCGCCGCCGCCGAAGGCGCTCGCTCGCCGCTCCGGGACCGGGAACGGCAGCAGCACGCTGGCCAGGTTGCTCAGGCCGAGCGCGATGCCCAGAGTCGCGGCCGCTACCCCGAGGGCGGTGACGGGATACGCCAGGCTGCCCCAGACGGCCCCGATCACCGCATAGAGCACCGTGAACACCGGCAGCGCGATGACGGCGCTGGCCAGGTTCTTGCCGGCGATGTCGGCCCGCAGGTCGCGGGGCCGCGTCGTGGCCGCGACGTTGAGCCAGAGCGCCCCGCCGTCCAGGCCGAACTGGTTGGCCGACTGGATCCCGGCGAACGCGCCGCCGTAGACCGCGGCGGCCAGCAGCACCGGGCCTGTCGCGCTGCTCAGGCCCCGGCTCCCGCCGGTGCCCAGCCTGGTCACGGACAGGCTCACGAACACCGCGATGGCCAGGCCGAGCAGGCCGGCCTTGCGCCGCGGATCCCGCCAGGTGTAGCGCAGCTCCTTGCCGGCTGCCGTCATGGTCCTGCTGCTGCCGGCCTGCCGGAGCCAGCCGGGCGCGACCGCGGCCCGCCTCACCCGTCCGGGGCGCCCGGCCGGCCGGCCGGGCGGCCCGGACGGCCGGCCGCCAGCCGATTCCGCGGCGGCGCCTCGCGCCGCAGCAACGTCGAAGCGCATCTGCTGCTGATACAGCGACAGCGATGGCGCATCCACGCTGCTGGCCGAGAACCGCCCGGCCGCCGCAGGAGGCGTGGGAGCGCTGCCAGCCGCCGCGGGGAGCGCAGGAGGCGTGGGGGCGCTGCCCGCCGCGGGGAGCGCAGGGGCCGCGGGGGCGCTGCCGACCGCGCTGGGCGCGGCGGCGCTGTTCGCCGCGCGGCTGGCGCAGGCGGCGGACCGCCTGCTCGTCCTGGTCGACGCGTCGGGGCTGGTCAGCGCCCTGCCCAGGGCTGCGTTCCAGACCCAGAGCAGCAGCAGGGCGGTGGCCGCGCCGACGCCGAGCCCGAGCAGCGCCGCGGCGTACCGGCCGCTGGCCGCCGAGGCGATGGACTGCGCCACCATGCCGGGCGGCGTCCAGCGCGCGACGCCGGCGATCGCCCGCCCGCCATGCTGCAGCCCGCCGCTGATGATGGCCCGCTGGATCAGGACGTTGCCGCCCAGCAGGACGAGCACGAGCGCCCCGGCCGCCGCGATGCCCAGGTCCCGGCCGCGACGGGACCGGAGCAGCCCGGATAGCGCCGTGGTCAGCGCCCGCGAGCTGGTCACGCACAGCGTCAGCTCGAGCAGGACAGCCAGGACGCCGATGGCCACTGACGCCGGGCTCGTCGCGACCGCGGCGATCACGCCCAGCAGGATCACGAAGGTGACGATCGGCCCGATGCCGGTCAGGGCGGCGGCGAACATGCCGGTGGCCAGCTGCCGACGGCTCAGCGGCAGCAGGGTCAGCCGGGCCGGGTCCAGGGTCTCGTCGGTGCCGAAGGCCATCAGGGGCAGCACGGTCCAGCCGGCGAAGGCGAGCGTGAAGACCAGCACGCCGGCCGGGGCGGCCAGCGCGCTCCCGCGCAGCGCGGCCAGCACGGCAAAGCCGGTCGGCATCACGTAGAGCGCCGCGAGGCCAGCCAGGATGAGCCCGGCGCCGCGGGCCGCGCTCCCGTTGCCGCGCAGCGCCCCGGTCATCAGCCGGAACTTCAGGGTGCAGAAGATCCAAGCCACGTGAGCCTGCCGTCCTCGGCTCGCGGCCGGGCCCCGACGATCGCCATGAAGGCCTGCTGCAGTGACCGGCCCGCCCGCACCTGGTCCAGCGTGCCGCAGGCCATGATCTGGCCGTGGCTCATCACCGCAACCCAGTCGCAGAGGCTCTCGACCAGCTCGAGCACGTGGCTGGAGAAGATCACTGTCGAGCCGGCCGCGGTATAGGCCTCCAGTACGCCCTTGATGGTCTGGGCGGCTACCGGGTCCACGCCCTCGAACGGCTCGTCCAGGAACAGCACGCGGGGATTATGCAGCAGCGCGGCCGCCAGCCCGATCTTCTTCCGCATCCCGGTCGAGTAGTCGACCACCAGCGTCCGCGCGTCGGCGGTCAGGTCCAGCACCGCCAGCAGCTCCTCCGTCCTGGCCGAGATCTGCGCCTTCGGCAGGCCGCGGAGCCGGCCCAGGTAGGTGAGCAGCTCCCGGCCGGAGAGCCGCTCGAACAGGCGCAGGCCCTCCGGCAGGACGCCGATCATCGCCTTCACCGCCACGGGCTCCCGCCAGACATCCCGGCCGGAGATCTCCACCGTGCCGGCATCGGGCCGCAGCAGGCCGGTCATCATCGACAGCGTGGTCGTCTTCCCTGCCCCGTTGGGCCCGACCAGGCCGTAGAAGCTGCCCGGCGGCACCAGCAGGCGGACTCCCGCGACGGCCACCTTGTCGCCGAACCGCTTCCACAGATCGGTGGCGGCCACCGCCGGGGGCCCGGCCGCGCGCGTGGCCGGAAGGACCGGAAAGCCGCCCGGCACCGGCGCGGCGGACCCATCAGGCAGCGACGCGTCCAGGGGCAGCATAGGAAAAGTGTGACAGACGGCAGGCCAGCCGCCGAGGTCCCGGTCTTCTGGCCCTGATAAACGGGACGGGTGGCCTCTCCCGGGCAGCCAAGGTTCTGCCCTAACCTGTCCGGCATGGCCATCGAAGCGTCGCTGCCGTCTGACAGCGCATCATCTCCGGCTCCGCATACCACCGCCGGCAAGCTAGCCGACCTGGAGAAGCGCAGGTACGAGGCGGTTCATGCCGGTACAGCCCGGCAGGTCGAACGGCAGCACGCCAAGGGCAAGATGACGGCCAGGGAGCGGATCGACGAGCTGCTGGACCCTGGCTCGTTCAACGAGCTGTACGAGCTGGCCCGGCACCGGGCCACTGACTTCGGCATGGCCGCCAACCAGCCCTACGGCGACGGCGTGGTGACCGGATACGGCACCATCGACGGACGCCCGGTCTGCGTGTTCAGCCAGGATTTCACCGTGTACGGGGGGTCGCTCGGCGAGGTCTACGCCGAGAAGATCATCAAGGTGATGGACCATGCGCTGAAGACCGGCTGCCCGATGATCGGCATCAACGACGGCGGCGGCGCCCGGATCCAGGAGGGCGTGGTCGCGCTCGGGATGTTCGGCGAGATCTTCTACCGGAACGTCGTCTCCTCCGGCGTGATCCCGCAGATATCGCTGATCATGGGGCCATGCGCGGGCGGCGCGGTGTACTCGCCGGCGATCACCGATTTCACCCTGATGGTGGACCAGACCTCGTACATGTTCATCACCGGGCCGGACGTGATCAAGACGGTGACGGGCGAGGAAGTCAGCCACGAGGAACTGGGCGGAGCGCACGCGCACAACGTCAAGTCCGGCGTGGCTCATTACCAGGCGGCCGATGAGCAGGACTGCCTGGCCTTCGCCCGCGACCTGCTGTCCTACCTCCCGTCCAACAATCTCGATGAGCCGCCGGTCCTGGCCGATCCGGCCGCCGACCCGGCGCTGGCGCTCGAGGTCACCGAGACGGACCGGGAACTGGACACCCTGATCCCCGACTCGACGCGGCAGCCCTACGACATGCATGCCGTGATCACGCACGTGCTCGACGACGGCGAGTTCCTGGAGATCCATGCCGCCTTCGCGCCCAACATGATCGTGGGCTTCGGCCGGGTTGACGGCGCGTCCGTCGGGGTGGTGGCCAACCAGCCGATGCACGCGGCCGGGACGCTGGACATCAACGCGTCGGAGAAGGCTGCCCGGTTTGTTCGCACCTGTGATGCCTTCAGCATCCCGGTGATTACCTTCGTGGACGTGCCCGGCTTCCTGCCGGGAACGGGGCAGGAATGGGACGGCATCATCCGCCGCGGCGCCAAGCTGATCTACGCCTACGCCGAGGCCTCCGTGCCCAAGATCACCGTCATCACCCGCAAGGCCTACGGCGGCGCCTACGTCGTCATGGGCTCCAAGCACCTGGGCAGTGACATGACCCTGGCCTGGCCGACCGCCCAGATCGCTGTCATGGGCGCGGACGGCGCGGTCGACATCCTGTACCGGCGCGACCTCGCGGCAACCAGGGATCCAGCCGACCGGGCCGCGCTGCGGTCGGAGAAAATCGCCGAGTACGAGGACACCCTCTTCAATCCCTATATCGCTGCCGAGCGCGGTTATGTGGACGCCGTCATCAGTCCGGCCGAGACCCGGTCCCAGATAGTACGGACCCTGCGCGCGCTAAAGAATAAGCGTCAGACGTTTCCGCCGAAGAAGCACGGCAATATTCCGCTGTAGCAATGTCACCGCGGCCACGGGGGTAGCCGCGGCTAACGGGGGATGCCAGTTGCAGGGCGCGGCCTGACTGGGCCGTGATCAGGGTTTTGCGTGCCCTGGTGCTGCTGGCGGGCGGCGGCACCAGGGCTTGCGCGTCCCGGTGCCGCGACCGCGCGGAATTCGGGGGAATTCGTCATTATCGTGCACAGCATTGCCCGGCTGACCGGGCCGCGTTCCGAGCATAACTCATCGGGAACCGCGCGCCCGGTCACGGCGAGCCGGGCCTTCCTCGCTCGGCACCGGGTTTTCTGCATTGCTCTTCTCGCCGGCCTCGGCCTGCGCGTCGTTACCATGCTCGGCTTTCCTCCCGCCATCTGGTTCGGCGGCGACTCGGAGTCCTACGTCTACTCGGCCCTGCGGCTGTCTCCGTCCACCTCGCGCGAGTCGGGGTACGGGCTGATGCTCCTGCTGCTGCGCCCGTTCCACAGCTTCGCCGTGGTCACAGCGGTGCAGCACCTGATGGGCCTGGCCATCGCGGTCATGCTCTACGCCCTGCTGCGGCGGTACGGGCTGCCTGGCTGGGGCGCGACCCTGGCCACGCTGCCCGTCCTGCTGGACGCTTACCAGATCCAGCTGGAGCAGGAGATCCTGGCCGACACCGCCTTCGCCTTCCTGGTGACGGCGGCGCTGACCATCCTGCTCTGGCGACGGGCCGGGCCGTCGCTGCGGCGGGCGGCGGCAGCGGGCGTGCTGCTCGGCCTCTCGGCGACCCTGTGGCCGGTCGGGCTCCCGCTGCTCATCGTGCTGGTGATCTACCTGATCGTCAGGAAGGCCGGCTGGCGCGCGGCCGGGGCTGCCGCCCTGGCCGGCGCGCTGCCTCTGGTGCTGTACCTCGGCTGGTTCGACGAATCGCACGGCGCCCTCGCCTTCAATGACAGCGACGGCGTCTTCCTCTGGTCGCGCACGATGACCTTCGCGAACTGCGCGGTGATCAGGCCGCCCGCCGACGAGCGGGCACTGTGCCCGGACCTGCCGGTCGCGGACCGCCCGGCCGCGTCGATGTGGATCTGGGAAGCGAACTCGCCGCTGTTCCGGCTGCCCGAGCCGCGCTTCACGCCCCGCGAGAACGCGCTAGCGCGGAATTTCGCGCTGCGCGCCATCGCCGCGCAGCCGGGCGGCTACCTGCACGCCGTCGCCTCGGATTTCCTGCTGACCTTCCACTGGACCCGGCCGCCGCACCCGACCGCGCTGATGATGGACCGTTATCAGTTCAGCTACGCGACCAGCGACTGGGCCTCTGCCGCCCGCTCGGGCGGCGACACGCTGGCGGCCATACAGCGCGACTACACCGGCGGGCAGCTGGCGCATACCAGGGCCGTGCAGCCGTTCGCCGGGTTCATGATCGGCTACCAGCGCCACCTCTACTTCCGCGGCACCATGCTCGCCGTCGTGCTGCTGATCGGCCTCGGCGGGATTGCGCGGTCCTGGCGCGCCGGCGGGTACCGCCGCCGCGCTGACTGGGGCGGCCCTGGCCTGCTGCCCTGGGCGACGGCCCTGGCGATCCTGGTGGTGCCGACGGCGACAGCGGACTTCTCGCCCCGGTACGCGCTGCCGGCGGTGCCGCTAGCATGCGCCGCGGCCGCACTGGCGTTCGCCCGGTCGCGGCGCCGCGCGCAGCTGGTCGGACTGCCGTCCACGCCGCCGCAGCCGGGCCAGGCCGGCCAGCCTGCACCGTGGAGCCAGCGCACGGCGGCGGGAAGCTTACGGGCATCAGGGACATGACCAGCTGATTGTGATTGGTTAGTCACGCTCCGGTATAGGCTTCGGCGGCCTGCGCACCGGCGCTGCCACTAGAGTGATCGTTACTATGACCGACCCCGGTTCGCCGCTGCCGCTGCCGCTGCTGTCGCGTTACGCCATCATGGTGGACGTCGGGTACATCTATGCCTCCGCCGGCGAACTGCTGTTCAGCGCAGCGTCCCGGCGCGAGTACAAGGTCGATGCCGACAAGCTGATCCAGGCCCTGACCAGGCACGCCGAGGAGCAGGTCCGCGGTGAGCTGCTGCGGGTGTACTGGTATGACGCCGCCCGCGACCGGGTCCCCACCATCGACCAGCGGGTGATCGCCCAGATGCCCTGGGTGAAGCTGCGCCTGGGCAACCTGAACGCGCGCGGCCAGCAGAAGGGCGTGGACGCGCAGATCCGCGCCGACATGGAGGCGCTCGCCCGGCACCGCGCCCTCACCGACGCGATCCTGGTGGCCGGCGACGAGGACATGGTCCCCGCGGTGGAGGCGGCGCAGGCATTCGGCGTGCGCGTCCACCTGTGGGGCGTGGAGCCGCCCTACGGGACCAACCAGGCCGAGCGGCTGGTCTGGGAATCGGACACCGTGGAAGTGCTGGAGCGCTCGTTCCTGGAGCCGTACTTCACCCGGCAGATCGTCGAGGGCGGGCCGGCGATGGTCGCCCAGGCCAGCCCGGCGTCGGCGCGCCAGGCGCAGGCCGCCGCGCAGTCCGGGCCGCTCGCCCCCTCGCCCGCGCAGCTGTTCGGCGAGCGGCACGTGCCGCGCCCGGCAGCGCGGCCGCTGCCTGCCTCTCATGTCCAGGCCGCTCGGCTCGGCCCCGACCGGGACCGGGTGGAGGAGGCTGGCGAGCACGTCGCGCAGAAGTGGATACTGACCAGAGGCGAGGACAACATCCGTGACCTGCTGCCGGGTCCGATCCTGCCGCCGGTCATCGACAAGGAGCTGCTGGTGGACGCCGAGAAGGAGCTTGGCTTGTCCCTGCGGCCTTACCAGGAGGCCAGGGAGTGGCTGCGGGACGCGTTCTGGGCCAGGGTGCACCGGCAGTTCGGTATCGGCGTCGGCAAGTCGAAAGGCTGATCACCATGCCAGATCCCGCTTCATCCTCCGGTCGCGGCGCCCCGGCCGCGCCCGGCGAGCTGGCGGCGGCCGGCGAGCACGCCTCGCAGCGGGTACTGTCGGTCGTCCGCGGCGCCCCGACCGCCGCTGAGCTGGCGGCCGTCGTCGCCCTCCTGGCCAGCATCCGGGCACCTTCC
>Ga0116106_1000357_pt1 | contig 27055 bp, 20 predicted proteins | sample June2015DPH_6_50_FD_89717 | JGI IMG/M metagenome (GOLD analysis project Ga0116106, IMG submission 89717) | Peatland microbial communities from SPRUCE experiment site at the Marcell Experimental Forest, Minnesota, USA - June2015DPH_6_40 | ecosystem: Environmental > Terrestrial > Soil > Wetlands >...
ACGGTATCGCCGTCTTCGCCCTTCCCAATGCCACCCACGTCGAGCATGCCGCCCCGCTCGTGGACGAGGTGGCCGAGGCGATCACTCTCCACCTCGGGGCTCGCGTCGGCTTGCGACTCGTCACCGAGGCAACCGACTACCCGGCAGGACGCGAGGACGCCGACGCGGGTGCGGAGCGAGCCGGCGACGTCGGCGCCGCCAGCTCCACCGCCGGCGATTCAGACGATCGACCGCCCGTGTCGCCGGGCGTGTTCACCCAGGCGCCTGCGCCTGCGAACGTGGAATCCGGGGACGACATGTCGGACTTCGAGGACGTCGGCTCGGGCGAGATCGCCGGGCGCCACGACTCGGTGTCCTGGGCGGAGGGCCGCCTGCTGGAGGCGTTCCCGGGAGCCGAGGAGGTGCCCTGATGTCATCGGACGAGGACGAGAGCCGCCACGAGGCGGCCGAGGACGCGGGTGACGACGAGACTCACGAGCTGGCGGGCAGCCTGAGCGGTTTGCTCGCCCAGCTCGAGGCCGTGTCCGGCGAGCTCGACGAGGTCGCCGAGGAGGCATCGGACGTCATCGTGGAGGGTTCGTCCGCCGGTCGTTCCGTCGTCATTCAGCTGACCGGAGCGCTGGAGGCGGTCTCGGTCCGCATCGACCCCGCTCTCGTCGATCCGACCGATGTCGCGATGTTGGAGGACGCCGTCCTGGCGGCACTGCGCGACGGGCTTGCTCAGGTCGTCGAGTTCCGACAGGAGCTCGCCGATGAGATCGAGAGCACCGAGGTCGACCTCTCCGGTCTTCTCGGGAAGCTCGGCGGGCTTGCGAGCTTCGGCGGTCTCGGCCTGCCCGATCTCGGGAATCTCGGCAACCCCGAGGACCTCATCGCCGGCTTGACCGGAGCCCTCGGCAGCCTGCCCGGTGGTCTCGGAAGCAGCCTCCCCGGCGGCCTCAACGACATCATGGCCGGCCTTGGGATCAACACCGGGGCGCCCGCCGCCGGGAGTCGCACCGACGGCGGTGCCACCGGCGACGTCAGCTCAGAGACGTCCGGCGACAGCACCCCAGGCGCGGGCACCGAGGGCGAGGGCGCCGTGGGCGATGACGGCGATCGCGGCGGCGATCGCAGCGAGGGCGACGGCGCCGACCCGGCAGGGGAATCTCGGAGCGGCGCTGCGGATCACGCCGCCCCGGAGTCCTGAGTGACGGTCTTCGCCGGTCCCATCCAGGAGCTGGTCGACGAGCTCGGCAGGCTGCCCGGCATCGGTCCAAAGTCGGCCCAGCGCATCGCGTTTCACCTGCTCGAGGTGCCGAAGGAGGAGGCGCTCCGCCTGGCCTCCACCATCGCCGAGGTGAAGGACCGCATCCGGCTGTGCGAGCGCTGCTTCAACGTCGGCGAGGGTGCCTTGTGTGCGATCTGCACCGACTCGCGACGGGACTCCTCGATCGTCTGCGTCGTGGAGGATCCTCGCGACATCGTCGCCGTGGAGCGGACCCGGGAGTTCCACGGGACCTATCACGTTCTCGGCGGGGCGCTGAACCCCATCGACGGAGTCGGTCCCGATCAGCTCAGAGTGAGGGATCTCCTCGAGAGGCTCACGCCCGAGGGTGTCGTCGAGGTCATTCTGTGCACCAACCCGAACCTCGAGGGAGAGGCGACGGCCATGTACCTCGCCCGCTTGCTGGGACCGCTCGGTGTGAAAGTGACCCGGATCGCGAGCGGGCTCCCGGTTGGGGGCGACCTCGAGTACGCGGACGAGCTCACTCTCGGCCGAGCGCTCGTCGGCCGCAGGGAGATGGCGAAGTAGCCCCGAGCCCCCCGCTAGGCGAGCGTGCGAAGCAGGGCGGCGTCTCCCTGGCCGCCCCCACCGCACAAGGCGGCGGCGCCGAGACCTCCGCCGCGACGGCGCAGCTCGTGCAGGATCGTGAGGGCGAGGCGAGCCCCCGACATGCCGATCGGGTGGCCGAGGGCGATGGCGCCGCCGTTCACGTTCACCACATCGTCGGAGATCGACAGGTCGTCCATGGACACCACCCCGACGGCTGCGAACGCCTCGTTGATCTCGAAGAGGTCGACGTCACCAAGGGTCAGGCCGGAATGGGCGACCGCCTGCAGGATCGCCCGCGAGGGCTGGGACAACAGCGAGGTGTCCGGCCCGGCTACCTGGCCGTAGGCGATGAGCTCGCCTAGGGGGGTGACACCGAGCTCGTCCGCTTTGGCACGGGACGTCACGATGAGGGCGGCAGCACCGTCGGAGATCTGGCTGGCGTTGCCGGCCGTGATCGTGCCGTCCTTGTCGAAGGCGGGCTTCAGCTTGGCCAACGACTCGACCGTCGTCTCGGGCCGGACACCCTCGTCGGTGTCGACCACGATCGGGTCACCCTTGCGTTGCGGGACATTGACAGGGATGATCTCGTCGGCGAAGCGCCCGTCCTTGATGGCGGCGGCCGCCCGCTCGTGTGACGTGGCCGCGAAGGCGTCCTGCCGCTCGCGGCTGATATTGGCAGCCTGGCTGTAGCCCTCCGTGCCCGCCCCCATGGCGACGTGGTCGAAGGCGTCGAAGAGACCGTCGTACATCATGGAGTCGATCACCTTCTGGTCGCCGGCCCGATAGCCGGCTCTGGCGCCTGGCAGCAGGTAGGGCGCCACGGTCATCGACTCCATGCCGCCGGCGACGACGATCTCGGCCTCGCCAGCCTGGATGAGGAGATCGGCGAGGTAAAGGGCATTCAGGCCCGACAGGCACACCTTGTTGATCGTGGTCGCCGGCACCGTCAGCGGGATTCCCGCCTTCACCGCCGCCTGTCTGGCCGTGATCTGGCCTTGGCCCGCCTGGAGGACTTGGCCCATGAAGACGTAGTCCACATCGCCCGGCGCCACGCCGGCACGCTCGAGCGCCGCCGCGATGGCGAAGCCACCCAAATCCATGGCGGTGAACGCGGCCAAGGATCCGGCGAGCTTGCCGATCGGCGTGCGAGCCCCTGCGACGACGACAGCTCCGGGCATGTGACCCTCCTGAGTGCTGGGTGGAACAGGCCCGACCGGGGCCTCCGAATCGTCGTCGAGCCTACCCTCGGTCGACGCCGCCGGCACCTTGAGGGCCCCAAATGACCCCGTAGTAGCCTCCGCTCATGGAAGTCTTCCGCGACGCCATCGTTGCTGGCGCACCGGGCGAGGACCTCGCCGCCCTGCCCCTTCCGGAGTCGTACCGGGCAGCCTTTGTTCGCAAGGACGAAGCGAAGATGTTCGCCGGCCTCTCCTCCCACGAGAAAGACCCCCGGGCGTCGTTGCACGTCGAGGACGTGCCCGTGCCCGAACTCGCCCCCGACGAGTGCTACGTCGCCGTCATGGCCAGCTCGATCAACTTCAACACCGTCTGGACGTCGATCTTCGAGCCGCTGCCGACCTTCGCCTTCCTCGAGCGCTTGGGCCGCGAGAGCGAGTGGGGCAAGCGCCACGACCTCCCCTACCATGTGGTCGGCTCGGATGCTTCCGGGGTGATCCTGCGGGTGGGCTCCGCCGTGCGCGACTGGAAGCCGGGGGATCGTGTCGTCGTCCACTGCAACTACGTCGACGCCCAGGATCCGCGGGCGCACGACGACGCCATGCAGGCTTCGAATCAGAGGATTTGGGGTTTCGAGAGCAACTTCGGCGGTCTGGCCGATCTGACCGTCGTGCGGGCCAACCAGCTCATGCCGAAACCTGAGCACCTGAGCTGGGAGGAAGCTGCCGTCAACGCCCTCTGCAACTCGACCTCGTACCGCATGCTCGTCTCCCACAACGGTGCGGCCATGAAACAGGGCGATGTCGTGCTCGTCTGGGGGGCCACCGGCGGGCTCGGGGGCTACGCCATCCAGTACGTGCTGAACGGCGGCGGCATCCCAGTGGGCGTCGTCAGCTCGGCTTCAAAGGCAAAGCTGCTGGAGGGCCTCGGCTGCGAGGCGGTCATCGACCGGGCGGCGAAGAACTACCGGTTCTGGGCCGACGAGCACACGCAGGACGAATCGGAGTGGAGGCGTCTCGGCAAGGACATCCGCTCGCTCGTCGGTGAGGATCCCGACATCGTCTTCGAGCACCCGGGCCGGCAGACGATGGGAGCGTCCGTCTTCGTCGCCAAGCGAGGCGGCATGATCGTCACCTGTGCCGCCACGTCGGGCTACATGATCGAGTACGACAACCGTCACCTCTGGATGAAGCTCAAGACGATCAAGTCCTCCCATTTCGCCAACTACCGCGAGGCATGGGAGGCCAACCGGCTCATCCGGCTCGGGAAGATCCAGCCGATGCTGTCGGCCGTGTACCCGCTAGACGAAGTCGGCGAGGCTGCCTCCCAGGTGCACTTCAACCTGCACGAGGGCAAGATCGGCGTGCTCTGCCTGGCGCCCGCTGAAGGGCTCGGGGTGGCCGATCCCGAGCTGCGGGACAAGGTGGGGGAGGACAAGATCACGATGTTCCGGAGGCTCGGGGCGTGAGCGTCCCCGGTTTCGAGCTGACCGAGATCGATCACGTCGCCATCGCCGTGCGTGATCTCGATGCCGCCGTCGCCTGGTACGCGCAGACCCTTGGCGCCACCGTCGCCCACCGTGAACGGATAGAGACCGATGGAGTCGAGGAGGCGCTCCTTAAGGTGGCCGATTCCTACGTGCAGCTGTTGATGCCCACCCGCGCCGACTCGCCGGTGGCGAGGTACCTCGAGCGCCGGGGCGAAGGCATCCACCACGTCGGCTACCGCGTGTCCGACTGCGCCGCCGCCCTCGACTCCATGCGGGCAGCGGGGGCGACGACGATCGACGCCGAGCCCCGCCCGGGCTCGCGGGGCACGACGGTGGCCTTCGTCCACCCGAAGAGCGCCTTCGGGACGCTGATCGAGCTCGTGCAGGAGTAGCCGGGGAGTAGGCGAAGCCGCCGGCCTGGATCAGTGCATACGGCTCACCTCGCATGATCCTGGTAGTCGATTACGCGCACGGGTGCGCGAAACCCACTACCACGTTGTGCGTCCGCCCCGGTTGAAACACCAGGTGCGGAGCAATCGCCGTGAGAGTCGGCCGCCCCGCCGGTAGCCTTCCGACATGGCTGACGAAACGACTTCGGAGCCCGCCCTGCTCGTCGACGCCGACACCGTCGAGACGGAGCGAGTCGTGATCCACGACCACTCCATGACCGCCCGCCTGGAGGCCCTCGAGGAGCAGAAAGCCCAGGCACGCAACCCGGGCAGCGAGCGCTCGGTCCAGAACCATCGCTCCAAGGGCAAGATGCTGGCGAGGGAGCGCCTCGACTACCTGCTCGACGAGGGCTCGTTCCAGGAGCTCGACCTGCTTGTGCGCCACCGCTCCCATGGCATGGGGTTGGAGCGGAGCCGGCCCTATACCGACGGCGTCATCACGGGCTTCGGGACGATCGACGGTCGCCGAGTCTGCATCTACAGCCAGGACTTCACGGTCTTCGGGGGCGCCCTCGGCGAGGCGCACGCCGAGAAGATCCAGAAGCTCATGGAGCTTGCGCTCGACGTCGGCGTGCCGATCATCGGGCTCAACGACGGTGGTGGAGCCCGCATCCAGGAGGGCGTCGTTGCCCTCCACGGCTACGGCGGCATCTTCTATCGCAACGTGCTCGCTTCGGGCGTCGTGCCGCAGATCAGTGTCATCCTCGGGCCGTGCGCCGGCGGGGCGGTCTACTCGCCGGCGATGACGGACTTCATCTTCATGGTGCACGAGACGAGCCACATGTTCATCACGGGCCCCGATGTCGTAAAGACCGTGACAGGGGAGGAAGTGACCCTCGAGCAACTCGGGGGTGCCATGAGCCACGCGACTCGCTCGGGCGTGGCCACGTTCGTCTCGGCGGACGAGAAGGCGTGCCTCGACGACGTGCGCTATCTGTTGTCGTTCCTGCCCTCCAACAACCTCGAGATGCCTCCGACGACCGAGCGGCCGGACGACGCCGAAGCCCAGGTCGAAGAGTTGCGCGAGATCGTCCCTCCGAGCCCGAACCAGCCGTACGACATGCGCAAGGTCATCCAGGCGATCGTGGACGACGGCGAGTACATGGAGTACTTTCCGCATTGGGCGATGAGCTTGACGTGCGGTTTCGCCCGGATCGGGGGTCGGGCCGTCGGGATCGTCGGCAACCAGCCGGCGGTGCTGGCGGGCGTGCTCGACATCGACTCGTCCGAGAAGGGGGCGCGTTTCGTGCGCACCTGCGACGCCTTCAACCTGCCGATCGTCACCTTCGTCGACGTGCCCGGTTTCATGCCGGGAACGGACCAGGAGTACGGCGGCATCATCCGCCACGGCGCCAAGCTGCTGTACGCCTACTGCGAGTCGACCGTGCCTCGGATCCAGGTCATCACGCGGAAGGCATACGGGGGCGCCTACGTCGTCATGGACTCCAAGTCGATCGGGACCGACTTCGCCTTCGCGTGGCCCTCGGCCGAGCTCGCCGTCATGGGTCCGCAGGGCGCCGTCGAGATCGTCTACCGACGCGAGCTGGCCGACTCCGCCGATCCGGTCGCTCGCCGCGCCGAGCTCGTGGACGACTACATCGGGCGGTACGCCAACCCGTACGTGGCGGCCGAGCGCGGGTACGTGGACGACGTCATCGACCCAGCCGACACGCGTCGAGTGATCGTGCGCAGCCTCGACCTGCTGGCGTCCAAGCGCGAGGAGCTCCCCCACCGCAAGCACGGGAACATCCCGCTGTGAGCGGCCCGGCCAAGGGGGCCGAGCATGATCTCGGCGCGCCGCAGCCGGTACCTGCCGGAGCTCTGACGGCGCCCCCGGAGGTGGTGGCGGCCATCGCCGCCGCCGTCGAGGCGTGCTGGCCGCGGCCGCAAGTGCGGCCGGAACCCGGGCGCGAGCCGGGAGCGCCCGAGTACGTCTGGCGCATGTCGGGCCGTTGGTGGTCGAAGCCCGTCGCCAGGCGACGCGACCGCCCCTGGTCCGATCACCGCGAGCACGGAGCGCTCGAAGGCGGCCGGACCTGAACAACGGCTGTCAGGAGAGTGTGGGCGGCCTTCAGGATGTGGTGAACGTCACGCGGGTGCCCTCGGCCGTCACGTGGAAGGTCACGTCGTGGACGGCACCGATCTGGCTCAACCTCGTGATCCCGAACAACGGGGATGCTCCCAGTGCGGTCCACGGAACGACGGTGCTCGAGCCGGGCCGTGTCGTCGTGACAATCACCCAGTCGAAGCGCCCCGAGGCGTACCTCGTAGGTGACAACCCGCTGAGGACGATGGCCCACACGGGTGTATTGCCAGGAATCCCGGCGAAGCCGTCTTCAACCTGGGGCCTCGAGAACGACTCGAGGGCCGCCACGGTGGTCTCCGTCCACGTGCCCTCCACCCTCCTCGGCACGTTCAGGTACGAGGTCGTGCTGTATCGCTGTTCCAGATCGCTGGCGACGGCATCAGCCACGAGGGGCGACAACGCAGGCTGCAAGCTGGGTGCGATCCAGGCCTCGTACACCTGCCCGAACCGTTTGCGGTTGGGGAGACCGCTGAGCTGCGACAGGCCCGGCGGGTTCCCGAGCCAGCTGTGCTGGGCCGCCCCCGCCACCCCGAGGGCAAGGACCCAGAGGGGGCTGTCGACGGCTCGAGGGTTGCCCTGTCGAAAGCCCGCGGCATAGTCGACGATCCACACCGGCGTCCCGGCTGGAGCGGTCGCCGTGAGCGTGAAGTCCTTTGCAGCGTCGGCGCCAAGGACATGGCGGAACGTCCCGGCCGTCGTCTCCACCCACAACGCCGGCGCAGCCGGGTATGGCTCATGGTTGGCGCGGGCGTCGGCCTCGAGCGTGGCGGCGATCGAGGGCGGCAGCGACCGCAGGAGGGGTTGCGCCGGCGGCGCCACCAGCTGGAGGCTGTGCACCGCTCCGAGCCTGCTCAGGTCGCTCAAGGCGCCCCAGCCGTTGCCGAGAGGGCCGGTCACCCCGACGATGGGCGACGGTGATGCCGGGACGTAGAAGCCCCAGTACTCGTGAAAGATCGAGCTCTTCTCCGCCGGATCGCCGTAGAACGAACCACGCATCTCTGTCTCCCATACGAGTGCAGAGTCGGGCAGTGTGCGGTCCAATGGGTATTCACCGCCTGATACCGAGCGAACCCTGCCCAAGGTCGTCTTCACCCAGAGGAGGGGTTGTTGCGGGTACGGATCGGCGGAGTAATCCGCTTCGTCCTTCATCGCCGTCAGCATCGCCGCAGGCATCTGGGCTCCGCCCTGTGTCGGGCGGCTCGTGCCGGCCGGCCGATGCACTGCGGCCAAGGTCAAGCCAACCGTGAGAGCGAGCACGAGGAAGATGACCGCCGCTGCGCGCAGCGGCCAGGCGGCTCTGCGTGTCGTGACCTCGAGCGCGTCCTGAGGGCGCACTTCGACGTGTAGCTGCAGATCCGGGCGTGCGGGCGCGATTGCATCCCGCAGGCGCTGGCGTTCTCCAGCACCGTCGTGCGGACCCGACCCGTCGTCGCCGACCTCGGTCTCGACGTCGCTCGCGCCGGAGTGGGCAGCCACGAGCTCGAGCAACGAGACCAGGTCGTAGATCTCCGCGCGGGCGCTCGCATCGAGCGGTTCGCCCAACGCGAGATCGAGGGGCGGCACCTTCAACGTGGCGAGCCCGCGGGAGGCAAGCCAATCGTCGATGCCGCGGTCGAGAGCTTGCACGAACTCTTGTTCAGATACGTTCATGGCCTCTCCTCCTGCTTCCTCGCAGGTGACCCCGCGCGCGCCCAGCCCAGTGCGGTGAGCTCGTTGCGGAGCGTCACCAGAGCGCGGTGCTGAATTTGGCGAACTGCGGCGGGAGTCTTCCCGGTCAGCCGAGCCGTCTCCTCGGAGGATCGCCCTTCCACCACGCGCAGGTTCAGCACTTGGCGTTTTTCCTGGTCGAGGCGCCCGAGGGCGGCTCGCACCAGCTCGCCTTCGAGTCGTGTCTCCACGAGCGCATCCGCACTCGGGCTGGCGCCGACCTCGCCGGCCGCCAGCCGGACATTGCCGTGCACAGCGCGACGCTCGCGCTTCCAGCGGTCCCGCAACACATTGCCAGCGACCGTGTGCAGGAAGGCGCCGGCCCCGTTGCCCGATCCATCGAGCCGGTCCCGGTTGGCGAGGGTCTTGACGAAGGCATCGTGCGTGAGGTCCTGGGCGTCGTCCTGTCGCCCGAGGCGGACAAGCCGGCGCCGCAGCGAGGGCTCCTGCCGCCGGTACAGCTCGGCGATATCGACCGCCGGCCCCTGGCTGCTCTCGGTGACCGGCGAACCACCGCTATCCGCCGTGCGGCCTGCGCCGGATGTGGCGCTCGCCTCGGCGTCGGGACCGACCGAGGTCCGTTTCGGTGTCCTCACATCAATATCAACGACGGTCAGCCCGTCCTGTGACGCGGTCGCGAGGGCTGGCGACGCCGGCATCGCTGGCCGGGTGCCAGGTCGCGCCACCACCGGGCGTGGCCGCCGACCCGGAGTCCTGGCGGCGGAGGATCAACCGCGCTCTCGGTGGGAGGCCGCCAGGCCGGCCATCTCTACGAGGATTTCGCCCATGGCGAAGTCCTTCGGCGTGTAGACGGCTGCCACCCCTGCACTGAGGAGCTTCGCCTGGTCCTGCTCGGGGATGATGCCGCCGACGACGACGGGGGCGTCGACGCCTCGGGCGCGCAACTGCTCGAGAATCTCCGGGACGAGCTCGAGGTGGCTGCCCGAGAGGATGGATATCCCGACGACGTCGACATCCTCGTCGAGGGCGGCGCCGGCGATCTGTGCAGGCGTGAGGCGGATGCCGTCATAGACCACCTCGAAACCCACGTCGCGGGCGGCCACGGCGATCTGCTCGGCGCCATTGGAGTGGCCGTCGAGGCCGGGCTTGGCGACGAGTAGCCGCGGAGGACCACCCGGCACGGAGCGCACCGCCTGGGCGGCTTGCCGAAGCTCGGCGCCCCGGTGGCCGATGCCACCGGCGACGCCCGTCGGCGCCCGGTACTCGCCGAACACGTCGCGGAGCGCCCCCGCCCACTCACCTGTGGTGCCGCCGGCGTGCGCCAGGTTGATCGTGGCTGTCATGAGGTTCTCGCCGGACTCGGCCACGCGCTTCAGCTCGTCGAGGGCCGCCCGGGCGGCGACGGCGTCTCGGCCGGCGCGCCAGGCTGCGACGTCGGCCCGAAGCTCGGCTTCGACGGCGGGATCCACCGTCAGGACGGACGCCCCCGGGTCGCCCGCCTGATGAAGCGGCGAGGGTTCGCTGCCGGTGTAGCAGTTGACGCCGACGACCTTCTGCTCGCCCGACTCGATGCGTCGGAGGCGCTCGGTCTGGGAGGCGACGAGGCGGGACTTCAGCTCCTCGATCGCCTCGAAGGCTCCGCCGAGCTCGAGCACCTCGTCGAGCTCGGCGGCGGCTGCCTCGGCGATCTCGGACGTCTTGGCCTCGACGACCTTCGAGCCGGCGAAGAGGTCGGGGTACTCGAGCAGGTCCGACTCGAAGGCGAGGACCTGTTGGATGCGAAGGGACCACTGCTGGTCCCACGGTCTGGGGAGGCCGAGCGCCTCGTTCCAGGCCGGCAACTGGATCGCCCGCGCCCGGACGTCACGCGAGAGCGTGACGCCGAGCATCTCGAGCACGATCCGCTGGATGTTGTTCTCCGGCTGCTGCTCGGTGAGGCCGAGCGAATTGACCTGCACGCCGTAGCGGAGGCGCCGCAGCTTGGGGTCCTGCACGCCGTAGCGCTCGGCGCAGATGCCCTCCCACAGCCGCGAGAACGCCCGCATCTTGCAGGTCTCCTCGACGAAGCGCACCCCGGCGTTGACGAAAAAGCTGATGCGGCCGACCACCTGGGGCATCTCCGTCGCCGGCACCTGCCCCGAGGTGGCCACGGCATCGAGCACGGCGATGGCCGTGGAGAGGGCGTAGGCCACTTCCTGCACCGGCGTCGCCCCCGCCTCCTGCAGGTGATACGAGCACACATTGATCGGATTCCAGCGAGGCACGTTCCGCACCGTGTAGGCGACGAGGTCGACGGTGCACCGCAGGCTGGCTGCAGGCGGGAAGATGTAGGTGCCCCGGGAGAGGTACTCCTTCACGAGGTCGTTCTGCGTCGTTCCGGCCAGCGCGGATGGCTCGACGCCCCGGCGCTCGGCGTTGGCCACGTAGCAGCCGAGCAGCCAGGGCGCCGTTGCGTTGATCGTCATCGACGTGTTCATCTCGTCGAGAGGGATGCCTTCGAGGAGTTGGGACATGTGCCCGAGGTGGGCCACGGGCACGCCCACCTTGCCGACCTCGCCGGCCGCCTCGGGTGCGTCGGGGTCGTAGCCGAGCTGGGTCGGGAGGTCGAAGGCGATCGAGAGGCCGGTCTGCCCCTTGGCGAGGTTCGTCCTGTACAGCTCGTTCGAGGCAGTGGCCGACGAGTGCCCCGAGTACGTCCGCATCACCCAGGGCTGGTCGGTCATGATGACCTCAGCCTACGAGCGTTGATACGGGTAGAAACCCTCCCCGGTCTTTCGCCCCAGGCGCTCGGCTGCCACCATGCGGCGGAGCCGAGGCATGGCGGCGTAGTTCGGGTCACGGTGCTCCTCGTAGAGGGCGTCGAGGATGGCGACCGAGGTGTCGAGACCGACGAGATCGAGCAGGGCGAAGGGACCCATCGGGAAACCGCAGCCGCCCTTCATCGCCTCGTCGATGTCCTCCATGCGGGCCACGCCCTGATCAAGGAGGCGAACGGCGTTGTTGAGGTAGGGGAACAGCAGTGCGTTCACGACGAAACCCGCCTGGTCCTTCACCACGATGGCCGTCTTGCCGCACGCCTCGGCGAAGGCTTTCGCCTCCTCGATCGTCTCGTCATCGGCCGTGATCGGTCGGACGATCTCGACGAGGGCCATGAGCGGTGCCGGGTTGAAGAAGTGGATGCCGCAGACCTTCTCCGGCCGGCCCGTCTCCATCGCCATGCGCACGACCGGGAGCGTGGAGGTGTTCGTCGCCAGCAGCGTGTGGTCCCGGCAGATGCGGTCGAGCTCGGAGAAGACGTGTTGCTTGGTGGCGATGTCTTCCACGACGGATTCGATCACGAGGTCGCAATCGGCCAGCTCGTGCAGATCCGACGTCGCCGAGATCCGGGCGACGGCTTCGGCCCGCTCCTCGGCGGTGAGCGTTCCCTTGTCGACCCGCTTGCCGAGCGAGCGCTCGACGCGGGCGACAGTACCCTCCGCCGTCGCCAGCTCGCGGGAGCGGAGGATGACGTCGTGCCCGGCCAAGGCGGCGCACTCGGTGATGCCGCCCCCCATGATCCCGGAACCGACGACACCGACGCGCTTGACGGTCATGGGCCTATGTTACTTGCGAGTAGGTCGTGAACGCATATGCGGATGCAGTCTTCCCCGGCGCATCCGAACACCCGTTCGGATACACTGCGAGCGTGGCAGAGGCCCACCGTCGCATGTCGGCCCCCGAGCGATCGGCCCCGGAACGGTTGGACCCGGTCGCGGGGTTCCACCCGGCGGTGGCGGAGTGGTTTCGGCGTAGGTACCCAGGTGGGCCGACCGAGGCACAGGAGCTCGGCTGGACGGCCGTGGCTGCCGGTACGGACACCCTCATCGCCGCCCCGACCGGATCGGGCAAGACGCTGGCGGCGTTCCTCGTCGCCATAGACCGCTGCTACCAGGCCGCTGCCTGGGGCGAAGGGCGTCGCGGGACGGATGTCGTCTATGTCTCGCCGCTGAGAGCACTGACGGTCGACGTGGCGGAGAACCTGCAACGCCCGCTCGCCGAGATCGCCGAGGTCGCCCGCGAGCTGGGCCACGCTGTCCCCGATGTGCGCGTCGCCGTCCGCAACGGGGACACGCCCCAGTCAGATCGGGCGGCCATGATCCGCAACCGGCCCGAGATCGTCGTGACGACGCCGGAGTCCCTTTATCTGCTGCTGACGTCGCTGCGTGGGCGCGAGCTGCTGGGGACGGTCCGGACCGTCATCGTGGACGAGATCCACGCCCTCGCCCGCGACAAGCGAGGTTCGCACCTCGCCCTCAGCCTCGAGCGCCTCGATGCCGTCGTGGCCGCTCATCGGCGCCAGCAGGAGGATCCACCTACCCTCGCCTCGCCGATGCCGTCAGCCGCCACCGCCGTCGTCGGCGAAGGCCGGCCCGTCCGGATCGGCTTGTCGGCCACCCAGCGCCCCATCTCGACGATCGCCCGGCTCCTCGTCGGCTCGGGGCCGGGACGCCTGGATTCCGGCGGGAGCCCGCGGTGCACCGTCGTCGACGTCGGCCACCGACGGGCGCTCGATGTCGCCATCGAGCTGCCCGACGACGAGCTCGGAGCCGTCTCGACCCACGAACAGCTGGCAGCGGTGCTGGAACGGATCGCCGAGCACGTCAAAGGGCGCCAGACGACGCTCGTGTTCGTCAACACGCGGCGGATGGCCGAACGGGTCGCCCACCGCCTCGGCGAGCTCGTCGGCGAGGACCTCGTGCAGGCACACCACGGCAGCCTCTCGATGGAGCGCCGCCTCCGCGTCGAGAGTCGCCTGCGCGCCGGCGACCTCAAAGCCGTCGTAGCCACGGCATCGCTCGAGCTGGGCATCGACGTCGGGCCCGTTGAGCTCGTCTGCCAGCTGGGGTCGCCGCGGGCGATCTCGACCTGGCTGCAGCGCGTCGGCCGTGCTCAGCACCACGTGGGCGGGACACCGACCGGGCGCCTCTATCCCCTCACGCGCGACGAGCTCGTCGAATGCACCGCCCTGTTCGCGGCCGTGCGGCGGGCGGAGCTCGACGCCACCGTCCCACCGGTGGCGCCCCTCGACATCCTCGCCCAGCAGATGGTGGCAGAGGTGGCAGCAGCTGGGCCGGACGGCATCGAGGTGGAGGCGCTCTTCCGGCTCGTGCGGGGCGCCACGCCGTACTCGGCCCTCGATCGCGGGCGCTTCGACGAGGTGCTCGAGCTCGTCACCGAAGGTGTCGTCACAGGTCGGGGCCGGCGTGGGGCATACGTGCACCACGATCGTGTGAACGGCGTGCTCCGGCCCCGGCGAGGCGCCAGGCTCACGGCCACCACCTCCGGCGGCGCCATCCCGGAGGTGGCCGACTACCGAGTCGTGTTGGAACCGGACGAGACCTTCGTCGGCACCGTCAACGAGGACTGGGCCATCGAATCGATGGCCGGCGACGTCTTCCTTCTCGGCAGCCACACCTGGCGTATCCGGCGGATCGAGTCGGGCACGGTCCGTGTCGTCGACGCCGAGGGTGCCTCGCCCTCGGTCCCCTTCTGGCTCGGGGAGGCGCCCGCCCGCACCGATGAGCTCTCGCGCGCCGTGTCGCTGCTGCGGGAAGAGCTCGAGCGCTGGTTGGAGAAGTCGGTCGCTGCCGCCACCGAGTGGTTGAAGGCGGCTGCCGGCGTCGACGCCCGTGCCGCCGAGCAGGTGGTTGCGTACCTCGCCGCCGGCAAGGCGGAGCTGGGCGCCTTGCCGACGACGAATCGCCTCGTCGTCGAGCGATTCTTCGACGACACCGGCGGCATGCAGCTGGTGTTGCACTCACCTCGAGGTGCCCGCATCAACCGCGGTCTCGGCTTGGCACTGCGCAAGCGTTTCTGCCGATCCTTCGACTTCGAGCTGCAGGCGGCCGCCAACGACGATGCCGTCGTGCTTTCGCTTGGCCCGCAGCACTCCTTCCCGCTCTCCGAGGTCGTCGGGTATCTCGCCCCGGCCACGCTGCGCGACACGCTCGTGCAGGCCGTGCTGCCGACGCCGATGTTCGGGGCCCGTTGGAGATGGAACCTCTCGCGCTCCCTCGTGGCTCCGCGCTTTCGCGGGAGCCGGCATCTTCCACCGGCGATCCAGCGCATGGAGGCCGACGATCTCATGGCGGCGATCTTCCCGATGCTGGCGGCGTGCCAGGAGAACGTCTCGGGGCCGATCGTGATCCCCGATCACCCCGTCGTTCGTCAGACGGTGGACGACTGTTGCACGGAGGCGATGGATCTCGCCGGACTTCTCAGGTTCCTCGAGCGGCTTCGAGCGGGGGAGGTCGAGACGCGTTTCGTCGACTCGGTCGCCCCGTCGATCCTCTCGGAGGAGATCCTCAACGGGCGCCCATACACCTTCCTCGACGACGCTCCGCTGGAGGAGCGGCGCACTCGGGCGGTGCAGCTCCGCCGCGGCGTGCCCGTGGAGGCCTCCGACCTCGGCAAGCTCGATGTGGAGATCGTCGCCCGTATCGCCGAGCAGGCCCGGCCCGAGCTACGGGATGCCGAGGAGCTGCACGACCTCCTCGACTCTCTCGTGCTGGGCGAGGCCGATCCAAGCTGGGACGAGTGGTTCCGGCGCCTCGTCGATGACGGCCGGGCGCTCGAGGTGCACCTCCCCGCCGGCAACGGCAGCGTCGCAGTCCCCTCGGAATCGGCGGAGGCGGGTGCATCCCCCCCGGCATGGGCAGAGGGCCGTCGCTGGGCGGTGACCGAGCGCCGAACAGCCGTCGAGGCGCTCATCCCGGCGGCCGTGTTCTCGCCGGACCGGCGTCTGCGAACGACGGAGGATCCGCCGCCGCTCGCAGAAGACGTGCTCGTCGACGCCGTGCGAGGTCACCTGCAGGTGAGTGAGCCGCTCACCCTCGAAGATCTCGCCGAGCGCACGGGCGTCGGCCAGGGCCGTATCGGCGAGATCCGAACGGCCATCGCCCGATTGGAGGGAGAGGGATCGGTTCTGCAGTGTCATGTGGGGGATGACCCGAAGGACCGCTACTCGGCCCGCCACCTCCTCATGCGCATCCACGCTGCTGTCCGCGACCGGTCGCGGCGCTCGGTCGAGACGTTCTCGGCCCGGGACCTCATGCGCTTCCTGCTGTCCTGGCAACACGCCGGGCCGGGGCACCGGCTCGTCGGCTCGGGCGGCCTCTCGGAGGTCATCGAGCAGCTGCAGGGGGTGGAGGCACCCGTCGAGTCGTGGGAGTCGGCCATCCTGCCGGCCAGGGTTGCCGGCTACCAGGCCGCCTTGCTCGACGAACTGTGTAACCAAGGCGAGGTGGGTTTCGGGCGCCTTGGGCTCAGGACACCCGAGCCACTCCCCGGGCTCGGGGAGCCACCGGATCGTCGCCGGCCAGGGGCGACGCCGTCGCCGGCCACGCCCGTGGGATTCTTCCGGCGGGAGGACCTCGAGTGGCTGCTGGCCGCCATCCGGGCGGATGCGGTGCCCGAGTCGCCCACCCTGGGTGCTTCCGCCGACGTCGTGGCGGCATTGCGCGAGCGGGGAGCGCTCTTCCTCACGGACCTCTGCTCTGTCACGGGTCGGATGCCGATCGAGGTGGCCGACGCCCTTTGGGACGGCATCGCGAGGGGACTCGTCACTGCGGACGGCTTCCAGGCCGTGCGGTCACTCCTCGGGGGCAGGGCCCGCCTCGGCAACCTCGTGCGCGACGCCGGTTCGACTCAGCTGGCTGCGGCCAGATACCGCCCGGTGCTCCCGCGACCGGGGCGGCCGCGGCCCCGCCTGCGACCAGCCTTGACGGGTGGCCGCTGGTCGCTGTTGGGCGGCAGCCCGGCGGGTGCGGGCAACGCCGAGGACGGTGAGGACGGCAGCGTCGGCCGGGCGAGCAACCACCCCTACGACACGGACGAGCTCGCCGAGGCGATGGCAGGCCAGCTCCTGCAGCGATGGGGCGTCGTCTTCCGTGACCTTGTCGTCCGCGAACTGATGGGGATCGGCTGGCGAGAAGTGCTCTGGGCGCTTCGCCGGCTCGAGGCGCGTGGAGTCGTGCGAGGCGGCCGCTTCGTGAGCGGCTTCACCGGCGAGCAATTCGCCCTGCCGGAGGCGTACGAGCAGCTGCGCTCCGTCGCCGGGAAGACGGCCGAGGGTCATGTCGTCCGGCTCTCGGCGGCCGACCCGCTCAACCTGACGGGCGTCATCCTGCCCGGGCCGCGTATCCCGGCTGTGCGAACGCGCACGATCGTCATCGCCGATGGAGTCGTGACCGACGGCAGCACCACCGCCTCACCAGAAGGGCCGCGGGCAAGCGGTCGAGCGGGCTGAGCGCCCCATCGGAAGCGGCGGAACCGAGGACGCTCACGGGCGAAGTTACCGAAGAGGGAATGGCGCCGGCATCACGAGCTCGACGTTGCGGTCTTCTCGCCGGCCCTCTGCGACCGAGCCAAGACCGCGATCAGGTACGTTTGCCGCCAGCTCCCGGTGGATGGCGGCCAGGCGGGCGAGTCCCTCACCATCTCGAGGATCGGCCTCGCCGGCGTGGTCGAGCATCGTGCAGAGGATCGAGAGCGTGCCGTCGTCGTTGGCGGCGAGCTCGACGAGGCGAGCCTGCGAGGGCCAGTCCGACATGGCCGCCGTCGAAACCTCCCAGAAGCCGCCCCTGGCGCCCTCGCCGGGCGGCGGCCGGAACTCGACCTCGTTGCGGTGGCGGTGGCCGTTCAACCACAGCACGACGTTCGGGAAGCGGTGGAGGAGCCTTCGCATGTCGTCAGCGGTGGCTCGAGGTTGGTCGTCCTCCGGGCCGTCGACGCTCTCACGGTCGTTCGTGAGCGAGGCAAGCCCGTGGTGGGAGGCGAGAATCACAAGGCGGTCCTCGTTGCGGGTCGTGGTGAGGCTGTCCTTCGGGCTCAGGTGCTGCCGGTGGACTTCGATGAGGCGCTCCTCCAGCCAGGCGAGCTGCCGCGGGCCGAAGCTGCCGTCGGAGCGGCCGTTCAGGTTCGTCGAGTCGAGCAGGATGACACGCACTCCCTCGATGCCGTCGTGGGCGGCATAGGCGGTGCCGTCTTTGAGGTTGCGCTCGTTGTAGCCATGGCCGGCCGGCTCCCCCCCTGCCCGCAGGTGGGCGGCGACGAAGTCGCGCCGAGAGACGATCGTGCGCCCGGCATCGGCGGTCACGGTCCGGCTCGGGCCGGCCCCGAAGCGCTCCGGGTATCGGAAGAGCTCCTCCTCCCGCCCGAGGGGGTCGAGCCCGACGGGCAGCGCGATGGGCTTGCGCGCCTCGGCGAGGAGCCGGCGGTAGGCGGCCGTCGGGAGGCACTCGCCGAAGGCGAGGCCGTCGTGATTCCCGAAGCACGAGAGCCATGGCACGCCCACCCCGCCGGAGTCGAACGCCTCTGCGGCCTCCGGCAGCAGGCCTGGGTAGTCGGGGAAGCCCCACCGCTCCCTCCAGCGGTCGTGTCCTCCGTCCGGGTGCCAGTAGAGATCGTTCGGCCAGTCTCCGCGCTGCACGCCCTCGTAGAGCCGGCGCTCGGAGAGCGGGCTCAGCCGCCCGCCAGCGAGCAGAGTGAGGTACCACGTGAGCTCGTTCAACTGGGCGTTGTCAACGTTGTCGCCCGTGCAGATGGCAAGACCGAGGGGTGCACCCGTGTCCGGGCTGCCGCCGCAGGTACGGATCGAGCGTGCCATGGCCTCGACGGCATGCACCCCGAGGGCCTCCTGTGGCCGTTGGCCGGGGCTGAAGGCACCGACGCCGGGCAGCCCACGCAAGTACTCGAGGAACTCGAAACGACCGGGCGATGCCGTATCAGCGAGTTGCAGGTCGGTCAGCTGCACGAGGACGAGCAGGCTGCGACGATTGGGTGCCTGCGTCCTGCCCACGTTGGCGTACGCCTCGGCTCGCACGAGGCGCGGCTCACCGCTCGCAAAGCGGAGGCGGTGGTACGGCTGCTCGCTACCGAGGCGCGCCCTGGCCCCGGCGGCGAGGGTTCGGTCAAGGGTCGTCGGTGCCGACATGGGCGTGGACGTGACCAGCGGCACCGACCGCGTCCGTCAGGACAGCAGAGCCGTTGGCGACGAGTCCGAGGAGGACGAATCCGGTGTCGTCGTCGAGGAGACGAGCGAGCGGAGGGCGTCGGTTTCCAGCCCGACCGAGACCGGTGTGTCTGCCGCCAGGTTCAGTGCGACGGCGCTCGACACGTCGGACAGCAGAGGCCCGAGATCGGTCTGGAGACCAACCCGCGTCACAGGCCCAAGGAAGGTGAGGCTCGTCACGCGCCCCTCGAAGGAGCCCGCCCGCGGTGAAGCGCCGTTCGAGAGCAGCTCGAGTCGCACGTCCTCGGGTCGGACATACAGCTCCACCGTTTCGCCGACCGAGTGGCGGAAGCTCGGGTCGGGCACGGTCACGGTGAGAGGGCCACAACGGACGACCCGGTCCTCGCTGGAGATGACAACGCCCTCCAGCTTGTTCATGGTTCCGACGAAATTGGCGACGAACGACGTCCTCGGACCGTTGTAGATCTGCGCCGGCGTGCCCAGCTGCTCGAGCCGACCTGCCGACATGACGGCTACCCGGTCGGAGATCGACAGCGCCTCCTCCTGGTCGTGGGTCACGTACAGGGTCGTTATGCCGAGCTCGAGCTGGATCCGGCGGACCTCCTCGCGCAGCTGCACGCGCACCTTGGCGTCGAGGGCAGAGAGGGGCTCGTCCAACAGCAGCACCTTCGGCTCAATCGCCAGCGACCTCGCGAGGGCGACCCGCTGCTGCTGGCCCCCGGACATCTGGCGGGGGTAGCGGCTCATGGCGCTGGCGAGGCCGACGAGGTCGAGCAGCTCACGAGCCCGCCTCGCACGCGCCTCGTGGTTCTGTTTGCGGATCCGGAGGCCGAATTCGACGTTCTGTTGGGCCGTCATGTTCGGGAAGAGGCTGTAGGCCTGGAAGACCATGCCCATGTTGCGCTTGTTCGCCGGCAGACCGAGCACGTCGTGGCCGTCCACGACCACTTCGCCCGAGTCCGGCCAGTCGAAGCCGGCGATGATCCTGAGGGCGGTCGTCTTGCCACACCCGCTCGGCCCGAGCAGGGATACGAATTCGCCGGAGTGAACATCGAGGTCGAGACGATCGAGAGCGACAACGCTCCCGAACGTGCGGCGCAAGCCGCGGAGCTCAACGGTTGACATGACGAGCCATTTCTACTCTCTGATCGCCACGCCGGCCGCCGCTCGACCGCCTCGGCCGAGCAGGTACAAGGCCAGCATCATCGCCCAGACGAGGATGAAGCTGATGAACGTGAGGGCGACGCCCTCGTAGGCCGTGCTCGTCCCAATTTCGTAGGTGTAGTTCGGGAACGTGAAGAACCCGAGCAGGCTCGCCACCGTGTATTCGCCCATGCAGATGGCGACGGTGAGGAGCGACCCGCCGATGATGGCGGCGCGCAGGTTCGGGAGGATCACCCGGAACAAGGTTCCCGGAATCGACGAGCCGAGGCTCTCGGCTGCCTCCACAAGGGTTTTCAGGTCGATTGCGCGGAGTCCGCCATCGAGCGCCCGATAGAGGAACGGGAGGGCGAACACCACGTAGATGAAAGCCAGCACCTCGGGTCGGACGGCCAGCCAGCTGAACTTCTCGATGTAGGGAGCCAGGCCGACGATGAGCACGATCGGCGGCACGACGAAGGGCAGGATCGTGATCAGGTCCATTACCGGCCGGAGACGGGGAAGGCGAAGGTGGATCCAGAACACGGTCGGCACCATGAGGACCAGACTCACGGCCACCGTCTCGAGGGAGATCTGCACCGACAGCCAGAACGAGCTCCTGAAGTTGGGGTCGTCGAACACGGTCTGGTACCAGTGAAAGATCCCCTGCCCCGGCAAGATGCCCTCGAGGCTGAACCGCACCACCGAGTAGATGGGCAGGAGAAAGAAGATTGCCGCCAGAACCAGCCAGAGCACGTGCCAGAGGGGCACACGGCTCCGAGCTCGTCGCAGCCGATGGGAGGCCGGCGCAGCCGAGGCCGTGCTTACTTGAGCCATCGGCTCGTCCGCCGCTGAAGGAGGCTGTAGATGATGATCGTGATGACGATGACGACGATCATCCCGAAGGCGAGGGCGTAGGCATCCTGTGGGTCGTATCCGTTGTTCCCGTTGACGAACTGCCCAATCTGAATCGTGGGGAGGTTCGAGATGCCGAGTGCATAGGCCGTGGCGTAGGCGGAGAAGGCGTTGCCGAACAACAGCACCATCAGGCCGAGGAGCGAAGGCGTGATGACCGGCAAGCCGATGTGCCGCCAGAACCCGAACGAGCCCGCACCGAGGTTCGACGCAGCCTCTCGCCACTCCTTGCGGAGCCCCTCGATCACCGGGACCATGAGCAGGATCATGAGGGGGAACTGGAAGAAGAGGTACACAAGCGACGCGCCAAGCAGACCTTGCAGGCTGAACGTGGGATAGATGTTGATCCCCAGATGCTTGAGGAGGACCGTCACGACGCCGAGACTGCCGAGGGTGGCGGTGAAGGCGAACGCCAACGGTACGCCGGCAAAGTTCGCCGCCATGCCGGAGAACGACAGGTACGCCGGTCGGACCCAGCGCGGGATGCCGTGGTGCAACACGGCGTTGGCCACGAGGAATCCGAGGATCCCACCCCAGAGGGCGCTCAGTGCCGAGAGCTCAATAGAGAACTCGAACGCCGACGGGTAGGGGGCGTGGAAGATGGCGTCGACGTTGGAGAGGGTGAAGCCTCCGGTCGCCGTCTCAAAAGTGTCGAGAACGATCTTGCCGGTCGGTATCAGCAAGAAGAGGGTGATGAAGGCGAAGAAGGGCAGCACCCCCAGGAACGTCCATCGCCGGGCCCGCCTGCGCTTGCGCGACACGGTACCGGCGAGGACGTCCGGTTGGAGTCCGCCCTCCGCGGTTTCCACGAGTGCCATATGCCCTCCTGGTTACCGACGGTCTCGCGCTATACGCCGCCCACCAACTTGTCCCAGTTCGCCGCGCAGACGGCGAATGCCGCGGTGATCTGAGCCTCCGTCGCGAACTGGGTACCCGCGTACTCGGCTGCTGTTGGCAGCTCTGCCGCCAGCGACGCCGGCACCTTGCCGGCGGATACGAGTGCCTCATAGCGGGCCGGGTGGACGTAGCCGGCGAGGTACTCGAGTTGGCCCGCGTCCGAGTAGAGGTATTCCAGCCAGAGCCTGGCTGCGTTCGGGTGCGGTGCCTTGGCATTGATCGCCTGGCAGTAGATACCGCCGTACTTGCCCGTCGTCGGCAGGCTGACGGCGTAGTTGATGTTCGGGTACTGCTTGCGATAGCCGATGTTGAGGTAGTCCCAAATGATGGCGATCGGCGTCTCGCCACTCACGATGTTGGCCGAGTAGCAGTCGACCGGGTTCCAGTTCCCGATCGACTTCAGGTGAGCGAAGAATTCAATGCCCGGCATGACGTTGTCGAGGGACCCTCCGTTCGCGAGGGCGGCGCTGAAGATCGCGCCCAGGGCATCGCCGGCCGCCGCCGGGCTGCCATCGATCGAGACCTGGCCTTTGTACTCGGGCTTCAAGAGGTCCGACCAGGTCTTCGGCGGGTTCGGCTGAACCTTGGTGTTCGTCCCGAAGGAGATGACGCCGTAGTAGTCGCCCGTCCACAGGCCGTTCGGATCCTTCATGCTGGCGGGGATCGAGTCCCAGGTCTGCACCTCGTAAGGGGCGAACAGGCCCTGTTTGACGCCCTGGGCGGCGATGGCGAGGGAGACGTCGACGGCGTCGGGCGCTTTGCTGTTGCCATTGTCGGTGACGATGGCCGCCAATTCCTCTGCAGAGGTGCCTTCTGGGTTGGTCACCGGGCAGTTGATCCCGTAGAGCGAGTGGAACTCGCCGATGACGGTGTTCATCGTGCTGTCGGTGCCGTAGTTCGCCCAGTTGTAGGGGTCGGCGATGAGGTTGAGCGTGCCTTCCTTCTTTGCGGCGGTCTCGAGGGCTGACATGCCGCTGGCTGGGGTGGAAGTGGCCAGCGTCGTCGTCGTCGGGGCCGCTGTGGTCGTCGAGGAGGAGGACGAGCTTCCGCAAGCCTCGAGAATCGAACCTGCAGCCAGGCCACCCACGCCGAGACCGGCGTTTCGAAGGAATCGACGCCGGTCGTACCCCGGTCGCCCGGATCCGATGGGACGGTCTCCCTGAGCCATGGTGCTCCTCCTCGTCACACGGACGTAATGGTTGAATTGTCTGCACCATACACGCCGTCATGGCACTCGGGAAGGGTCGAGGTGAACCGGAGGTGTCGTCCGTGTGAACGTGAGGGAAACATCAAGTGCGAAACGCTGACGCGCCCTCGCCCGGACAGGGCGCCAGGCCTGCCGGCATCGCCGGAGGGTGGTCGAAGTCAGCTGGCGGCGCCACGCTCGAGGGCACCCGAGGCGGACTTCCTCAGCTGGTAAGCGACCATCCAGGTCGTGTGAGCTGGGCGGTGACGTGCCCGGCGCTGGACCCGATCGAGATCGCCGGCGCGCCCGATGCCCACATGAGCACGGGCTCCACCGCCCGTTGGGCGGCGAGGCGCTGGGCGATCAGGTAGCTGAGCGCTGGGTGCGCAACCCGCGCGAGGAGGTCGTTGTCGTCGCAACCGGCCTCCCCACGCGGGAACGCGTTCCGCCACCCGTCGCAGCCGGAATCATCAGGACCTTCCGGATCGGACTGCGCAGAGAAGCGGGCCCGACGGTCGTCGTCGGTGCCCTCATGCCGAGGCTGGGCAGCGCCATCGGCGACCGCGGCGTCCAGGCGAGCAAAAGCGGTGTCCCTCGTCACCGCTTGCTCGTCGGACCCGCTTCCTGCGACATTCGGCGGCCCGGAGGCATCGCTTCGGGGCGATGCCTCCGGGACCGACTCCATCGGACCTGCCTGTGGCCCCCGCGCCGATGGAGAAGCTGCCTGCACGCAGGAGGCTCTCGACCGTGCGACGAGCTCCCGGATGCGGGCTACGAAGTTGGAGATGTGGAGGGGCTTTTCGAAGAAGTCGTCTGCACCGTGCGATCGCGCCACCAGCTCGGTCTGGTTCTCCGCGAACGACGTCATGACGGCGATACCGATGCCGGGCTGTGACTGCCGAATGTCGCGAGCGAGCTCCATGCCGTTGCGGCCCGGCAACCGGTAGTCGGCGAGCAGGACGTCGAAGGCTTCGCTGTCGAGCCGCTCGCTCGCCTGCTCGGCGTCGGTCACCCAGGAAGCGTCGAAGCCGTTGCGCGAGAGGACTCGCGTGACGAACAGGGCCGTGGACTCGTCGTCCTCTACGACGAGCACACGCCCCGCTCCCGCGTCCCTCGCAGCCATGCCGCAATAGTGCCTGTCGCCGGTGAGAACCCGGTTCCCGCCGGGTTGCAATCCGGTAGCAAAGGGGGCGACGAGCTGCCGTCTTTGCCGCAGGCGTTGCGCCCTGTTCAGCCGCGGTCGCTGAACCGGTACCCGAAACCCCTCACCGTCTCGATCGGACCCGCCCCCGGCGCCGACCACCCGAGTTTTCGCCGGAGGCGGAGCACCGTGAACTTCACACGGTCCGGGCCGGTCGCTGTCGGGTCATGCCAGGCGAGCTGCAGGATCTGCTCGGTCGTGAGGATCTTGCCGGCGTGACGGAGGAGCACGTCGAGCAGACGGAACTCGAGTGGGGTCAGGTCGACGGCGCGGCCCTTCACCTCGATGCGGTGGGCGTCGATGTCGATGAGGACGTCGTCGTCGTGGTAGCGCGGCTCGCGGAGGGGCCGGGCCATGGCGCCCGTCGCACCGCCCGCGCCGGGTGCGTGACGCCGCAGGAGCGCTTCCACGCGGGCGAGCAGCTCCTGGTTGCCGAAGGGCTTCGAGACGTAGTCGTCGGCACCCCCGCGAAGGCCGCGGACTTTGTCCATCTCGGCATCGAGCGCGGTGAGCATCAGGACGGGAGCGGGGCTCAGCTCGCGGATGCGGTCGAGCACCGTCCAGCCGTCCAGGGAAGGGAGCCCGACGTCGAGGATGACGAGCTCTGGAGCGATGGCATGGAAGCGGCGAAGCCCCTCCAGGCCATCTGCCACGACGACGACGCTGTAACCCGCCCGCTCGAGCAATGTGGACAACGCCCACCCGATGTCGTCGTCGTCCTCGATGACGAGCACGGTCTTCGCCGGCGGTTCCGTCTCGGAGCCATCGTGTTCGCCCTCACGCATCCGTCGGTGCCTCCGTCGCTCCGGCGGCCCTCGCTGTTGGTTGCACAGGCTCCGGCTCGCCGTCCTGCCCCTGATCGGGCTCGGACGTCGCCGCGTCCGGGTCGCGCTCCGGCTCGACCCCCGCTTCGCGCTGAGGCTCGACGCCCGGCTCGACCCCCGCTTCGGGCATCTCCAGCTGGGCGTCCCGTGGGAACCCGACGGGCAACGCCACGTGCACGACCGTCCCGCCCGGCTCACCGCTCGAGATCGATATCTCCCCGCCGTGCAGCTCAGCGATGGCACGCGCCACGGACAGGCCGAGGCCTGACCCGGGGATGCGGGCGGCGCGGGCGTTCGACGCCCGGTAGAAGCGCTCGAAGAGCGACTCCCGCTCAGCTTGTGGCACGCCGATGCCAGTATCAGCGACCGAGATGAACCAGTGGTCCTCGCTCGGCGTGGCGTGCACGCTCACGCGTCCGCCTTCGGGTGTGAACTTGATGGCGTTGGAAAGCAGGATGTCGAGCAGCTGAGCGATCCGCTGGGCATCGCCGGCGATGAGCACCCCTTCGCCAAGGTTGCTCTCGAGAGAGATGTCCTTCGACTGGGCCAGGCGGGAGAACGTCGTTACGGCCGCCTCCACGAGCGAGGGCACGTCGAAGGTGCCCCACTCGAGCGGCAAGATGCCCGTCTCGGCACGGTCGAGGAGGACGAGGTCATCGACGAGGCGCAGCAACCGCTCGGCGTTGCGCGTGATCACGTCGAGGAACTCCACCTGTTCGGCAGGGTCGTCTCGCCCGACGCCGTCGCGGAGCAATTCGGTGAAGCTGAGGATCGAGGTGAGGGGCGTCCGGAGCTCATGGGAGATCTCGGCCAGGAAGGACGCTTTCACTCTGTCCAGTTCCACGAGGCGCTGGTTCTCGTCCCGCTGGGTGGCGAGCAACTGCGTCCACTCGGCCTCGTTGCGCGCCTGGGCGGAGATGTCTCGGAAGAGCCAGAGGTGGCCGCGATACTCGTGGTCGACGAAGATCGGTACGTAGTCGCGCTCGAGCACCCGCCCATCCTGCATGGCGATGCGGTCTCCGACCACGCGGCGGCGTTCCCGCAAGATGCGGGCCACGCGGTCGGGGCCTGGCACCCGCGTCGGGTCACCGAAACGCCTCGTCAGCTCCGGGCCGAGCGCTGCCAGCGTCCGGCCAATGAGCTTGTCGGGCGGGCCCGGGACTTCGAAGAGGTCGACAAAGGCCTCATTCGTGAGGACGATGGCGCGATCGGTGTCTTCCACGAGGGCGGCGATGTGGAGCGATCCGATGAGCGTGCTCAGACGTTCGTTCGCCTCAAGCAGGCGGGCTCTGGCTTCACGGCGCTCGGTCACGTCCTCGGAGCGGATGACGATGCCCTGCACGACGGGATCCTCGATGAGGTTCTCGCCCGTGCTCTCGAGGTAGCGCCACTCGCCCTTGTGGCCGAGGATTCGGACCTCGAAGGTCTCGCCCGCGGGCAGCTCACCGGTTTGGATGCGACGGAGCATCTCGAGGGCGACCGGGACGTCGTCGCTGTGCAGCAGGCTGAGCACGCCCGTGGCGGGGTCGAAGTCAGGCAGGTCACCCAGCAGACGGGCAGCGGCGGCATTGGAGTAACGCCAGGAGCCATCGGCGTTGAAGACCGTGACGATGTCGGGTGCACTGTCGAGAAGGGTCACGACGAGTCGCTCGCCCGCGCTCAGCTCGATCTCAGCTGCGGTGGCCTCGTCCGCGTCCGCGTCCGCGTCCGCGTCCGCGTCGGCTTCGGTCGGATCGTCACCCGGCTCCTCACTCGGGTCCCCGAGCCGCTCTTCCGCCGGGCCCTGACCCGGCTCCTCATCCGAAGGAGCGTCGAGGTGATCCCGCGCAGGTTCGGATTCGGACTGCATGTCGCCGCGCCCCGACGAGCGCGCCGCTTGCGCCGGCTCCACGAGCGGATCGTACCGTCGCGAGCAGGTCGCTGCCGGATGGCACCCAGCGTGCCGCCCTGTTGGCCTCGCCGGGCGGCTCGACTGCACGATGACGCCTGCTAGACACTTGACAGACATCACGGATGATGTCATAGTGACATCATGTTGCTGGCACCGATTGTCGAAGGCCTCGAGGATGATTTGAGGCGGGCTGCGGCCGTCGGGGGCGACGACACCCGCCGCGTGGCCGACGTGCTGGTGGAGGCCCTGGGCTCGGCCGTGCGCCTGAGGTTTCTCGACGCCTTGCAGCAGGCTGCCGACGAGCT
>Ga0116106_1000373_pt1 | contig 26150 bp, 21 predicted proteins | sample June2015DPH_6_50_FD_89717 | JGI IMG/M metagenome (GOLD analysis project Ga0116106, IMG submission 89717) | Peatland microbial communities from SPRUCE experiment site at the Marcell Experimental Forest, Minnesota, USA - June2015DPH_6_40 | ecosystem: Environmental > Terrestrial > Soil > Wetlands >...
CGTAGAGACGCGACTTCAAGATTACCTGCGCCGCCCAGCCGCGGCAAGGCGCCACGGCGCGACCTGCAAGACACGCCTTGGCGTCTGTAATATGCTTTGAGCTACTCCTATGAAAAAGAAAAGGAAAAAGCTGAAAACGATAGCGAAAAAAAGACCCGCAACCAGCAAGAGGGCAAAAGCGGCGCTCCCGGCAAGTAAGGTCGCGCTCCAAGGCACCGTCCGGAAAGACGCACCAACGAAGGCCAAACTGCGCCACATCCCGTGGAGTTCCGTCGAAATCGAAGTCCTGAATCCCCTGCTGGGCCGCCACTTCGTCGTAGGGCAAAATGTCATGCTCGCTCGCGTCCTGCTCAAGAAAGGATGCATGGTGCCCGAGCACAGCCACCACAACGAGCAGATCACCTACGTCCTCGAAGGCGCGCTGAAATTCTGGATCGACGGCAAAGAGATTGTGGTGAAAGCGGGCGAGGTTCTGACCATTCCGCCCAACATGCCGCACCGGGCCGAGGCGCTCGCGGACACCGTCGATCTCGATATCTTCAACCCGCCCCGCGCCGACTGGATCAACAAAACTGACGCCTACTTGCGCTAGAACGGCGAGAAAAGAGAACGGCGAGAATTGTACCCGTGTAGCGCGGACACTCCTGTCCGCGTGTTGACTGTTACCCGAAATTCGATATCGATCGAGGTGGTCAGCGCAATCGTGCCGTATCATGTTTATGGAGAGCGCCCCCGTCGCGTTGCACAGGATTATAACCATTGTCGACAACTCGAATCCTCGAAACCGTTTCCCGTTTGCGTTGCATTTCCTGCGCCGCCATTCCCGATTCGGCCGGCCAGGATTTCCGCTGCGCGGCTTGCGGCGATCTGATGGAATTCTTTTTTCCGGGATGGACCTCGGGCTCATCGCCTTTCGACCCGGCGGCGCTGAAGTCTCTCTGGCAAAACCGCCGCACATCCCGCGAAAACCTTGACCAGAGCGGAGTCTGGCGCTTTCGCGAACTGCTTCCCCACATTCCCAATCTCGCAGAGCATGCCATTACGCTCGGCGAAGGCAACACGCCCCTCTATCGCCTGCCACGGTGCGCGCGCGCGGCCGGCGTCGAGAATCTTCTCGCCAAGCATCAGGGCATGAACCCGACCGCATCGTTCAAAGACACAGGCATGACCTTCGCTGCCTCGTCCGCACACCAGGGAAAATTCCGGTGGGTCGCCTGCGCCTCCACCGGCAACACTTCAGCGTCGATGGCTGCCTATGCCGCGCGCGGCAACATGCACAGCCTCGTGCTCATTCCCGAAGGCCAGATTTCCTGGGGCAAGCTCTCGCAAGCGCTCGACTACGGAGCCCTCACCTGCCAGCTCCGCACCGATTTCGACGGATGCGTCCAAATTCTCAACGAACTCGTCCGCCAGAAGCCGGTCTACCTGCTGAATTCGGTGAATCCATATCGCATCGAAGGCCAGAAAACCGCCGCCATCGAACTCATGGAGCAACTCGCGTGGGAGCCACCGGATCACATCATCGTCCCCGGAGGCAATCTCGGAAACAGTTCCGCAATCGGCAAGGCGCTCGTCGAAATGCGCGAACTCAAACTGATCTCCCGCCTGCCCAAGCTTTCCATCATCCAGGCGCAGGGCGCGAATCCGTTCTACCGCTGCGTGCATGACTTCGGCGGGAAGAAGCTCGAACCCATGACGGCCGACACGCTCGCCACCGCCATACGGATCGGCAATCCCGCATCGTGGAAGAAAGCGCTGCGCGTGCTGCAAGCGACTGGCGGCGAGGTCGAACAGGTCACGGAAATCGAAATCGCGATTGCCAAAGCCGAAATCGGCGCCGATGGCATCGGTTGCGAGCCGGCCTCCGCAGTCACGCTGGCGGGCCTCAAGAAACTGCGCCGCAGCGGGTTCGTCAAACCGGGCGAAGCCGTAGTTCTGATCCTGACCGGACACATTCTCAAAGATCCCGACTTCACCATCAAGTTCCATCGCGGCGATTTGTTTGCCGGAACGCCAGACGAGACAGACGCTGCCCAGGCGAAATCCTTGCAGCGCGCGCCGGTCGTGCTCGATGCCAATCTGGGGGCTGTCATTGCCGCCCTCGAGGCGGCCGAGAGAAATTTCTCAACTATACTGATGCTTTGACACAGGAAGTTATCGACTGACATGATCACCAACTCCCAGCCGATCCGGCAGATCTCGCTGCCGTTCAAGGAAGTGATAACGGATGGGTTTAAGGTGAAGCCGCCCAGCGAAAGACAGCCAACACAAAAGCCCAGAAAGAAGTGTACTGCGTGACTGCCTGCAAATATTTCAAGCATCTACCGTGGGCGCTGCCGGCCATCGTATTCCTCTTTGACTTTGCGGATATGCAATGGATGTTCAGTCATGAACCCGGCCTGTCATACGAAGTAGTAAGGCGCTTCCAGTTGCTACTTCTCCCCGGAACCCTGTTTTTCAGTCCCTTGGTCGCGATCTTGTTTAATTGTGGCCTCGCCGCCGCAGCCGGAAGCATCGCATTCCGGGTCGCGAAGGCTTTGTCAAAAGCTAATTCCGGAGAAATCGGTAGCACTCCGCCGCAAACTCGTGTATAAAACACAGTTCAGCCGTCCGGGGCGATTGTAAGAGATTCTGTCCAGCCAACCCGGGCTAAAGTCTTTCATTTCTGTCCTTTCGGACGGTTTTCAGCTGTCGAACCGAGTTCTCAGTTCCACTTCTCAGTGGAGAACGGGGGTTACTGAGAACTGAGAAGCGAGAACTGAGAACTGTTTTTCAATCTATGCCGTCACGTCCCACATCCCAAGATCGCTCGCTGCGCCTGGCGCTGCCGGCGACCTCGGCCAACCTGGGCCCTGCGTTTGACGCCGCTGCCCTCGCTCTCGATTTCCATCTCCGCTTGCGCGCTGAGCGTGCCCCCGACTTCTTCGTTACCGCCGAAGGCCGCGACGCGCCGACCTGCGCCCGTATGGAGAACCACCTCATCGTCACCACCTATTGCGAGGTGCTCGAATCGGAGAACCGCAAGATCGCGCCCCTGCGCATCCACATCGAAAACGAAATTCCCATCGGAAGAGGTTGCGGATCGTCGGCTGCCGCTCGCCTGGCTGGAATCGCGCTGGCCGTACATTTCGGACATCTGCGCTGGAAAAATGACCGCATCGTTGGCGAAGCATCCATGCGCGAGCACCATCCTGACAACGCCTCTGCCTGCTGGATGGGCGCGCTCACGGTGGCTCGCATGGCCAACCAGGTTCAGGCGCAGGTAGTGGAAGTGAAACCGAAAGGGAAGTGGCCGCTGCTCTTGGCTGTCCCCGACGCTCCGCTCCTCACCGAGCAAGCGCGCCGCGCGCTGCCGTTCCAGTATTCGCGCGCCGACGTCACCACCAACATTCAGAACTCGATGCTCCTGCTCGCGGCTTTCACGCAGGACCGTCCTGACCTGCTCTCTTCGGCTCTCGAAGACCGCATCCACCAGCCGTATCGCGCCCCGCTCTGTCCGTTGCTTCCCGCCCTCAAGGAACTTACGCGAGAGTCGGGCATTCTCGGCGCCGCCCTCAGCGGAGCGGGTCCGTCGGTGCTGGTGTTTCTCGACCCGAAAGTTTCACCGAAGAAGGCGAGACAGAGAATCGCTGCCCACCTCACCAAGCGCCGGCTTACGGCCGAACTCATTCTCACCGGGATCGCGCTTCACGGTGGACGCGACGGAGCCGATTGGAAGAAACATCATCCCCCGCCCGCAAAAAGATAGTTCGAAAGATCGTTCGAAAGACAGCCTGACGAACACGAAGTCCGATCGGGCGCGGCACGGACCTACTTTTTCAAGCGAGTCAGGTCGTCCTTCGCCGGCTTCAGGTCCGGTTGCAACCGCACCGCCTCTTGCATTTCAGCGATTGCCTCCGTCTTCTTTCCTTCTTTCTCGAGCACTTGCCCCAGCCGCCAATGCGCTCCCGACCAAGGCGGTTCTCCTGCTTCAGGATCGATCGTCAGGTACCTGCGGAAATAACGTTCCGCCCGCGGCAGGTCCTTCCCCGAGAGGAGCAGAATCTTCGCTGCTTGGTAATGGGATCCGAAGTCGTCGGGAACATCTTTTTCCGATAGCGCGATGATCGCGTCGAGATCCTTCCACCGCTCCAGGTCCGCGTAAACAACCGCCAATACAGCATAAGAGGCGCCTCGGTCTTCTTCGAACTCGATGTCCTCGATTGCGCTCTTCTCCGCAAGATTGTAATTCTTCTGCGAATCCGAGGCATAGAACGCCGCCGCGTGGCGCAGCACCCGTGGATCGTGCGGAGCAGCCGTCAACGCCTGCTGGTAAAGCGCATCTTCCTTGCCGTAATTTTTCTCTTTTCCAGCGAGAGTGGCGTGCGCCAGAAGTCCACGCACGCCGTCGATCTTTCCAATCTCGTCGGCCAGCGCCCAGGCTTTTTTCTTGTCGCCGCCGGCGATGCCCGGCGCGTCAAAGTAATACTCCATCAGATCCTCTCGCGACTCGATATATTTCGGATCGAGAGACGCAGCCTTCGATGCCTCATCGCGGAAACGGCGGGCCAGTCCCAACCCTTTAAAGACACCGGCTTTTTGCGCCTGGGCGATGCAGATATCGGCCAGCAGCAGGTGATAGCGGGCATTGCTCGCATCCAGCGAAACTAGCTTTTCGGCGAGGGGTAGAGCCCCATCCAAGTCGCCGAATTCCTCCTTGACGCTGGCCAGGTAGTATTCCGCCTGCGCATCGTTCGGATTCGCCGCCACCCGCGCCTCCGCCCACGTGCGGAGCCGCTTGAGGTGATGAGCTTGCCAGAGGTCTTCCGGCACGGAGTCAGCGCCCCGCGCGGCTCCAGTCAGCGCAGTTCCCAGGATCAAGAACGATATGACGAATCGACGCATGACTCGCTTACTTACGGCTGGCGGGCGGCACGATCCCATTCATCCGCAAGTATTCCACCATTTGTCCGTAGTGATCGTAACCATGCCACGCGAACAGCATTGCCAGGCTGAGTCGCGTGGTCGTTGACTTGCCGTCAAAACTGGGAATCGGTTCGACGACATTCGCCTCAGTAATGGTGCCGACTGCTTTGTGGGCATAGGCGAAGGAGTCTTTCAGATATTTGAGGATTTCGGCCTTCGACTTCACGCTATCGGGGCCCTTTTCGTCGTTGACATCGACGGGCGGTTTTTCGCCGAGAATCAAGGACGCAACCAGGTACTGGGTGGCGGCAACATGCTTAATCTGTTCCGCGAATGTACGAACCCCTTTGAACTCGCCGTTAGTCGGGGCGAAGCTGTACTTATCGTCGGGCATGGCTTCAGCGGCGGAGACAAAATCGTGTTCCACTCTTTTGGTCGCGCTGTCGACGACCTGGCTGATGCTTTTCTTTTCGTCTTTCGTTTGCGCTTGCGCCAGCCCAACACTGCATAGAACCAGCAGCATTCCCAAAATCGTAAGGGCAAGGGCATTGACATTGACATTGATTGTTTTCATTTTGTCTCCCTGTTAAGTTAAACGTAAAGTTAACGCATTAATCTCGAACTACCGCCGGCGCAAGCTCCAGTTCACTCGCCGTGATGCGATGCCCACGCAGCGCCAGTACTCCGAGCGCGAGCACTACCGCCGCTACGCCCAGCGCATCCGGAACTCCAATCCTTTTCGCCAGCGCGCCCCACAGCGTGGCTCCCACCGCCATGCCTCCCTGCAACACCAGCAGGTAAAACGACAGCGCCCGAGCGCGCACAAACGCCGGACACATAGTCTGTGCCGCCACATTCAGGCAAGCCAGAATCCCGATCCAAGCCGCTCCCGCCAGCAGCATGACCGCACACAGCAGGGCGAAACTCTCCGCCCGCCCCGCGGCAAAAGTCATGCCCGCAAAAATCAGTATGGTGACTCCTACCACACCATCCACCGACAGCTTGTCTCGCAACCAGGGCAGCGCTAACGCTCCCAGCAGTGCCCCCAACCCAAAACAGCCGAGCAGCACCCCGTATCCCCTCGCCCCATACGGGCGTGCGATGATCGGCAGCAGCGCGAGCATGGCAACGGCCGCCACGCTGAACGTTCCCGTTCGCAGCAGCACCGACTTCGCCAGTTCACTCCCGCGCACGTACGCGAAGCCTTCGCCAATCGCCGGCCATACGCGCCGGTTCTTCGCTCGAGCCGCAATCGGCCGCTTCCAGCGATAGAGAAACAAGATCACGCCCAGGAACGAAAATGCGTTCAGCAAGAAAGTTGTGCCGCATCCTACCGCCGCCACAATCACGCCGCCCAGTGCCGGTCCCACCGCCCTCGCCACGTTGAATCCTGCCGAGTTCAGAGACACTGCCGACGCGTGTTGCTTTGCCGGAACCAACTCCGGCGTAATCGCCTGCCACGCCGGATCATTCATCACCGCGCCGAGGCCCAGCAGGAACGTAAACAGCAGCAGCACCCACGGCCCTACGCAACTGGTCAGCGTCATGATGCCGAGCGTTGCCGAAGCCAGCACCATCCATCCCTGCGTCAGCAGAAGAAATCGCCGCCGGTCCACCATGTCCGCCAGCGCGCCCGCTGGCAAGATCACGAGGAAAACGGGCAGCGAGGCAGCTGCCTGCACCAGTCCAATCATCAGCGGATTCATGGTCATCTGCGTCATCAGCCAGCCCGCACCCACGTTCTGCATCCAGGTGCCGATATATGAAATGACCGAGGCAATCCACAGCGACCGAAACAGCGGCTCGCCCAACGGAGCCCAAGCCGAAACCGATTGCCTGCGGCGCATCGGCTGTACTACCGCACTATTGGGCTGTACTACCGGCATTTTGATCATTTCAGCCATGAGAAGTTCTGATCTGCTGCGCGCAGCGCCAAGCAGCCAATTCCGGTATTTCTCTGCGTGCGCTGCGTCCTCCGCGGTAAAGCCTTTGATTTCCCCCGAACGACTAACGACTACGACCAACGACTAACGACTACGACCAACGACTAACGACCAGCGACGCATCCCTAAACGGCCACTCCCGCCGCCGCCAGGCCCGCACCAGATAGATCGCCAAGCCCACAACCAGAATCACTCCCGCGTAACGAATCTCGCGCAGAAAATTCTTCCGCGAAATCAGGATGAACGTAAAGCTGGCCGCTGCGATCAAGGCCGGAGCCGGATACAGCCACATCCGAAACGGCCGCGGCAAGTCCGGCCGCCGGATGCGCAGCACAATCACTCCTATGCTCTGCACCAGAAACTGCAGCACGATGCGGATCACGATCAGCGCGGCAATCAAGTCGGCGAGCCGCAAAAAACAGAACAGAGCCGCGACCCCCGCCAGCGCCAGCAGCGAAACGTAGGGGAACTTATACACGGGATGTACACGCGCAAAGGCCCGGAAATAATTGCCGTCGAGCGCGGCCGCATACGGCACACGCGAATAGCCAAGCGTCAGCGAGAATACGGAAGCGAATGCCGTCCACATAACGAGAACCGAAATCACCGAAGCCGCGCCATGTCCGTAGACGCGCTGCATCATCGTCGAGACGATATACAACTTGGTGTCGGACGCGCCCGACTGCATCAGCTCTCGCCAGGGGATGACCCCGAGGATGCTGATATTCATCACGATATAAAGACTCGCGACCGCCAAAATGGATAGCAACAGCGCCCGCGGAATATTTTTCCCCGGGTCCTTGACTTCGTCCCCGAGAAAACAAACGTTGTAGTACCCGCCAATGTCATAAGCGGCAATCAGCATTGCCCCGCCCAGTCCGTGAAAGAAGTCGCGTGAAAAAGAAAACGCGCCCGGAGGTAAATCGAATGCTTGATGCGCATTGAAATGGGTGAGGCCGGTAAGGATGATCCATCCAATCGTTGCCATCACTCCGGTCCAGAGCACTTTGGTGAGGCGCGAGATGGCCGTGATTCTGCGGTAGAGCAGAAACGCGGTAAGTGCACACACGCCGATTGCAACCAACGTGGCGGGCATCGCGACCCAGCTCAGTTGCAAGGGTCCAATCAGCGGAAGATTCAGGCTCCACGAACGCGTTGACCAGACGCTCTCCAGGCTTGGCCAGAAAAAAGCCGCATACTGCGAGAGGCCGATGGCGCCCGAGGCGATGGAAAGCGGAGCGCTGAACGACAATTGCCAAATAAATAGAAAGGAAACGAGGCGGCCCAATGTTTGCGGCCCGTAGATCTCTTTCAGATAGCGGTAAGACCCGCCCGACCCCGGCATTGCCGCGCCGAGTTCCGCCCACACCAGCCCATCGCAGACGGCCAGTAGCGCGCCGAGAACCCATCCCAGCATTGCCTGCGGACCGCCCATCGCGGTCACGATCAGCGGGATCGTAATAAACGGTCCCACGCCGATCATGTCAATCATGTTCAGCGCAGTAGCGGAACCAAGGCCAATGCCGCGGACGAGTTGCGGCTTGGTGTCGCTAGTATTCGTGGGTGAAGGCTCCATTAAATTTTTAATGACATGTCATCTGCAAATCCTTAACAACGTGTCATCCTGAGCGCAGCAGCGACTTCACGAAGTGAAGTCCCTGCGGAGTCGAAGGACCCCTACACTCTCATCGCTCGCAAGTAGCATAGGCCCTCTGTCTGCACACAAAAGACAATACACAAAAACTCCCAACTCGAATCAATATTGTCATCCTGACCACTGAGCGCAGCCGAAGGGTAAGGACCTGCTTCTTGAAGCTCCAACCAACGCCGCGAGAGCGAAGAGCGAACGCCGAACGACTAACGCCCGCTAATCAGATTCACAAACAACCGCACCGCCCCCGGCACGCCTGCGGGCAGCTGCCGAAAGAACGCATATCCCGTGTAGATATAAGTCCCCTTGCCGTAGTGCGCGACCAGAAGTCCGCCCTTCTGCTCACCTTCGCTCGGATCGTGCGATTCAAGCAGCGGCGTAAACTGCGGATCCCACTGCGACATGAAGTACAGGCCACGCTCCTGCACCCAGCCCGCGAAGTCTTTCTGCGTAATTTCGTTCGGAGAATGAAAGATCGCATTCGCTGGATCGAGAATCGCAACCGGCGCCTCTTCCACCGAAACCCGCGCCCGGCCGAGCGTTGCCGGATACGGCGTGAAGTTGCCCTTATTGAAATCTCCCGACGCGGCGTTGAGAGTGTTGTACTGCACCACCAGCCGTCCGCCCGCCTGCACAAAATCGAGCAGCCGTTTGTTATTCGCGATTACATCTTTCTGCGTATCGTAAGCGCGAATCCCCAGTACGATCGTTTGATACCGGCTCAAATCTTCCGAGGCAAGTTTTTCCGCCGGAATCTGCGTGACATCCATCCCGATTTGCCGCAGCACCGTAGGAATCTCATCCCCCGCGCCCATGATGTAGCCTACCTTCAGATCCTTCGGGACCTTTACATCCACGACGCTAACGCGCTGCATTGCCGGCTGATAGTAGTAAAACGTCCCCAGATCTTCCCGCGTGACGACCGAATAGCCTTCCTCGTAACGCTGGTGTCCGCTCGTCAGCGACGCTCGAATTTCTTTTCGTCCCTCCGTCCGATTCCCCGGATGCACGGTGAAGTCAGCGCTCCGCCGCTCGCCGCGTTCATGAAACTCAAGCTCCTTTTCTGCGGGTTCGACGCGCCAACTATCTGGCACCGTGACTCGCAACTCCCCCTCATCTTTAACCGGGTCGCCGGTCCAGTGCGTTTCCTGCAGCGTCTTCGAATCGAGGTTGCCCGACACATCGACCTTTACCGTCGACTGCGGGCCGTCTGCCGTAGGAATTACTTGCTCTCCCGGATCCAGCATGACCGAAAAAGCTGGCGCCACGGCTAACGGACGCTCGGCAATCGCTCCCGAAGCATCTTTGTATCTGACCATGCAAATCGCGGACATCGCACCGATCCCGGGCTTGCCGATCATGCCCACTGCCGTCACCGGCGGTGGCGGGAAGGGAAGCTCTTGATACCGCGCGTCATCAATCGTGTTAAGCGCTTCAGTCTCAGGATCGTTCCGATGCCAGTAGGGCCTGGTCGGTTCCGCTGTCGGAGGAACATAAACTTTGAACCGTGTTACGCCACCATTCCCCTCAGTTTCTCTCGATATAACATTCGAATTCCATCCCTGTGGAAGCAGCAGTGTCACGTTGGGATTGATGGTCGAGCCGTCTCCGGCGGAAAGCCTGGCAGTGACTTCCAGCGTTCGCCCTGGCACCGCCATGAATGCGTCCTCCGGACTCGATCCAACCGCTGCGTCGACCACAACATGCAGAGTCACGCCCCGTGCAAGTCCGATCGCCTTGCCGATCTCGCTCCACTTGTCATTCAATGCGAGCAGAATACTATCTTTCCCTTGAGCGGAAAGATTCGATTCCGTGATCTGCCTGATAAGTCTCCCAACTAATTCACTGCCTGCCGAGAGGGAATCTGCCGCCGCCACCGGATCCTTCCTCGCCGCCGCCTCAGCTTCGTCGATTCTTGCTTTGATCTCGGCCAATTCTCCGCGCAGCCACGGTACCTTCTTCTCTTCATCCCCCAGCCGCGAAGCCAACCCCGGCAGCGTCGTGTCGATCCCGTCAAAGAAACTTTGTTCGTGTCCGTCCTTATCTTTCGGCGATTCCGCCACCGAATCCACCAGCTTGTAATAAGTGAACCGGTCGCCCGGATCGACCGTCCAGGCCGCCGCGCCCTGCGACTGCTGATGCCGCAATCCCTGCATTGCGAACTGTATGTACGACGTACCCAGCACCGGATCGACGACTCCCGTATTCAGCCGCAGCGTATAGTTCGCCGCATCGCATGTCGTAGCCCAAAAGCCGCACACATTGCCGATGTACAACTTTTTCGGCTGCCAGGGCTGAAGTCCCTCCGCAATTTGCTCGGGAAACCGCTTCGGATCGGCCGCCGCACGAAACGCCTCTTTCGTCAATATCGCCGATGCCTGGTGATGCCCATGCCCATCGCGCTCCGTCCCCGAAAACCGGGCCACCAGCACATCCGGACGAAAGGTTCGAATCACCCGCACCATGTCCGCCAGCGCGATATCGTGTCCTTGCCATTTCTGAAATGTTTCTTCGGCCGTCTTCGAGTATCCAAAGTCGGCCACGCGCGAGAAGCGTTGCTCCACGCCGTAATAGCGATCCGACGCCAGCACTTCGAGCGTACGCAGCACGCCGAGCGCATCGAACAGATTGCTGCCGAGCTTGTTCTGTCCGCCTTCACCGCGGTTCAGCGTCATCAGCAACGTCGAAACGCCCTTCCCGCGCGCCTCCAGCGTCAGCATGCCGCCATCCTCGTCATCGGGATGCGCATCCACCTGCATCAGACGCGCCGTAGTTTGCAACCGCCGCAGCATCAGCTTCAGTCCCGCCGCTCCCGTTTCCTGTGGCAGCGGATCATAGTAGTGATCGACGTTACGATCGCCCGCCGTCTTTCCCGGAGTCTGCGCGGCGCCTGATACCGCGGCCGTAGCTGCCAACACAACCACGAGCATCGCGGTCCGAAGCCTTCGGCACACCAATTCAGGCTCGAACTTGTTCCACATTGAAAACATGACCATCTGATCGATTTTCCCCGATGAAAGGAGCAAGTATATTGCGCGGCCCTACCGGCCCAACTCCTGCGCGGACGCGAACTTCTGCTGACATTCCGCCGCCGCTTGCACAATCTGCCGGAATTCCGCATCCCCGCGAACACCCGCCAGCAGCGGATCGGATTGCAACGCCTGATGCGCGCAATAATTCCCGGCCACGGCCTGACCGAGAAACTTGTATGCAATCTGCTTCTCGCCGCAAGCCGCCAGCAACGTACCCTGGTGATACTTCAATTCCGGATCCTGCTTCGGTAACAATTCGTTCTCTGCCTGCTCCGCCAGCCGGTGGACCTCCGCCGCTGGCGCCTTGTTCAGGCATGCCTCCACCAGTCCCCGCATCCAGGCGGGATTGTCCGTCATCTGCTGCGCTGCTTGCTGGGCTTCCATCGTCTTCCCCTGTCGCATCAGCACCGAAACTCGCACCGCATTCGACCACTCCGAGCCTGCATCCCGGTTCAGATACTCCATCGCGCGCACCGGCTTCCCCACCTCGGCAAAAGCAAGCGCGCACGTACGCAAGTTATAGTTCCCCGCATCGATTGCCAACGCCTTGTCGCACTCGCTCTGCGCCTCATCCAGTAGCCCGGCATAGCGCAGCGCATATGCCAGCGCATAATGCGCAAACGCGTGATCCGGATTCTTCCGTACCAGCGTCCGCGCATCCTGATAAGCCCGGTCGAGGTTTCCGCCCTCGGCTTCATTCGTCGCCAGAAATCCGGCCGCACTTATTCTTCCCGGTTCTGCCGAAAGCGCGTGCTTGTACGCCGCGTTCGAGCGCTGATATGCCGCCTCTCCGCCGTCCGCATAAACTGCATCGAAGTAATACCGCCGTCCCAGCGCCTCCCACGCGGGCGCGTAATTCGGATCCAGTCCCACCGCCCGCTCCAGCATCGCGATCGCATTCTTATTCTCTTCCCCGTCGTGCCTCAGGCCGACGCTGTGCAAAAACAAGTCATAGCCTTCGCGACTTTCGGGAGTACTGCTGGGTTCGACCGCACCGCGCGCGACGCCCAGCGCCGGCACCAGTTCCAGCCGCACCTCTCTCGCCATCTGGTTCCGTAGAGCGATCAGGTTATCCGTCGGCGACGTGAGTGTGCCGGTCCAGATCACCTTATTCTCTTTCACCTCCACTGCTTCCAGCGTCACCTTCACGGTCTTCTCTTCCCGCATAAAGTGCCCCACCACCACCGTGTCGACGCCCAATTCGCGCCCGGCTTTTGCCGGATCCATTTCTGGATTGCCGTACTTTTGAGTAGACATAGAGGGCCGGACCTCCAGTGAATGCGCGGACGTCAGCGCATTTGCGATCTCATCCGCGAGCGCAAAGCGCAGAAACTCGCTCTCCGTGTCGTTATTGATATTTTGCAGGGGCAGAACGGCGATCGTATGGTTACTCGCCGCCACCGGCGCTGCTCTATGTTTAAACCACCACGTCCCAACCGCCGCCACCAGCGTCAGCAGCACAGCCGCTAGTCCAATTCCAACGATGATCCAGGTCTGCTTCGACCTTGATTTCTGGAACGTGTTCGTCGCCAGGTGCAGCCCCGTAGCCGGACGAAGCCCGCTGTGCAGGGTCGGTTCCGTTCCGGTCTTTATGTTTGTCTTTGTCTTTAGCTTTACCAGGTCGGCCTTCATCTCCGTCGCGTTCTGGTAGCGCTGGTTGCGGTCCTTCTCCATCGCTTTCCCGATGATGGCTTCGAGTTCGGCCGGCACCGCCGCATTAATCGTCCGCGGCGACGCTGGTTTCGAATTGATCACCGCATGCAGCGTCATCACTACGTTTGTTCCGGTGAACGGCTTCTTGCCGGTGGCCATCTCGAACAGCACAACGCCAAACGAAAATATGTCGCTGCGCACGTCCAGGTCTTCCGAGCGTGCCTGCTCCGGCGACATATATACCGCGGTCCCGGGAATTACTCCCACCTGGGTCAAAGATTCCTCAAGCGACGAGTCCGTGGTCATGCCCAGGCTCTGATCCCTGGCCAGCTTTGCCAGCCCAAAATCCAAAATCTTCACCTGCCCATCCGGAGTCAGAAAGATGTTTGCCGGCTTGATGTCGCGGTGCACAATTCCCTTGGCGTGGGACACTGCCAGCGCGTCCGCCACCTGCACCGCAATCTCCAGCAGGTCTTCAAGGTCCAGAGGCTGGCCATGAATGCGCTGTTTCAGGCTCTCGCCGTCCAGTTTCTCCATGACGATGAACGGCTGCCCGTCGTTGTCGTCAATGTCGTGGATGGTGCAGATGCTGGGGTGGTTGAGTTGCGACGCCGCGCGCGCCTCTCGTGTAAATCGCTCCAGCGCGCGTGCATCCTTCGCCAAGTGATCGGGAATGAATTTCAAAGCCACATGCCGGCCCAGGCGGAGATCCTCCGCCTCGTAGACAATTCCCATCCCGCCGCCGCCGAGCTTCGACAGGATGCGGTAATGGGAGAAAGTCTGGCCGATCATTTCCATGGTCGTGTAGGGCGGACACTCTTGTCCGCCGCTTTTGACTTTGATTCTACCGGCGCCGGCGGAAGTTGGTTCTGCCCGTGAAGGCGTAATGGTAGGCTGTCATCCCGGTCGGGTCAACCGAACTTGAGGATAAAGATAGGGGCAGCGGGTGCCCCACTCATTCGCGTTTTGTGCGAATGAGTGGGTCTGGGAATCACAACCACTACCCACTAACCAGCGCCGCCGACGATCCCACCCAAGCCATATTCTTGTTGTGATCGACGCCCATCATCAGACCGCGCCCCATGCGCACGATCGTCAGCACCGGCACTAACTGATCGAGCCACACATACATGATCCGCAGTTCGACTTTAGTGAGTCCGTAAGGAGTCTCCACCACCGGCGTGAAATTCAATCGCTCCTGCAGGATATATTCGCCGCGCTTCGCCGAGGGAATCGCATCAATGTCGGCGCGCGACGGCGCAATCACCACGCCCAACCCGGCAAACGAATACAGAGGCTTGAGCACGAAATTCTCCAGATCCGCCGGCACTCCTTTCAGTTGATCGAGAAACCAAGTCCGCGGCACCGACCGATGCTTCAAATAAGGAATCGAATACTTACTAATCCGAAAATACCAGTTTGGATGCCCGGCCCACTCCACATCGAGATCATCCCGAAAATCAAACGGCAGCTTGATCCCCTTGCGTTCCAGTTCATCAACGATGGTGCGGTTATAAATCCGCTCAATCGGAATTCGCTTGCCGCCCTCCTCGTAAAACAGCCGCCGCCCGTCTTTATGAATTTTCGTGATGCACACGGTGCGAATCCCAAGCAGCTTCTCCGTCAGCAGAAAATCCGGACGCGTTTTCTGTTCTTCCGGATGCACCTCCATCAACACCACATTCGCCGGATCGTGCCCCGCAACAATCGCATCCTGCAAAAGTCGCTTGTAAGAGGCCGAGTCCACTCCACTCAAAAAGTAGCGAAGCTTGGGGTCAAGGCCAAACACATCCATGTAAACCTGAGCCAAAACCGGCTGATACGCATAAAGGGAAGGGAAGGCCTGTAACTCGACCAGCTTCGGCTGTAACTCACCCGCCGAATCCCGCACCAGGCCGAAGTCCACCTGAATAAACATTGGATGCGGCGATTCATTCGGCACCCGAAACTCCGCCGGAATCGAAGCCTCCGAGCGCGCGAGATATTCCGGATTATTTACTAATTGTAGGATCAGTGCCTTCCCTTCCTCACCCATGCGCTCCACCAGCGCGTTAGGAAAGAAGCAAGGCGTCTCGCAAAGCGCGAATGGAACCTCCATCCCGCATCGAGAAGTCATCTCGCGCCGCAACCGCTCATATTTTTCAGAAGTAAATCGCGAGTTGAAATCGTGCCGGTAGGAGGGAATCATAAGCTAGCAGCACCACGAGCCACGTAGGCCCGGACGCATTCGTCCGGGCAGTCCGAGCACCGCTCGGCAATTGTAATGGGTTGGTTTTCTCGGCGCTCTCCGCGTCTCGGCGGTGGAAAGCTCTACGCCTCAATCAAAAACTTCCCGTCCCGCATGATCTGCTCGCCGTCCACCCATATGTCGAATTTCCGTCCCACCACATCGATATGCGTCGACGAAAACCACTCTGCTCCCGTGTGCGCTCCATACGGGTTTCCAAACGCCATATGCACGCCCGGATACTTCTCGTCCTGAAGAATTTCCCCAATCACATCCTTCAATTCGATGTTCGTCCCAATCGCAAATTCGCCTACCCGGTTGCTGTTCTCATCCTTGTGCGTATAAGCCCAGAAATCATCCTTCAATTCCTTGTTCGCTGAATGCGCCTCGATCAGCCGATTGCCCTTTACCTGAACGGTCAGCGGGTGCGCCTTCAAATCGCCAAACTTCGCGCACAAATAATCGCCTACCACTCCATCAATAACAAACGTACCATTTACTTCGCCTGGGGTCGTGAATACCTCGCCGCCCGGCAGGTTTCCCCACTTTTGCGTGCTGATAATGCCGCTCGTCTTCACCCAGCGGTAATTGGGATTCAAATCCGCCACCAGATCCGTCCCCGAAGGCGTCTTCGCTCGGATTTGTTTCGCCGTGCGCACCGTTTCCATCACTTTCACGCTTAACCGGTCCACTTTCGCGAAGTCCGCGCGCATGCCTTCCAGCATAATTCGCTTGTTGATGTTGACCATGTGTGCGTGCCGGATTTTTCGCCGGTTCACTACGTCCGTCATTTGCATGCGCGATTGCAGTTCGTTGGCCTGGGCCTGCACCGCAAAAATGCTGACCTGGCTCGTCTCCAAATCCTCCGCGATCGCCAGCGGAAAATCCGTCAGCGGACGAGTTGCCACGTCCTCCAGCACCCACGTCCGGTAGCGGCAGCCCACTTCCTCCAGTTCGCGCACGATGGCCGCCGCGATCTCCAAGCTTACTTCGTCGGTGATGACGGTGACTTTTTCCGAAGGGAGCACTCGCAGGCACGCGCGCACCGCGTTTCGCGCCCCCGGCGTCAGTTCCGGATCAAAAGCCATCTGGTTCAGTTGTCGATTGGATTGTTCTGCAGTATTCGTCAGATTCTTCATCAAACTCATTAGCCGGCGCGTGCGGTGGGCAAGCTGTCTGCCTCATCCACGCCGACCTCAGTCTCCTCAATGATGTAGTCCACTACGGCTTTCATGTCGCCGGTCTTGCGGTACACATCCAACTGCCGGTCCGCGCCCGTGCCCATTTTCATAATCTCGCGGATGTACTCCACCTCTTCCCGGCAATCCAGTTCGTCCAGCACATCATCTACGAAGTCCAGATACTCTTCGATCAAATCGCGCTCCGGAACTTCCGTCTGCTTGCCGAAGTCGATCAGTTTCCCGTTGATCCCATAGCGCGCCGCCCGCCATTTGTTTTCCATCAGCAGCGACTTCCGGTACATCCGGAATCCCTGGTTCTGCGAGTGCAGCTTATACAGCTTGGCCACCGTCGCCTGGATCAGCGCCGCCAAAGCAATCGTCTCATCCACCCGCATCGGAAGATCGCACACCCGGAACTCCAGCGTATTGAAGAACGGATGCGGACGCATGTCCCACCAGATCTTCTTCGCGTTATCGATCGAGTTCGTTTTCACCAGTAGCTTGACGTAATTGTCGTACTCGCCCCAACTCGGAAAATAATCCGGCAGATTTGTCCGCGGAAACTTGTCGAATACTTTGCAGCGATACGATTTCAGCCCCGTATCCATCCCCAGCCAGAAAGGCGAATTCGACGAAAGCGCCAGCAGGTGCGGAATAAAATACCGCGCATGATTCATCATCTGGATCAGAACTTCGCGATCCTCGATGCCCACATGCACGTGCAACCCGAAAATCAGGTTCGCCCGGGCCACCAGTTGCATATCCTCCACAATGTTCTTGTAGCGCTCGCCCGGCGTAAGCTCCTGCACGCGCCAATCCCCAAACGGATGCGTCGCCGCTGAAGCTACTCGCAGCCCATTCTCCCGCGCCAGCCGGATGATGTGCCATCGCAGCTTCTTCAGCTCTTCCTTGGCTTCCTTGATATTGGCGCAAACCGAAGTTCCCACCTCGACCACCGATTGATGCATCTCCGTCTTGACCCGTTCCTGCAGGATCAATTTGCCCTTCTCGATGATCTCGGCGTGAATATGCGACCGAAGATCCCGAGTCTCGGGATCGACGGTCTGGTACTCCTCTTCGATTCCAAGCGTGAATGTAGGCTTCATCACGGCATCCCGAGCTGCCAGGCGGGAGGAAGCCAGGCAGTAAGTCCAACTAGTATACCAATGAGCGAGTGTGCGGGACACCACGAACCACGTAGGGACGGACGCCCTCGCCCGTCCAGCGGGGCAAGGCCGGGCAGGAGCCGGCTTTCATTCAGTAATTGTCAATGAAAACAGTAAGATACCTTCAGGTCTTCGGTCCTCGATCTTCGGTCCTACGCCTTTTTTCGCTTCGGCGCCCGGCTTTCCACCAACCTTGGCCCATTCAAAAACGCCGCCCAGCGCAATTCCTCCACCGGACTCTCCCCGCTGAGCGCCTTCTTCACCGCCATCTCGGCCACCGCATCGACGACCCACTCAAAATTCTCCTGCCCCACCGAAGTAACTTCCGCATCCGGAGCCGGATTCATAAAGTCAATCGCATAAGGCACGCCGCCCTCCACCGCAAACTCCACCGTGTTCAAGTCATAGCCGAGCGCGCGGCACAACGCCCGCGCATCATTCTCGATGCGTTGCTTCAGCGCCGCCCCCGGCTGCGGATTTCCCTTCACATAGCGCTCATGATGCGGCGCCTTCGGATCGTACTTCATCAGGTGCACTTTTTCCTGCCCTACTACGTAACAGCGGTAGTAATCCTCAAACTCCACGCCATGCTGTAGCGTCATGCAAAGGTCGTGCGTCTGGTTATAGTTGTGAAAAAACTCCTCCGGAGAATGCACCTTATACACGTGCTTCCATCCCCCGCCCGAGTAAGGCTTCAAGAACGCCGGAAACCCAACATAGGCAAATATTTCTTCCCAATTCAGCGGGTACATCAGATTCCGCATCGACTTGTCGGTCGTATCCGGCGGATGCTCGTGATGCGGCAAAATCACCGTAGGAGGAATCGCCACGCCCATTTTGTGCGCCAGCGCATAGTTAAAGAACTTATCATCCGCCGTCCACCAGAACGGATTGTTAATTACAATCGTCCCCTGCAGCATCGCGTTCTTCAGATACGCCCTATAAAAAGGGATGTCCTGCGAAATCCGGTCAATGATGACGTCGTACTTCTTCGGCTCATCCATCCGGACACCGCCGATCTTCACGAACTCGGCCGTAACGCCATCGGCTTTCATGCCATTGATCTTCTCGACCAGCGCCGGCGGGAACGTATTCTCCATCCCAAAAAGAATTCCAATTTTCTTAGCCACAGCGATCTCCTGTCTTGGTGCACCCTTAATAAATGTCATCCTGAGCGGAGTGAGTGCGGCGCGAAGCGCGGCACTCGCGCAGTCGAAGGACCCCTACACCCTGATACGCCTTCGCAATCGCCGCAAGGCATTCTCCCCGCACTGCCACCAACCTCGCGAACGACTACCGCCCAGCGACTGGCGTCTAAAAGTACTTTCCCGCCATCCGCTGCCACAACGGCCAATCATGCTTGCTGTTGTCCCCGTAGATATCCAGCCAATGCGGAATCCCCTTGCCACTCAGAATCGCCGCCATCTTTATGTTCGCGTCCAGACACATATCCCAATCCGACGTTCCCAGTACGATCTTCATCTGCCGGATGCGGCTCAAGAACCACTCATCGCTCATGTTCGACAGATAGTCCGGCGGGTTGTTGAAATAAACGTTGTCGTCGTAGTAGCCATCGAGTTGGCCCTTGATGTCGAACGATCCGCTCATGCTGACGCAAGCCGACACCACATCCGGATGCCGCATGGAAAAATTCAATGCATGATAGCCGCCAAAGCTGCACCCCGTCACCGCGATCTGCGGAGCCCAGTTCTTCCACTTCAAGTGCGGTAGAAACTCGTTGACGACGTAACGCTCGTACTGCACATGCCGCCAGATCCGCGCCCCCGGATGCACGCTCTTGTTGTACCAGCTTTCGCCGTCGACACCATCCACGCAAAACACCTGGATCGCGCCCGCTTCCAGTTTCCCCGCCAGCGCACGGATCATCCCCGCATCCTCATATTCAAAAAAACGTCCCATTGACGTCGGAAAAACGAGAATTGGTTGCCCGGCGTGCCCATACACCAGCGACTCCATGTCGTGCCCTAATTCGTGGCTGTATTGTTTGTTATATTCGCGGTTCATGTGCGCGAGGATTGTAACCGATTGCCTGATCTTCGGCACCGCCGGGAGCGCATCCCCACTGGATCCGCGATTCTAATGCTCCGTCGATCCTGACCGCGGATTGATTCCCAAATGCTTCAGTTTCGATTGCAGCGTTGTCCGCTTCAATCCCAACCGCATGGCTGCTCCTCGCAGCCCGCCAATCTGCCCGTGGCTCTCCCGCAAGGCGCGCAGAATGTGCTCGCGTTCGGTCGCCTCCAGAGTTTCATCCGCGGATTTCTCCGCTGCGACGTTCGTCTCCAGTTCACTCAACGGCGATACCAGCACCGAACCTTGCGTCAGAATCACCGACCGCTCGATAAAATTTTCCAGCTCTCGAACATTCCCCGGCCACTCCCACCCCATCAGTGCATCCATGGTTTTCTTGGGAATGCTGGTGATCGACTTGTTCATCCGCCGGGCGAACTTCTGCACAAAATGTTCCACTAGCAACCGGATGTCTTCCCGCCTTTCCCGTAACGGCGGCACGCGGATCGGAAACACGTTCAGCCGGTAATACAAATCGCTTCGGAACTCGTTTTCGCGCACGCTCTCCGCCAAATCGCGGTTCGTCGCCGCAATCAAACGAAAGTCCACCTTCAACGTTTGCGTTCCGCCCAGCCGTTCGAACTCCTGATCCTGCAACACTCGCAGCAGCTTTGGCTGCAACGCGAGCGAAATCTCCCCGATCTCGTCCAGAAACAGCGTGCCCTTGTCCGCCAGTTCGATCCGTCCAATTTTCTTGCTCACCGCTCCGGTGAACGCGCCCTTCTCATTGCCGAATAATTCGCTTTCCAGCAGCCCCGTGGGAATCGCCGCGCAATTCAATTTGATGAAACTATTCCCGGTGCGCGGACTCGACCAGTGGATCGCCCGCGCCACCAGTTCCTTCCCGGTTCCCGTTTCGCCCAGCAGCAGCACGGTGGCATCGCTGGCCGCCACTTTCCCCACCTGCTCCATGACGGCTTCCAAGGCCTTGCTCTGCCCGATGATTTCCCCGAACCCCAGTTCGGTATCGATTTCCTGTTCGAGATAAAGTTTTTCTTCCGTCAATTTCTTCTTGGCTTCGCGTAAGGCTTCGGCCGTCTCCCGGAGTTCGGTGACGTCGGTGCTGGCGCCGGTGATTCCAATCACCGCGCCCGCCGCGTCAAAAACCGGTTCGATCGTCGTATCGAAATAGTGCTTCTTGCCGCGGTAAGTGAGCTGCATTTCGTCCCGTACTCCCGTTCCGGTCTCCAGCACTCGCCTCCGGACTTCCGTGGCGCGCGCGGCCTCCGCGGCGGCGAAAACGTCGCTCACGGTCTTTCCCAGTTTCTCGCTGTCCGACAACGGAGGCTGCGAATTGTACATCCAGGTGTAGCGCAAATCCCGGTCCTGGTTGAACACCGCAATCGGAGAGTTCTTCAGGGCCACACGGAACCGTTCTTCGCTTTGCCGCAGCGCCTCCTCGGCCTGCCTGCGTTCAGTCAAATCGATAAAGGTGACGAAGTTGCGATCGCCGATCACCCGGCCAAGAACCCGCACATATTTCTCGGTCCCATCGTGACATGTGATCGTAACCTCGTTGGGTTCAATCTCGCCCTTCGTCCTGGCCGCCTCCATGCGTCGTTGCCAGTTCCGGGAAAGCTGTTCCCGATAGACTGGGTCGGGATACGCCAAAGGCCACCACTCCGCAACTGTCGGGAACTGTTCGATCGAATATCCAAACAGTTCGAGGAACTTGGGATTCTGATAGATCGTCCGCTCTTCGTCCCCAGACGTCAGGACCACTCCAACCGGGAGGTGGTCAAGGACAAGTTTTTCAATCCGTTCACGCTCGCGTAAGGCCTCTTCCGCCAGCTTTTGTTCGGTGATGTCCTCCACTAGACCCATGTGCCAACGGCGCGTCTCTCCTTTGCTCCACATCGGCACCACCAGAATCCTCACCCAGCGCACCGATCCATCGGGGCGAACATACCGTTTGTCGGTGTCGTAATTTGCCAGTTCTCCCTCGGCGAGCTGGCGCAGGAACTCACCGGTGTTCCCAACATCATCGGGGTGGGTAATGCTCGCCACGTCGATCTGCAGCAGTTCTTCTTCGCTGCGCCCGGCGATTTCGCAGTACTTCGGATTGACTTGCAGGAAGCGCCCGGTGCACGAATCGACCAGTGCAATGCCAATCGGAGACCGCTCGTAAACTGCCCGGAATCGCAGTTCGCTTTCCCGCAGCATCGCCGCTGCCCGCTTGCGCTCGGTGATATCCCGCAAAATGCAGGCAACGCGATCGATCCCAGTTGGACCTTCTATCGGCAGGTAGGTGCAGGCGAGGTCGCGGACACCGAGTCCGGGGTAGTGCTCAGACTGGGCCTCATAGCTGACGATGTGGCCGGCAAAACTCTCATCCAGTTTGCCCTTGACGGTCATTTCATAGAGCTCGGGTTGGACGACCTCGGTCACATGACGCCCGATCAACTGCTCTTTGCTGATTCCTCGATAGCGCAGCGCTGCCCGGTTCGCGAGCAGGTAGCGGCGGTCGCGGCTGACCACCACGATCATCTCTTCCAGGTTCTCCACTACTCTTTCGAACTCGCGCAGCCGATCCTCCGCCCGCTTCCGCTCGGTGATGTCGCGCGATATGGACACGCAATATTCCCGGTCCAGTCGCACCTGTTGCATATTCACTTCCACCGGAAACGTGGTTCCATCTTTTCGCCGGTGCACTGTTTCCATGATGGCGAATCCCGACTCCCGCAACTGCTGCCGCACGCGATCGAGCAAACTCTTGTCGGCGTTCGGGTCGATGTCAAAAACCGTCATCGACAAAAGCTCTTCCCGGCTATACCCAAGCTCCATACATGACTTCTCATTCACATCGAGGAAACGCAGGATCTCCGGATCGATCACCTTAATGGCATCGTTCGATTGGTCCAGCAGCGCCCGGAACAGCGTCAGTTCGCGGATCGTCCGTTCCTGTTCGCGCGCCGTCTTCAGCAGCTCTCCGTTGCTCGCGTGCAACGCTTTCTCCGCCCGCTTCCGTTCGGTGATGTCGCGCGACACCGCCACGCCGTACTCGCGGTCCAGTCGCACCCTTCTTAGATTCACTTCCACCGGAAACGTGGTTCCATCTTTCCGCCGATGCACTCTTTCCGTGGTTAAAAACGCCGCCTCCTGCAACTGTTGCCGCACCCACGTTCGCGAACCTTCGTCGTAATCCGGGTCGATGTCAAAAACCGTCATCGACAGAAGTTCTTCCCGGCTGTACCCGAGCTCTACGCACGCCCTCTCATTCACATCGAGAAAACGCGCGGTCTCCGGATCGACTACCTCGATGGCATCGTTCGATTGGTCCAGCAGCGCCCGGAACAGCGTCAGTTCGCGGATCGTCCGTTCCCGCTCCCCCGCCGTCTTCAGCAGCCGTTCGTTGCTGGCGCGCATTGCCTTTTCCGCCCGCACTCGTTCCGTGACGTCGTGCGCTATTCCCCGCACAATCGGCTTCGCCACTCCTTCGGTGCGCAGTGTGTTGTGATACTCCCAGATCCGCTGCTCGCCCGATCGCGTCAAGACCGCCAACAGGCCGCGAGCCTCGCCCGTGTGCTCGATCTCGTGCAAATAGGCATCGAACTGACCGTGGAATTGCGGATCGACAAAATCCCGCATTGGCTTCCGCAGAATTTCTTCTACGCTGTAACCCAGCAGACGCGCGGGAACGGGATTGACCGACAGGAATCGGCCTTCCAGGTCGTGGACACACAACAGGTCTTGGCTGTGCTCAACCAGATCGCGATACCAGTCTTCGTCTTCTTCCAGGGCCCGCCGGATCGGGTCCCACGCGACTGGCAACTCTTCCGGGAAGTGGCGCTTCCGTTCCCCAGGGTGCAATGCCATGGCTCACCCCTAAGCGAGCCGCTCGGAATCTTAGTAATTAGTTATTGGCCAGATCTATTCCAGCGGTCGCCCCAAAAATTTTTATTACGCCTAGAGGTCCTTCGAGAATCTCCTCTAAGTTTTGCCTGGTTATAACCTACACTTACTCAAACTTGTCCGAGTCTCCTCGGTCTTTTATCGGGAAATCTAGCGGAGTATAATTTTTCGTTAGGCTCTTACGAAATACCACTTTAGTGCACAAGAAGGCACGGACTGGCAAGGTTACTCGCGATAACTCAAGCGCCAAACCTCTCGGCGGCGCGAGCCTTTGCCTTTGCGGCCTCCTCTTCTCGATTCTTCGGCGGGGCACTGGTGTCGAGCGAGTGCAGAAGACGAGCGGAGATACCAGCGATTTCATCGATGGCCGCCAGAAACGCGGCTTCGTTGGCCTTCGACGGTTTATTAAAGCCAGTGATTTTTCTCACGAACTGAAGCGACGCCGCCCGAACCTCCTCGTTGGTGACGGGCGGATCGAAGTTGAAGAGAGTTTTGATATTGCGGCACATCCGGTTACAACCTCCCAGTGTCACATCGATGGATCGGGACTTCTCAAAGCGTGAGAGAAGTTAGTCACCTTTCGAGCGGGCTCGATGGTGACGACCGTGACATTTTCTCATTTTTCTCGCTTTTTTGTGTCCAATCATCGCCCGACAGCCAGTTTGACGCCAGGAGCGTACCATGGTACATTTGTACCATGATAACCGAATCGCAACTCATGATCGAGCGTGTGCAGACCGGCGTGCGCATGGAAAAACGGCTGCTCAAGGTGCTCAAGGCTCTCGCGGAATATCACGACTTGTCCCTGGGTGACCTGCTCGAAGGCATCGTGCTCCACGCCTTCGATGGCAAGACTCCTTTCAGCTCCGAATCGCTCAAACGCATTCATGACCTGAAAAAGTTCTACAGCCTCGACCTCGATTCCAGCGCCAGCCACCGCCTCACCGAAATCAAGCGGGCCTCGCGGAACAAGAGCGCATTGGAAACGAAAACCTCGGAGCGGAACGCCTTGAATAAGAAAATCCCGGATAAGAAAATCCTGGATAAGAAAGTCTCGGAGAAGAAAAAATGACACAAGATCGATTCCCTGCAGCGTTGCGCATCTTGCAGTGGGCGCTGGGCCTGGTAATCCTGGAGGAGTCGCTGCGCTTCGCATTCTCTCCGGGAGCCGCGCAGGCGTTCGCTAAAACCGGGATGCCCAACTTCATTCACCTTACCTTGGCTTATACGGAGATCGTGGCTGCCATTCTGTTTCTGGTCCCGCGGGCCACGGTGATCGGCGGATGGTTGTTGATCGTCGTGCTCGCTTCCGCGATTGTTCTCCATCTGCTGCACGGATGGTTCGATGTAGGAGCGCTGGTGGTTTATGCGGCGGCGGCGTGGGCGGTGGTGGAAGGAAGTCGGCCCCAGCATAAAAAGCGAACATGACTAGCGACGAATGACTGGCGACGAAAATGACTGGCGACGAAAATGACTGGCGACGAGCTGATCCAACAATTCGAGGACGGTACCACTCCCGCCAACACCTTCCACCATGCCGACCACGTCCGGCTGGCCTTCGAGTATCTCTGCCGCTATTCGGTTCTTGAAGCGCTGCAACGATTCCCGGATGCATTGCAGCGGTTTGCCGCAGCCCAAGGCAAAGCGCAGCGCTATCACGAGACCGTTACTTGGGCCTATCTGCTTCTGATTCGCGAGCGCATCGCCCGCGCTGGCAGCGCGCAAACTTGGGAAGAATTCTCCGAGCGCAATCCAGACCTGCTCGCCTGGAAAGGCGGCGTGCTGGCGACTCTCTACCGGCAAGAGACGCTCGACTCCGACCTCGCCCGTCACATCTTCGTCCTCCCCGATCGGGGGTGTGATGTTCTCGGCAGCAAAAAGCCTCGGTCTGGAATTTCCTGACACCTGACACCTGACACCTGCCTCCTTGAAGCCAGGCCACTTCGGCGTTAGTATTTCGAGTTCGCTCCTATCGCGACTTTTTCGAGGGCCGATGCCGCAAAATTATGTTCCCATCTTTCTCTTCCTCGCCGTCGTCGGCATCCTGATTCCGGTCACGCTGCTAATTGCCAGAATCATCCGCACGCAGAGTCCGAACCGCGTCAAGCTGATGCCTTACGAGTGCGGCATCGATCCCTACGACGACGCGCGCGGGCGCTACACCGTCCGCTATTACATCATCGCCATACTGTTTGTCATCTTTGACGTGGAAACCATCTTCCTGTTTCCGTGGGCGGTGAAGTTCAAGGCGCTCGGCGTATTCGGGTTGATCGAGATGCTGGTCTTTCTCGTCATTCTGATCGTCGGCTACGTTTGGGTCTGGAAGAAGGGCGCGCTGGAATGGGTGTAGCCGCGACCCTCCCCAATCCGGCTGCTTCCGAGGAAACCTTCAGCGCCAGCCGCTGGACCAGGGGGAACCTGTGGTTTCCGACGCGTATCGTAGTCAGCC
>Ga0116106_1000379_pt1 | contig 26060 bp, 24 predicted proteins | sample June2015DPH_6_50_FD_89717 | JGI IMG/M metagenome (GOLD analysis project Ga0116106, IMG submission 89717) | Peatland microbial communities from SPRUCE experiment site at the Marcell Experimental Forest, Minnesota, USA - June2015DPH_6_40 | ecosystem: Environmental > Terrestrial > Soil > Wetlands >...
ATCCAGGTCGCGCCCGAAGACTGCACCGGATGCGGCATCTGTGTCGATATCTGTCCCGCCAAGAATAAGAGCGAGACGCGCCTGAAAGCGATCAACATGGTGCCGCAACCGCCGCTGCGCGAGCCCGAGCGCGAGAGCTGGGATTTCTTCCTCAAGATTCCAGAGATTGATCGCCGCAAAATCAAAATCACGAACATCCGCCAGCAACAGGTGCAGGAGCCTTTATTTGAATTTTCCGGCGCCTGTTCCGGATGCGGCGAGACGCCCTATCTCAAGCTCGTTTCCCAGCTCTTCGGCGATCGCTCCGTAATCGCCAATGCCACCGGTTGCTCTTCGATCTACGGTGGGAACCTGCCGACTACGCCCTGGGCTAAGAATATCGATGGTCGCGGTCCCGCGTGGTCGAATTCCCTCTTTGAAGACAACGCCGAGTTCGGCCTGGGATTCCGGCTGTCTATTGATAAGCAAACGGAATTCGCCCGCGAACTGCTGCACCGCCTGTCTGCGTCAATCGGAGATGAGCTCGTCACCGCCTTGCTGACGCAACCGCAAAAAGATGAGTCCGATATTTTCGAGCAGCGCCAGCGCGTCGAACTGCTGAAAGAAAAACTGCAGAATCTGAACTCCCCGGAAGCCAGGCAACTGCTGTCCGTCGCCGACATGCTGGTAAAGAAAAGTGTTTGGATCATCGGTGGCGATGGCTGGGCCTACGACATCGGCTACGGCGGCCTCGATCACGTGCTGGCCAGCGGACGCAACGTCAACGTGCTGGTGCTCGACACCGAGGTTTATTCCAACACCGGCGGCCAGGCCTCGAAATCCACGCCGCGCGCGGCAGTAGCCAAATTCGCGGCGGGCGGCAAGCCTGGGCCAAAGAAAGACCTCGGGCTGATGGCTATGAGTTACGGAAATGTCTACGTAGCCAGCGTTGCCATGGGCGCCAAAGACGAACACACGCTCAAGGCGTTTCTGGAAGCAGAAGCCTACGACGGCCCCAGCCTCATCATCGCTTACTCGCATTGCATTGCGCACGGCATCGACATGACCACGGCAATGTCAGACCAGAAAGTCGCGGTCGATTCGGGTCAGTGGCTGCTCTATCGCTACCATCCGGAGCGCACCCACGCCGGCGAGAATCCGTTGATACTCGATTCCCGGACCCCCAACCGCAAGGTCAAAGACTATCTGCAGCAGCAGACGCGATTCAAGATGCTTCAGAAGAGCAACCCTGAACATGCCAAACTTCTCTGGCAAGAGGCGCAGCAAGACGCTGACACGCGCTATCGACTGTACGAATATCTGGCGCAGCGTAAACCAGAACAGGCTGCGGTTCCGGCAGAGACGCGCCATGATCCGCCCGTACCGGTAGAAGCCGTAAAATAGCGGATTATGTTTTGTGGCTGGTTTCATAAATCGGTTTTCGGAAGGGCACGGCTTCACAGCTTGCGGAAAAACTCAGGTTTCGTATCAGGGTATCGCTTTAGCGATACCGTAAGTCGTTCGAAATCGGATGCCCTATAGGGGGGACGTGCCTCCCGAGCCCAGGAATTTTGTCAAACCGCCGAACTGGCAATAACAGTCACAAGAGCGATTCACATCGCGAAGAGGAAACATGATGGACCTAAGCACCAAGTATCTCGGCCTGCAGCTACGCACCCCGCTAGTCGCCTCCGCATCGCCGCTTTCGCAGGAAATCGGCGGAATCCGTAGCCTCGAAGATGCCGGCGCCTCCGCCGTTGTGCTCTACTCCTTGTTCGAAGAACAACTCCATAAGGAGGCGCTGGAACTGGAACTCCATCTCAATGCTGGCACGGAGAGCTTTGCCGAGTCCCTAACCTACTTTCCCCACTCCAGCGAATTTCGCACCGGACCCGAAGGCTATCTCGAACACATTCGCAAAGCCAAGTCCGCGGTGGACATCCCAATCATCGCCAGCCTCAACGGCGCTACCCTCGGTGGTTGGACCAAGTATGCCAAGCAGGTCGAGCAAGCCGGAGCCGACGCCATCGAATGCAATATCTATTCCATCCCGACCAACACGGAGATCTTAGGTTCCGACATCGAGAGCGGTTACCTTGACATTCTCCGGGAAGTAAAACTTTCGGTGCACATTCCGGTAGCCGCCAAGCTCAGTCCGTTTTTCAGCAATCTGGCAAATGCGGCAAAGCGCATGGATCAAATGGGGACTGACGGTCTGGTGCTGTTCAATCGCTTCTACCAGCCTGACATCGACCTGGAAGAACTGGAAATCAAGCCCAACGTGCTTCTCAGTAGCCCGCACGATCTACGGCTGCCTCTGACCTGGATCGGCATTCTCTATGGCCGCATCCGCGCCAGCCTCGCCGCAACCAGTGGTGTGTATGGCCCGGAAGACGTTATCAAACTGCTCATGGTTGGCGCCGATGTGACGATGATGTGCTCGGCTCTATTACGGTTTGGAATCGGCCATCTTCGTCATGTGGAACAAGGCGTTCGAAAGTGGATGGAAGAGCACGAATATGAGTCGGTGCAACAAATGCAAGGTAGTATGAGCCAGCTCCGCTGCTCCGATCCGGGAGCCTTCGAACGCGCCCAGTACATGCGCGCCGTCAAGGGTCTGCAGCACGTGCAGGTCTGAGCTAGACACGTTTGCAATCGTTGGTAGAATGTTGTGCCGAGGTTCACCGTGAACGTTATTGTGGATTTCGACGCCAAGAACAACATCCTGCGCGGAACCCTCGAAGGCCCCATGACGGCCGCGGTTCTGTTGGATTTGTACGCAAAAGCGTCAAAGTATCTGGCATCGCGTCCCCCATGTCGCGGCATTGTTGACCTATCACGAGTGACGGACTTTGAAGTTTCCAGCGCGGCGATAAGGCAAGTGGCGGCGGCTCCACCCGCATTCCCGCCTGGATACATGCGGGTCTTGGTGGTTCCGCAACTTTTCATCTATGGATTAGCGCGTATGTTTCAGATACTCGGCGAAAAGACTCGCCCGGAGTTGCAGGTGGTTCGTACGATGGACGAGGCGTACCATTTGCTGGGCGTGGAATTCCCAGACTTTCACCCACTGAGCTGACCACTGCCACCTATATTCCTCGCTCATCAAGGTCAGAGGTCCGAGGTGAGAGGTCAGATTTTAGAGGTAATAACCATGATATATCCCTTAGGTCTTTACCTCTGCAATCTGACCTCTAACCTCTGACCTCAGCGGTTTAACCAGAAATGTGACCAGCCTCACAATGCATGGTGCCCAATGTCACCGCCACATCCGCGGAGACGGCTTCTAATGGAAACTGACGGAATCCGCAGCGCGGCGGTCGCAGGCTCAAGCCGGGTCGACCGCTTCGCCTGGAGACCGTCTGGGCAGCGCCGTTTGAATGAGGTGAACCATGGCAGGTCAAGCGCGCGGTAGGGTCACGGTCGATGTCGAGGAATGCAAGGGATGCGGACTCTGCGTCGAGTCCTGTCCCCCCAAGTGCCTGGAACTCGGCCCGGAGTTGAATGCTTACGGGGCTCATCCCGCCCACTACACCGGGCAGGACTGTACGGGTTGTGGAATCTGCTTCTATTGCTGCCCGGAGCCGGGCGCGATTACCGTCTATCGCATGAAAGCGAAAGCAAAGGCGCCGGCGCTGGCGCTGGGAGGCCAACATGCGACAGCTCTGTAAAGGCAACGTCGCCGTGGTAAAGGGCGCGATTCTCGCCGGGTGCCGCGCCTATTACGGATATCCGATTACTCCAGCCAGCGAAATCGCCGAAGCGGCTGCACTCTATTTCCCTCAGATCGGTGGAACCTTTCTGCAAGCCGAAAGCGAAGTCGCCGCCATCAACATGGTGTATGGAGCAGCCGCAGCTGGGGTCCGCGTCATGAGCGGTTCCTCCGGCCCCGGCCTCAGCCTGATGCAGGAAGGTATGTCCTATCTCGCCGGCTCCGAACTTCCCTGTGTGATCGTGGATGTAATGCGTGGCGGACCGGGCCTCGGCAACATCGCTCCCGAACAAAGCGACTATTTCGCCATGGTGAAAGGCGGCGGCCATGGCAACTACCGCAATATCGTGCTCGCTCCCGCATCGGTGCAGGAGATGGCCGATCTCACCATGCTGGCCTTCGATCTCGCCGACAAATATCGCAACCCGGCAGTCGTCCTGACCGACGGCTTCGTCGGGCAAATGATGGAACCGCTCGATCTGGAAGACAGAGAGACTCAGCCGCCTGAAAAACCGTGGGCCATCAAGGGAACACCCGAGACGCGCGCCAATTTCATCAGTTCCATTTATCTCGAACCCGATGAACTGGAACAACACCAGCGCAGAATGGAAGCCAAGTACATCCGTGCGCAGGAAGCCGAACCGCGTTGCGAGCTCTGCTATGCCGAAGACGCCGAGATATTGCTCGTGGGATACGGCATAGTTTCCCGAGTGTTGCTCTCCACGGTCGAGGCACTGCGCAAAGAAGGGGTGAAAGCCGGCCTGTTCCGGCCCATCACTCTATGGCCCTATCCTTCGAAGGCGCTGGTGACGGCGGCTGCGAAGACTAACGTGCAAAAGGTTTTGGTCGTCGAATTGAGCAACGGGCAAATGGTTGAAGATGTGCGCCTGACACTGAACGGCAAGGTGCCGGTGGAGTTCTACGGCCGGGTAGGTGGCAACGTGCCCTCGGTCCAGGAACTGCAAGAGCAAGTGTTGACACGCATGGCCGTGGCGGTCTGAGACCGGTTCCCGAGGATCTGGTTTTGAGATCTGATCTTGAAAGGTGACGAAAATGGCAAACGAGGGTGGGGTCAGCGTAATGGATCCGGAACTTAAGCTGCCAGAACTTAGGCTGGACGCAAAGCTGGAAGTCAAATCTGAAAATAACTCCGCAGTCAATCCGCAAGCCAACCCCAAAGTAGAAGACGACGCCTACGAACTCATCCACTCCAAATCGCCGCTGTTCTATGACCTGTACGAACGCAAGTCAGAACTCAAGCACCAGACCCACTACTGCCCCGGCTGCGGACACGGCGTCGCCCACAAGCTGATTGCCGAAGCCTTGCAGGAACTCGGGCTGCAGGACAGGACCATATTCGTAAGTCCCGTGGGTTGTTCGGTTTTTGCTTATTACTATTTTGATGTGGGCAACGTGCAAGTCGCCCACGGTCGAGCGCCGGCTTCGGCCACAGGTATCAAACGATCCTGCCCCGATAAGATTGTCATCTCCTATCAGGGAGATGGCGACTTGGCGGCAATCGGCACCGCTGAAATCGTGCATGCCGCCAATCGCGGTGAAAAGATCACCGTCTTTTTCGTGAACAACGGAATCTACGGCATGACTGGCGGACAGATGGCGCCCACAACTCTGGTCGGGCAGAAAAGCACAACTTCTCCCTGGGGCCGCCGCCCGTCGAATGAAGGCTTCCCGCTGCACATGGCGGAACTGCTCGCCACGCTCGAAGCTCCGGCATACGTCGAGCGCGTCGCGCTTTCGGACAACAAGAACATCATGAAAGCCCGCCGGGCGATTCGCAAAGCGCTCGAAATCCAGCGGGACGGCGCGGGCTTCTCGTTTGTAGAAATCCTTTCGCCATGCCCAACCATCTGGGGCAAAGACCCTGTCGAAGCGCGGCGCTGGGTTCTCGACAAGATGACGCCAACCTTCCCCCTGAATGTTTTCCGCGACCGCAGGCCGGAAATACCACTCGGCAACGAGCCGCCGCAACGCCCCGTAGCAGACGTATTAGGAATCACGCCGAAAGCAGCGGCACACGATGCCTCCAAAACGAAACACGCCCATCGCTTTCGCGACGTGAAAATCAAAATCGCAGGCTTCGGAGGACAGGGCGTGCTGCTGCTCGGCCAACTCCTCATCGAAATGGGCATGCGCGAAGAACTAGAAGTTAGCTGGTTGCCGTCGTATGGACCAGAGATGCGTTCGGGCAGCGCGCACTGCCACGTATGCCTGTCGAAAGAGCGGATCGGATCGCCGCTCGTCTCGCACCCGGATGTGCTCGTGGCCATGAATGAGTTTTCGCTGCGGAAGTTTGCCCACGAAGTCGTGAGCGGCGGAATCATTCTTTATAACGGCGCCAGCGTACCGGCCGACTTCAGCGCTCCAACCGTGCAAGTGGTCGCGATTCCAGCTTCAGAGATTGCCGACAAACTCGGTTCAACGAAAGTAACCAACATCGTGATGATGGGAGCGCTGCTGGAAGAGACGGAGTGTCTGGCTCCCGGCACTGCATTGAGCGTGCTCGAAGACAAGGTAAAGAAACTCGATCTGCTGGAAATTGATCGCAAAGCACTCACCGCGGGCCGCCTGTTTATCGATGAACAAGCGCACATTGGCGCCGTAAGCCAGCCCGACGGCTTCGCTTAGAAGGATGTCGCGGACTTTGATTCGTATCACAGCATGCCGCAATTGCTCAAGCGGACTTTGATTCGTATCAGGGCATGCCTTCAGGCATGCCGCAATTGCTGCGATAGAAAAGCGCCTTTAGGCGCCGAGGCCAGACGTTGGAGTCTCAACAAACCCTCCACGCATTGGGGTTGGTCAGCCTTAAACGGTTCCTCATCTTCGTTACGATCCCATTTTGCAAACATCAATTGAGAGATGCATCCTACAATAGCTTAGAGGAGAATTTTCAATGTCGACCGCCTGGACATCTCGCTACGCCCTACGCACCAAGCGCATCATCAGTTCCCAAATCCGCGAGTTGTTGAAGTTCACCCAAAGACCCGGAATGATCTCCTTTGGCGGCGGCCTCCCCGCTCCCGACGTTTTCCCTGTCCAACGCTTTGAGGAAGCCTGTCACAAGGTGCTTACCGAGCAGGCATCTTCAGCCCTCCAGTATGGGGAAACCGAAGGCTACAGACCCCTGCGTGAATTGATTGCAAACAACATCGCGCGCTATGGCATCAAGGCGAAGGTGGAGAACGTCCTCATCACCTCCGGCTCGCAGCAGGCGCTCGACCTGATCGGCAAGCTTTTTATCAATGCCGGAGATCGCCTGCTGGTGGAAGCGCCGACCTATCTCGGAGCCCTGCAGGCTTTCAACGTGTATGGCGCGGAATATGAGTCGGTTCCGATCGACGAAAACGGCCTGCGCACCGACCTTTTGGAGGACCGTCTGCGTTCCGGCCCTAAGTTTATGTACGTACTGCCGAACTTTCAGAACCCCGCCGGAACCACATTGTCGGAAGGGCGTCGCCACGAACTGGTGTTGCTGGCTGAAAAATATGGCATTCCGATCATCGAAGATGACCCCTACGGTCAGTTGCGCTATGAAGGCGAACACCTCCCATCGCTGGTTGTGCTCGACCGCGAGAACCTGCGCCGCGACGACGGCTATTCCATCGGCAACGTCATTTACCTGAGCACATTCTCGAAGACCCTCGCGCCCGGCCTCCGTCTGGGATGGATCGTGGCTCCTCCCGAGGTCATCACCAAGCTGGCGCAACTGAAGCAGGGTGCCGACCTGCACACTTCGACTTTCACCCAGTTCGTGGCCTACGAAGTAGCGCGCGATGGATTCCTCGACAAGCACGTCAAGCTGATTCGTCAGATCTATCGCGAACGGAGGGACGTAATGCTGCAGGCGCTGAAAGAATTCTTCCCCCCCGCAGTAACCTGGACTCATCCTCAGGGAGGGCTATTCCTCTGGGTGACTTTGCCCGAGGGACTGGACATGCAGGCGATTTTCAATTCAGCGATCGAGCAAAATGTGGCGTTCGTGCCCGGCAATTCCTTCTACGCTAACGACGCCCGCGAAGGCTCCCGCCACATGCGCTTGAACTTTTCCAACGCCGCTCCCGAGCAGATACGAGAGGGCATACGCCGTTTGGCCGCAGCGGTGAAGAGTCACCTGACAAGCACGACACTCCGATTGAAGCTGCCGCTCGAAGTGTAGATCTTCGCGTAGGGGCAGGCGCCCTCACCTGCCCAGCCGAGCGCAGCTCGGCCCCTGCACGAGGCCACAGCAACGGAATCTACTCCAGCACAAAGATGTTTTTCTCTGCGCACATCTCCTTCAGCGCCCTCGGCCACACCGTAACGCTGACTTCTCCAAGATGCGCCTTGCGCAGCAACAGCATCAACGTCCGCGACTGCCCGATTCCACCGCCGATCGAAAGTGGTATCTGGTTGTTCAGGATCGCCTGGTGATATGGCAGCCGCATAAAGCCCAACTGGTTAGCCATCGTAAGCTGCTGCTTCAGCGTCTCGGCCGTAACTCGAATGCCCATGGATGTCAGTTCATGGCGCCGTTTGGTAACGGAGTTCCAGACCAGGATGTCGCCATTCAGCCCATGCGTATCTTTGCCGGTCTGATCGTGAGTGTCAGTGACCCAGTCGTCGTAATCGGCGGCGCGCATCTCGTGCGGATACCCGTCCTTCAGCGGCCAGCCAATCCCTATAATGAAGATCGCGGGATACTTCTGCAGCACCGCCGTCTCCCGCTGCTTGCGCGGCAGGTCGGGATACATGTCGAGAATTTCCTCGGCCTGCAGGAATTTCAACTCCGCTGGCAGATCCGGATAGCGCGAGTCTTTCAATTGCGGAAACAGAGATTGCGCAAACTTTTCCGCGCCGACGATCACTTTCCAGATTTTGCTGACAATCGCCTTCAGAAAATCGAGCTTGCGCTGCTCCGTTGTGATCACTCGCTCCCAGTCCCACTGATCGACGTAGGCGGAATGATCGTGATCCAAAAAATAGTCCTTGCGAACGGCGCGCATGTCGGTGCAGATGCCCTCACCAACTTTGCAGTCGAATTGCTTAAGCGCAGTTCGTTTCCACTTGGTCGCGGCTTGCACCACCTGCGCGTCGATGGGATGCAGATTGCGATCATTTGAGATATGGAACTGAATCGGTGTGCGCGAGCCGTCGCGATCGAGCATGTCGTTGACACCGCTCTCCACGTCCACGATGAGCGGCACCTCGACCATCATCAGGTTGAGTTCCTTGCACAGATTGTCCGCGATATAGCGTTTCACCTGGAAAATCGCCTGCTGCGTCTCTTTCGGGGTCAGTAGCGAACGGTAACCCTGCGGTAAAATCTTTTCGAGTTCGTTGTAATCGCCGATTCCCGGCCCAGCCAAGTCGGCTTTTTTGTCTTTCTTATCCAGTACAAGCGTGCTCATGCGATTTCTCCTTTTGCAGACGGATTCCGAGGCAACGACGTCCGTCGCCGCGCCGTCTATCGAAGTTTCGGATTAAGAGAGGGAGTAGCGCCGGAGGGCGCAGCGTGTACGGGGTCACCTTTGGCGTAATGTGTTTGCTTGTGTTCCAGGACTACCGCAACTGTCAGCAGAATTCCGATAAGTCCAAATACTAACAACGCGAGCAGAGCCATCAGAAGGATCGGCATAGCTACACCTCGCTGCTACACAATTGTCTCGTCTGATGGCAGCAGACGCTGTGACCGTAGTCACCTATTGACGTGACCCCAGGTTTTTCAGCTTAGCCCCTGAGTAAAGCACATCACGCTCGCCAAGTCACCAGTTAGGGTGACACGGGTCACTGCGGCTGTTCCCTGCAACCATTGAAACTGCCACTAGGCAGCCATAACACTGCTGAGTTCTGTTACATCCTGTTCTTGGAGGGTCGTACTTGTGGTTACTTTCGCAACACTTACACGACTGCGACAAGAACCGCTAATTTCATCGCGTTGCAAAACTTCACAAGGAGAAGAAAACGAAATCATGAAGACGACAAAGCTGGTGATGCTGGTAATGATAATCGCGGTAGCCATTTTCATTCTGATCCCCAATCTATCCTGGGCTGAAGACGGAGCCGCTCTCTACAAGTCAAAATGTGCAGCCTGCCACGGCGCCGATGCAGTTGGCAAGCCCGCAGCGAAAATTCCGAGCCTCATTTCGGACGACGAAAAGAAGAAGTCAGATAGCGACCTTGCCACCGCGATTACGGGAACGGCCAAACACCCGGCCCCGGTAAAGGGTCTGGCCGCTGACGACGCCAAAGCAATCGTTACCTATATTCGCACTCTGCAGAAGTAGTAGTTGGCGGAAGTCTTTGGCCTGTTCCCTGCCCCTGTCGAATTGCCGGCAGCAACTGGAGCGGGCCTAAGGGAAAGATATGAAGATGTCCGGCTCAATTCGGCGCTCGGAGCGGAAAATCTGCCGATCCGTAGCCGGTCGGACAGCTTCTCCTCTGTTTGCATTTCCAAAGGGAATAAGGCATACGGGTCTGGGCACACACATCTCCGGACCCGGTTCTTTCTTTAATAGTCGGTCTGCTGAAAATTTCTTATACGGTTCCCAAGTCTGTTCCGTTAAAGCGCACTCCTACTTCGTACATTCCACCGGAATGGAAGTCCCGCTTGGGACCGACAACAAAGAGGAGCAATTTCCATGAGTAAAGCAATCCTGTATGACGCGACCATATGCATCGGTTGCAAACAGTGCGAAGGTGCCTGTGCACAGCAAAACAAGCTGCCCTATGACGACACCGTCGCCGCCGAGTCGGTGCAATCGGCACATAAATACACGGTCGTTCTGACCAGGAACGACAAATTCATGCGCCGCCTCTGCATGCACTGCGAAAAGCCCACTTGCGCATCGGTCTGTCCCGTTGGCGCCTTCCACAAAACAAAAGAAGGCCCAGTCGTATACGACGTCTGGAAGTGTATCGGCTGCCGGTATTGCATGGTGGCGTGCCCGTTCAACCAGCCAAAGTACGAATGGCAATCGCTGAATCCGCGGGTCCGCAAATGCATCATGTGCCCCGACCGCATCGCCGCCGGCAAGCAGACCGCATGTGCCGAGATCTGCCCGACCGGCGCCACCAAGTTCGGCGAGCGCGACGACCTCATCGCTGAAGCAAAGGAGCGTATCCGGCAAAATCCCTCCAACTATTTGAATCGAATCTACGGCCTTAACGAAGTCGGCGGAACGTCGGTCCTCATTCTTGCCGCGGCAAATGTCGAAGACTATGGGTATCCCGCTTCCGCAAAAATCGGCGACACTCCAATGCCGGAATATACCGGGCGAGTGATGGAAAGAATTCCGGACTTTATCCCGATCTGGACGTTGGTCTTGGGCGGCATTTATTGGGTCTCCCATCGTCGCGACGAAGTAGCCGAGGCTGAAGCAGAAGAAAAGAAGCTGAACGAGAGCGAAAAATCCGGGGGTGAAAAATAAAAATGAAGATCAAGCTGACCTTTTGGAGAGTTGTTTTCATTGTGATCATGGCCCTCGGCCTGTACTCCTCATATATTCGCTACTTCCATGGCTTGGGCGCAGCTACAAACATGAGTGATCAGTTCCCCTGGGGCCTCTGGATCGGCTTCGACTGCCTGTGCGGGGTCATGCTGGCGGCGGGCGGCTTCATCATGGTCGGCGCCGTCTACCTGTTCAACGTCGAACGCTTGCACGCCGTGGTGCGCCCCGCCGTGTTGACCGCCTTCCTCGGCTACGTCCTCTTCATCGTTGGCCTGCTGTTTGACCTCGGTCGTCCCTGGTACATCTGGCATCAGCTCATCTACATGAACTTCCACTCGGTTATGTTCGAGGTGGGCATGTGCGTAATGACTTATACCACTGTCCTCTTCTTCGAATTCCTTCCCAACGTATTCGAAGCTCTCCATTGGCCGACTCCCATCAAGTGGATCAAGAAGATTTACCCGGTGCTGATCGTTCTGGGCATCTTGCTCTCCACCCTGCACCAGAGTTCGCTCGGCTCCCTGTACCTGATCATGCCGAGCAAACTCCATCCCTTCTGGTACACCCCAGCGCTGCCGTTCTTCTTCTTTGCCTCGGCGGTTGCGGTTGGCTTGGCCATGACCATCTTCGAATCCACACAGAGCGCGAAGGTCTTCGGCCGGCAACTTGAACTCTCAGTTCTGGTCACCCTGGGCGGTGCTTTGCTGGTCGCTCTCTGGGTCAACGCGCTGCTGCGTTTCGAGGACTACTACCATCGTGGCCTGCTTGGGCAAATCCTTAAACCGAGCTACGAAGCGTACTTTCTGTGGCTCGAACTGGCGCTGACTTACCTGATTCCCATCACCATCCTCAGCTTCAAGAAAGCCAGGCTGTCGCCACAGTGGCTGTATCTGGCCTCCATCTTTACTGTGCTCGGATTCATCACCAATCGCCTCAATATTGCTCTCATCGGCTTTGAGACTTACGTCGGCCATCACTACGTCCCGAAGTGGACCGAGTTCTCCATCACATTAATGATCGTCGCCATGGGTTTCGCCCTGTTCGGCGTGGCGGTGAGGTACCTGCCCATTTTCGGCGAAGAGCAAGCCCATGCGGTGCAGCCGCGTCTCGGAAGAGAAGCCGAAGCCGGGCGCGCGGTGGTTACGCCGGTGTTAGGCCATGCCGGAGACTGATCCAATTCGCGGCGATCCGAGATCGAAGCGCCTGACTCAAAGCATTAGCGCAAAATTGATCGGGTCGCTGCTTGCGGTCATGCTCGTCATCTTCGCTCTCCTCGGATACCTGAATATCCGATTGCATCGCCAGGATCTGGAAACCGCCACCCTGGCAAGCGCCGAGCGGGTCAGCGATGTCATCAGCCGCAGCACAGCTTATTACATGCTGCGAAACGATCGAGAAGGTCTCTACCACTCCATCAAAACCATCGCGGATGAGCCCGGCATGGTCAAGGTCCGCATCTTTGACCAGGAGGGACGGATCGGCTACTCCACCGATCCGGCGGAAGTCAGCCACGTCCTCGACAAGAAGGGGGAGGCCTGTTATGGCTGCCACGCCCAATCCCAGCCGCTGGCGCGCCTGAATCGTCCCGATCGCTTTCGCATTTATCGCAGCTCCAATGGGCAACGCGTGCTCGGAATTATCACTCCCATCGAAAATCAACCCAGTTGCTCCAACGCCGAATGTCACGCCCATCCTGCCGACCAGCAGGTTTTAGGTGTGCTGGACACAGATCTTTCGCTGGCAAAAGCCGACGCGCAACTTGCGGTCGGCAGCGTCCGCATGTTCTCTTACACCGTCGGCGCCATGCTGATTGTCGCAGTTTTGAGCTGGCTATTTGTGTGGCGGGTCGTCGACATACCCATCACAGCCCTCAAGCAAGGCACCGAACACCTCTCCCAGGGCGAACTTGGTTACCAGATCGAGGTGCAATCCGACGACGAAGTGGGGAACCTCGCTCGTTCCTTCAACGGCATGAGTCTGCAGTTGCGCGTCGCCAATGAAGAGATCGTCAGCTGGACCAAGACTCTCGAAGATCGCGTCGAGCAGAAGACGACGGAACTCAAGCGCGCCCACGAGCACGTGCTGCACGTGGAGAGGATGGCGTCCATCGGCAAGATGGCAGCCGTGGTGGCGCATGAGGTCAACAATCCGCTCTCCGGAATTCTCACCTATGCCAAACTGCTGCGGAAGTGGGTGGGGACTGGCCAAACCGAACATGAAAAACGCGAGGAGGCCATGCAGTGTCTCGAGTTGATCGCCGCTGAAAGCCGGCGCTGCGGCGACCTGATCAAGAACCTGCTTCGCCTCTCCCGAACTGCGCCCATGAACGTGCAGTCGACCGACCTCAATGCCGTGATTGACCGTTGCCTGCTGCTGGTGCGGCATCAACTGGAGCTAGGCGGAGTCGAACTCCAGGTGAACCTTGCAAAAGACCTACCGCTCGTGCTCTGCGATCCGGCCCAGATTGAACAAGTCTTCATAGCATTGATCCTGAATGCAATCGATGCCATGCCCCGCGGTGGCACTCTCTGGCTTGAGAATCGGCTGATTCACACCAACACTAACAACGAGGCGGAAATCGAGATCCGGGTGCGCGACAACGGAACCGGCATCGCTCCCGACATACTGCCGCATATCTTCGAACCTTTTCTGACCACCAAAGAAAGTGGGCACGGAACTGGGCTGGGCTTGGCGATTGCTCGCGGCATCGTGGAACGGCATAAAGGGCGCATCGAAGTCCAATCGGAATTGGGGCTGGGCACGACTTTTGTCGTGACCCTTCCAAGTCAACCTCCGGACGCTTCACTGGCCGCCATTGGCGCCGGGGATGCCGCCATGAAGGTGAGGTGATTGAAGTGAGCACACAGGTCACACAAGGAAGACTGCTAGTTGTAGATGACGAATTAAGCGTGCGCGACTCGCTGGACAAATGGTTTCGCGAGGAAGGCTACGAAGTCGGCACCGCCGAGAATGCCAACGACGCACTTACCCGTCTCGCCGAACACCGCTGGGATGCCGCCCTCGTGGATATCAAGATGCACGGCACCGACGGGATCGAGTTGCAGCGCCGCATGCACGAAATCGACCCCGAGCTGATCGTGATCATGATGACCGGCTATGCCTCAGTCGAGACTGCGGTAGCCGCCCTGAAGAATGGCGCCTACGACTACGTGACCAAACCGCTCGACCCCGACGACATCGCGCACCTGATCAAGAACGCGCTGTCGCATAAACGCACCGCCCAGGAGAATGTACTCTTGCGCGAAACCGTGGCCGAGGTCGCGCGTCCAGAAGACATGGTCGGCCAGAGCGGTCCCATGCGCAAGGTCTTCGATGCCGTTGAGACCGTCGGTCCCACCGACGCCACCGTGTTGATCACGGGCGAAAGTGGTACCGGAAAGGAACTGGTCGCGCGGGCCATTCACCACGCCAGCCCGCGCAGATTTCATCCTCTGGTTGCCATTCACTGCGGCGCTTTGACCGAGACGCTTCTCGAAAGCGAACTCTTCGGACACGAAAAAGGTGCGTTCACCGGCGCCCAGTTCCGCAAGAAAGGCAAATTCGAAATTGCCGAAGGAGGGACGATTTTCCTCGACGAGATTGGCGACATCTCTCTAAAGACGCAAACCGACCTGCTCCGCGTCCTGCAGGAACGCGAAATCACGCGCGTGGGCGGCAACCAGAATATCAAGGTAGACTTCCGCTGCATCGCCGCCACCAACAAGGATCTGGAAAAGCTGATCGAGGAGGGTAAGTTCCGCCCCGATCTTTTCTACCGGCTCAACGTCTTCCGCATTGAGCTCCCGCCGTTGCGCGAGCGCCACGACGATATCCCGGTTCTGGTCGACCATTTCGTTCGCAAGTTTTCTCTGGCTATGAACAAACGCATCAACCGGGTTTCACCTGCTGCCATGAATCAACTGCAGCAGCAGCCCTGGCTGGGAAACGTTCGCGAACTGGAAAATGCGGTGGAGCGCGCCATGGTTGTAGGTCAGGAGCCGGAACTGCAGGAACGGGACTTCCTTTTCAAGGCCCAGACCCTCCCGAACGGCGCCGGCAAGAAGCTGGAGGACATGGAGCGGGCCCACATCCTGCGCGTGGTGGAGGAATGTGGAGGCAATCAGAGCCATGCCGCCGACATACTAGACATCGATCGAGTCACTCTCTATCACAAGCTGAAAAAATACGGCTGGACTCGCACCCCGGTCGAGACACGATAAGACCTAAGACCGACGAAGCTGAATTCTAGAACTGCCCCATGAAGCTGCATCTCTTGCCGATCGGGAACGTGGATGACGGGCTGCTCCAGGATCTGCGCCCCGTCCTCGAAGAAACCTTTCGCGTCCCCTGTAAAGTACTCCCGCTTCGATTGGAGCCTGAGTTCGCCTTCCACGGCGAGCGGCAGCAGTACCACTCGTCTGAGATCCTTCATCGCATGCAGAGTTTTCTCGCCGCGGACTCTTGGCGAATGCTGGGTATAGCGGCGGTGGATCTCTACATCCCGATTCTTACCTTCGTTTTTGGCGAGGCCCAGATGGGTGGACCCTGCGCCGTAGTCTCAGCGCACCGCCTGCGTCAGGAACTATATGGACTCCCGCCCGATGCGCAACTCTTTCGTCAGCGCGTGCTCAAAGAAGCGGTTCATGAACTCGGCCACACCCTCAATTTGACGCACTGCGAAGACTACACCTGCGCCATGGCCCCTTCCCATGCGGTGGAGTGGATCGATCTCAAGGAAAGCACGCTGTGCGACACCTGCAGAGCCGCGGTAACACCGTCGACACAAGTCTCGTCAGCGCGAATCTTCTGAAATACCGATACGCCACCGAACGGTCAATTACTCCGGCGAGTACTGCATCTGCAACTTCGCGTCGTCGGGGTTTGTGGTTGCGGTTAGCGCAGTGATTCCATACTCCAGCCCGTTTTCAAAGGCTCTTAGGTTCAGTTCCCGGAAGCTTGGCGGAACCGAATCCGCGACCGCCTTGCGCACGGCGTCAGGTTCCAGCAGGTGCGTGACGGCGGTGAAGAATCCCACCATCACCGAATTCAGCACCATGCGCTTTCCCAGTTCCTCGGCAATGCGGGTAGCTGGGATGCTGTAGACCTGAACCGAGTTGCTAAGATCCGAAACCCGCACCAGATCCTGCTCGACAATCAGAATGCCGCCCTCTTTCACCTCGGAGCCGAAGCGAACATAGGCTTCCTGCGACAGGATGACCATAATGTCCGGCCGCGTGACGTAGGGATACAGCACCGGCGAATCCGAAAGGATGAGTTGCGCACTGCAGGCGCCTCCCCGCGCTTCCGGACCGAAGTTCTGAGTCATGGTGGCGAAACCACCTTGATAAATCGAGGCTGCTTTGCCGAGCACGATGGCGGAGAGAATTACTCCCTGGCCGCCGAAACCTGCGAGACGAATTTCCGTTAGCTGCATACCATCTCCGCTTGTTCAACAAATTTCTCGCCCAGCGATTCGTGGAATTGTGCTTTCATCATGGTTTGATAGTCGGGGCGCTCGCGATCTACAAATTTGCCCACGATGATTTCCCCGGTCATGGTCATGCCCACTTCACTGGTGGGCGCGCCGTGCCGGACTTTGCTCTTCTCTTTGTAATACTTCATGGCGTCGAGAGCGTCGCCCATCTTGTTCCGGCGCTGATAGAGCGTGGGGCAGGGCGATATGACCTCGATAAAGGAGAAGCCTTTCTTCTGAAATGCCTCGCTGATGGCGCGCGACAGTTGCCGTACGTGGAACGTGGTCCAGCGCGCAACATAAACCGCGCCCGCCGCTTCCACCAGATGCGGAAGATTGAACGACGCCTCGAACACGCCATAAGGATTGGTGGAAGTAGTCGAGTGATCCGGCGTAGTGGGCGCGGTCTGGCCGCCCGTCATCGCGTAGATCAGATTGTTCACGCAGATGACTTTCAGATCGATGTTGCGGCGGGCGGCGTGGATTAGATGATTGCCCCCTATAGCCGAGAGGTCGCCATCGCCCGAATAGACAACCACGTTCAGCTTGGGATTCGCCAGTTTCAACCCGGTGGCGAATGGAATGGCGCGTCCGTGCGTGGTATGAAAAGAATCGAGCTTGACGTAGCCCGCCACGCGCCCCGTGCAGCCAATGCCCGAGACCAGAGCCAGCGATCCCAAATCGATTTTCGATTCGATCAGCGCCCGCGCGAAAGAGTTCACGGTGGTGCCGATGCCGCATCCCGGGCACCAGATATGAGGAATGCGATCGCTACGCAGGAACTGTTCGACTGGGTTGACGACTGGATCTAACTCCAAATTAACCAGATCATTATTAAAGTCAAAGCTGTCGCTCATCGAGCTGCCTCCACAATTACCTTAAGGATGTCTTCGGGGTTGTGAACTCCGCCGCCCGCGTGCGACACCGCAAATGTCTTCGCTTGTCCGGCGGCTGCTCGCTCCACTTCCCGTACCATCTGGCCGAGATTGAGTTCGGGGACAACGAATGCTTTCACTTTCGCGGCCAGTTCGCGAATTTTTTTCTCAGGAAACGGCCAGGCCGTGATCAGGCGCAACTTACCCACCCGCAAACCTCGTTCACGAGCGACTCCGATAGCGCGTTGCGCCACTCGCGACGTAATCCCATAGGAGACGACGACGACATCGGCGCCCTCGAGTTGTTCTTCCTCGAACATGGAAATGCGATCGACCGCGTTAAGAATTTTGTTTTGCAGGCGGCGAACCAGTTTGTCCTGCGTCGGCAGAGTCATGTTGGGATAGCCGCGCTCGTCGTGCGTCAACCCGGTGACATGAAAGTTATAGCCCTCGCCGGCATGCGCCATCTCCGGAACCAGGTCGCCGTTAGTGCCATAGGGGAGATACTCTTCCACCGATTTGTGGGTATGGCGGCGCGGTACGATTTCGATCTCGTCGGCAGAAGGAATCACTACCTTCTCGCTCATGTGCCCCACGACTTCGTCCATCATGAACATCACGGGCACGCGGTATTCCTCGGCCAGATTGAAGGCTTTGATGGTGAGGTCGAAACACTCCTGCGGAGAATTCGGGCACAGAGCAATGATCTCGTAGTCGCCATGCGAGCCCCAGCGCGCCTGCATCATGTCGGCTTGCGCCGGCAGCGTGGGCAGACCGGTGGACGGCCCTCCGCGCTGCACATCCACGAATACGCACGGCGTTTCAGTCATGGCCGCGTAGCCGATGTGCTCCATCATCAGCGAAAAGCCGGGGCCGGAGGTCACGGTAAAGGCTTTGGCTCCCGCCCACACCGCACCCTGCAAGGTGATGGAGGCGGCGAGTTCGTCTTCCATCTGAATAAACGTACCGCCCACTGTCGGCACACGCGCAGCGAAGCGCTCGACCACTTCCGTGGAAGGAGTAATGGGGTATCCGGCGGCGAATCGACTGCCGGCCGCCAGCGCGCCTTCGCAGCAGGCGTGGTCGCCATCCATAAAATGTATGCCCGTGAGCACACCACGGGGGTCAGCTTTTTGAAGAGCAGTCTTCATTTGCCATCTCCCTTAGCAGCCGGATCAACTTTCTTGGGCGGATCTACCTTGCTGGCGCAAATAGCGAAGTCGGGGCAATACATTCCACACAAGTCGCAACCACTGCACTTTTCCGGATGCACAACATGCGGCGGATGGTAGCCCTTGGAATTAAAAGCGGATGAGAGCGCCAGCACGTGGGAAGGGCAAAATTCCACACAGAATCCGCAGGCTTTGCAGCGCTCAACGACGATCGAAACACGTCCCTTTGCCATGAAATCTCCACGCTCTAGGTAATAGAAAACTAACTCACCACCTACTATGACCGTGATTATGTAATAGAAGGGGTACATCTCCGTGTGACAGACATCACCGATCTACGTGAGGCCGCGCACACCGATGGCAGTCTCGCTCGGGGCACGACAGGGGCTATTTCGGTGAGGCAATACACATTCGATTGTGCTTCAGATCACAGCAATCGGGAACACGGTGGGATGACAATAAAAGGTTTGGTGGGAGATTTTCAGCTGTTCAAAAAGGGGGCTGCCATGTTTGAAGCCGAAGTTGAGATGGAAAAACGTTCATCGTTTTTGCCGCTGCTACTTATGATGTGTTTGGTAGTGGCGATCGTTGGGTTAGCAGGCTACATCATACTTCAAGCCCGCGCGCAAACGCCTCTCAGCGCGCAGCAGGCGAACGGCATAGTGGCAGCGGCGCTTGCGGGACATGGTCCCGCCGTCATCCACTTCCGCACCGGCCTGGTGAAACCGAGCGCCGATGAAAAACCTGGCGACCCTAATTATCGATTACTGGAAAAAGCTGGCATTGTTAAGTTGGCCAAAGCGAAGGGGAGCAGCGTCGCGGTCTCGCTCACACCCGCAGGAGAGCGATTGCTGACCAGTATTCCCGGCCTCAAGAAAGAGAAAGAAACTAATGGCGCCTTTTCCTATCAGGCTCCTCTGGCCGACCGGCAACTGGTGAGCATCGCCGGCATAGAGATGAACGGAGCGAATAACGCGACCGTCGCATACACCTGGAAGTGGGTGCCCAATCCATTAGGGGACGTGTTCGACGCGGGCGGTCCGCTGGTGAAAAGCTTCAATCTTTGGGAACGTCAAACCCTGATCACCAAATATGAAGCGGACTTCTATCACGGCGACCCGACAAAATCCACGCTGGCTCTGGCGCGAAACGGACGGGAATGGAAAATCTCCGCGCAATAAACAGCGACAAAGCGTAAAGTAGCAGCGTCGCCGGTTTTTTGTTTCGAAGCTCGCTCGGTTTCACAGAAGCGCGTTTCGTTGAAAGGAGAGAATGTCCATGAAGAAACTGATTTTGATATTTGCTGTCATATTGGTATCCGTCTGCACGGTCGCGGCCCAGGACCAAATGCAGGGCGCCCCGGATAAAACCATAAAACATGTCCCGGTGAAACCCACGTCCCCCGTTTCCGGTAAGGAAATGTACACCGCATACTGTGCGGTTTGCCATGGCACGGACGGCAAAGGCGGAGGTCCGGCGGCCAGTGCGCTGAAGGTTCCTCCCACCGACCTTGCACGGCTGACCCAGAACAACGGAGGAAAATATCCCGCGCTGAAAGTCGAAGCGGCCATTCGCGGAGATTCCTCTTTTCCCGCCCACGGCTCCAAAGACATGCCGGTGTGGGGAGCGTTGTTTTGGAATATGAGCGGCGGGCACGAGGCTGAGGTGCAGCAACGCGTGTCGAACCTGACCCAGTACATCCAATCCTTGCAAGCGAAGTAGGCCGTCGGCTGAGCATCCTTGGCTGAACCTCCTGGGGATCAACATCCTGGGTTGAACATCCTGGGTTGAACATTCGAGGACCGGCTGCAGAGCCGGTCAGGGCACAAGCGCCAGCTTGTGCCCACTTCTTATCTGGTGCGCCCAACCTTGACGCTGGAGAGCCGGGCGTCCTCGCCCGGCCACTAAACTGCCGACACGCGAAACGTGTCCCTCACCTATGACTCATCACCAGGCCTCTGTACGAATCCACCTGCGCAATCGACTCGCAGGCGTTTGGATTTTCGTCGCCATTTCGAGGTAAAAGCACAGCACAAATCACCGGTAAGCATTACCAAGCCCATGTGAGGCAGATCACACTACCATGTATCTCGCAGCACAGCTAACTGTTTCCCCTCGGCGGACACTGGCGGCAGAGGTCTGGCTCAGGTGGCTGGTGGACTGCGCAAGAAGCAACCCATGCAGCGAGCCGGAACCAAGGTTGTTCAGGAGGCTGGTTCATGCTCTCGCCATACGGAATGGAGATTGTGGAAAGCTGCATTACCTGCAAGCTGCGCACGGATCGTATCTTCTGCGACCTGCCCGATACCGCGCTGCAGGCTTTTGAAAACATCAAGTACGCGACCGCGTATCCCCAGGGGGCTGTGTTGTTTGTCGAAGGGCAATTGCCACGCGGCATTTTCGTGCTCTGCAAAGGCAGTGTAAAGCTCTCGATTAACTCCCCGAGCGGCAGAACCGTCATCGTCAAACTTGCCGAGCCCGGCGAGGTCCTCGGGCTCAGCGCCACCATTTCCGGCAAACCTTACGAAGTGACTGCGGAGACACTCGATCCCTGCCAGGTCAATTTCGTCAAGCGCGATGACTTTCTCCACTTCCTCAAGGATGACGTGGAGGCCTGTTTCAGAGTAGCCGAGCAGTTAAGTGAAAAGTATCACAATGCTTGTAAAGAAGCAGGTGCGCTCGGACTATCTCACTCCGCCGCCGAAAAGCTGGCGAAGTTGCTGCTGGAATGGAGCTCCAAGAACGGAGAATCCGCTAAAGCCGAGCCCCGCTTGAAGCTTCGACTCACCCACGAAGAAATCGCACAGATGATTGGAACTTCGCGAGAAACCGTGACCCGGTTGTTTGCCGAGTTGAAGAAGCGCCAGATCTTGCAGTCCAAGGGTTCGACGATGGTAATCCGCAACACGGCGGCGTTGCGCGAGATAGCCAACCACAACTAGAAGCTATCTCATAAGTTGATTTGGGAAGGGCACGGCTTCAGCCATGCCGCTCACGGCCAATAAAAATGCGGGCTTTACAGTTTGTTGAAAAATTCAGGTTTGTATCAGGGCATCGCTTTAGCGATGCCGCAAGTCGCTTGAAATCAGGCACCCCTTTAGGGGCTGGACACCTACATGATACTTTTTCAGTAAACTCCTTAGCCCCCTGAGGGCCGAACAGCCCGCTCAGAGAACCATTTACGAGACCATTTCTAGCCTCATTCTTAAGTAGCTGGTGTCATCAGATCAATGAGTGTAATCGCGATTTATCACTCGTTGAGGTCTGAGTTTTAGGTTAATCACTACAGATTTTTCGACATCTGCGTCTTGATCTCCGGATTGGCGACGACTCACCCGATAACTACCGCTGAACTAACAGGCGTGAGCAACGGCAATTTTACGTCAGATTGTCAGTGAGCCGGTTTCTCGGAGGAAACTGAGGACTGCGGCTTGCTTCCTTGGGGTAGCTTGGGCTCTCCTTCGGCTGGTGCAGCATCTTTTTTGGGCGGCTTCACACTGCCGAGATTTAAGGCATTGCCTATAGTTGTTATATTACCCTCCGCAATGAATTTTGCCAGACTTGAGATCAGGGGAGCCAGATCCTGAACATTTCCATCGGCATTGCCGATATTCAGTCCGTTGCCTATGAAAACCACTTTGCGGTCCAGAATAGCCTGAAGCAGTTGACGCACAACGGAGGGCTTGTCTTCCGGCTCACTCAAGAACTCTACCCGCACGTCATCGCCTTCTACGACCAGAAATCCGAGCGGAACGTTTGTCGAACTCAGGCCGCCGCCTGATGCAATCTTGGCATCGCCGCTAACAAGCCCGAAATTCACTGAAGCAAAAGGAATGATGGCAGTCGCACCTGCACGAATGGGCTCGCCCACCAATGAGTTCGACTTCAACTGGGAAACGAGTTTGTCATACTCGCCCAGCGGCTTTTCCACGGGCACTTGGGCACGGCAAGGAATTCCCAATAGCAAGAGTGCTGCTGACAAACATGCGTATTTTGATTTCACAGGATAGCCTCACTTTGCGTCTGATTTAACGAGGTTGATGAAACGAGTTCCTTTCCCAGTAATGGCGACAAAGCCCAAAGGCCGTGCTTCACCACTCATATAAAACAGATTGGCTTGAGACTCGGCACTTTTTGGGGCGGTTGCTCCACTCGGCACCTTGGTAGCTGCACTGCCGAATTTGAGGTCGACCATTAGGATCGGGATTAGCGTGACAGAACCGACTTTGATCGGCTCCCCGATGACAGTTCTTACGTTGAGATCGTGACTCAGGCGCTGAGCCATGCCGCCAACGAGATCCGATGTGCTTGGCGGTTGGACAGGCTTTGTTTTCTGTTGCGGCGCATTTTGAGCCATTCCGAGAGAACCGACCAACAGGAGAAACATGATTGAGGGGATGATCTTCTTGGCCAAGGGATACCTCCAATTTTGAACTCAACACGAACAGAAGCGAAAGGCGATCCGTGGCATGGAATTTCACGAACCTCTTAAAGGGTCGCTCTCTAATCGCACTTCTCCTTTTCGCTTTTGGGGATTGCTCTGCGAATTTAATAGATACCCTTTGGTGGGCTCTGTCGGTGCGCTTGGTCACTCGAACGTGTGAGTAGTTGGCGAAACCAGGCGTTTACACTCAGAACCCCTTCCAGCGAACTCACGGGTCCTGCAATATCTCGCAGAAAAATTACCACGTTCACTCTATCATTCACATTATCAGAGATTTACAGCTGGTGACCTAAATCACAATTCCGGGTGATGAGTGTCACCGCCATGCGTTCCCTTCTCTCTTATCGTAACCTCGTGGGTGGGCGTTCGATCCCAGTTCAAGTAGGGGTGAAAAATCATATGGCTTCCTCAAACGGTAATGGGCGTTCCAATCAAGCGGGCAAGAACAAGCCGCGATTAATTTTCTGGGAGTTGACCAAAGGCTGCAATCTCCGCTGCATCCATTGCCGCGCAACCGCCACGGAGCTGAGCGCTCCCTCCGACCTCTCGACCGTTGCCGCCCGCGATATCATCGATCAGATTGTCACCGTCTCCAATCCCATCCTGGTGCTGAGCGGCGGCGAACCACTCTTCCGTTCCGATATCTTCCAGCTAGCGCGTTACGGCACCGACAAAGGTCTTCGTGTTGCCCTGGCCACCAATGGAACGCTCGTAACCAAGCATGTCGCGCGCATGATCGTCGATAGCGGCGTGCAGCGCGTGGCCATCAGCCTCGACGGCTCCGATGCCCTCACCCACGACACCTTCCGCGGCATTCCCGGAGCCTTCGATGCCGCTATCGCCGGTTTCCGCAATCTCAAGAATCTGGGCATGTCGGTGCAGATCAACACCACCATCGCCCGCCACAATGCTCATCAGCTTCCCGCCGTCCTCGACTTGGCGAGGTCGCTAGGAGCCGACGCGCTGCACACCTTCCTGTTAGTCCCCGTAGGTTGCGGTGTCGATATCGCCGCCGAGCAAATGGTTCCCCCGGAAGAGTACGAGCGCATGCTGAATTGGTTCTACGATCGCTCGCTCGAAGGCGGAATCGAACTGAAGGCGACCTGCGCGCCGCACTACTTCCGCGTGGTCCGCCAACGGCGCGCCGCCGAACACCGTTCCGAGGCCGCCGCCAACGCCGCTCATGCTGCTCCGCCAGTAGTGGACGCGGCGCAGACGCCGCCAAGTATCGGACCCACCGAGATGGCCATGCCCGGCTCCACCGGCATCGAGCTCAAGCCGCATGGCATCGGACGCCCCGTAGGACACCCTGGAAGTCATCCTTCCGACATGAACGCCATGACCAAGGGATGCCTGGCCGGAACCGCCGTGTGTTTCATTTCTCATCAGGGCGAGGTTTATCCCTGTGGATACCTGCCAGCTTTGGCAGGCGATCTGAGAAAGCAGCCCTTCGCCGATATCTGGGAGAACTCGGTGGTGTTCAACGAGCTGCGCGACACCAACAATCTACAGGGAAAATGCGGCTGCTGCGAGTTCCGCAACATTTGCATGGGTTGCCGCGCACGCGCTTATGCAGCCACCGGCAACTATCTCGACGAGGAGCCATTCTGCGTCCACCAACCGCAGGCGAAAGTTCTGAAAAAGGAGAAAGATATTGCGCCTGCGGAGCTCGCACACTAAACCTTAGCCATCTCCGCGCAGCCTACCCGCTCACGGGCGGCGAGGCCTCATTGTTTCATTTTTGAACAGCGCCATAGCAGCCAACATACCCGCGCCCTGCGTGATATCCCACAATCTGACCACCCAAGGCCCACTTCCCTTCTCTGTGCCATCCCACTAACTGACTGAAATCATTGCAAGTTACTTCCGTGGCAACAAATCCTCTTTTGGCCCGCTGTGTGCTCTACCGTACAGTGAGTTCGCTAGGAGCTGAGTGTCTTGGAACCGACTCTCATGGTCGTGGGTCTGAACTACCGTACAGCTCCAGTAGGCGTGCGCGAACGTTTCTGGATCGACGAAGCCCGCCGCTACGAAGCCCTGTTCCAATTATCACGCGCCGAAGGCATCGACGAAGTTATCGTCCTCTCCACCTGTAACCGTACCGAGTTCCTGCTGTGGGCAAGCGATGTTACTCTGGCCGCCAATTCCGTTATGCGGCTGCTCGGCGCCGAATATGGACTGATGTTGTGCGAGTGGAAGCACTTCTACCGCCTGCTCGATGAAGCCGCCCTCCTGCATATTTTCCGCGTCGCATCCCGCCTCGACTCCATGGTGGTCGGCGCCCCCCAGATCGTGCTCCAGGTGAAAGAGGCGTGGCAGCAGGCGCAGAAGGTAAGAGCGAGCGGCCGCTTCCTTGATGCTGTATTGCAGAAAGCGCTCACCGTCTCTGAGCGCGTGCGCAGCGAAACCACCGTCGGTAAGGTGCCCGTTTCGATTCCCTCCACCGCCGTGGAATTCGCGCGCCAGATTTTCGGCACGCTTGAAAACAAAAACATATTGCTGATCGGTGCCGGCGAGATGAGTGAACTCTCCGCCCGCGACCTCGTCGACCGAGGCGGCAGCTCCGTCCGCATCAGCGTCGTCAATCGCACCTTCGAGAATGCGGTCGAGCTGGCAGCAAAACTCGGCGGAATAGCGGTACCCTTTGAAGATCGCTGGCAGCACATGGCGGAGGCCGACATTATCATCACTTCGACCTCCTGCCCGCACACGATTCTCAGCCGCGAGGATGTTGAGACCAGGATTCGCAAAACCAGGAACAAGCACAAAGACAAAGACAACGTTCGCGGGCTCCGACTGCAAGAAGATCAAATACAAGAAGACCAAACACAAGAAGACCAATTGCAAGAAGATCCATCGCCAGAGCCTCAACCGCTGGTCATCCTCGATCTCGCCATGCCCCGCAACGTTGATCCCGCCGTGCGCAACGTGAAGGGCGTTTTTCTCTGTGACCTGGA
>Ga0116106_1000388_pt1 | contig 25645 bp, 23 predicted proteins | sample June2015DPH_6_50_FD_89717 | JGI IMG/M metagenome (GOLD analysis project Ga0116106, IMG submission 89717) | Peatland microbial communities from SPRUCE experiment site at the Marcell Experimental Forest, Minnesota, USA - June2015DPH_6_40 | ecosystem: Environmental > Terrestrial > Soil > Wetlands >...
CGAAACATCTCCAGAGCTTGCTGTTTAGTCAGGGACATCCTCTTCACCCCACCTTAATGGCTATTTTAGCTGGTTGGAGGCGATGGACGCGAGTTTCCCGAATACGCCCGAAGGCTGCCGGCGTTTGTACTCGTACAGGCCGTACAGCGCGCCTAGCAGCGAGAACGCGATCAGGGCGATAAGCACGGGCCAATAGTACTGGTCAAAGAACTTCACGATGTGCCGGCCGTAGTGGTACCCGAGATAAGCCAGGATGGTGAATCGAACGCCGCGCCCCACGGCCAGAGCAGTCAGAAACTTCCTGGTGGGGTACTGCATGGCGCCTGCGGCTAAGAGCATGGGCACAATGGGAAACGGTGGCGGCAGCAAGGCGGGGATCGCGACCGCAGCGAATCCCCAGCGTGAAAAAATCGCGTAGACCTTGTTGACCTTTTTCTTCGAAAACCTCTTTTCCAGAGTTTCCTTTCCACCTTTCCGAGCCATGCGATAGGTAAGATAGCCGCCGATGAGCGCTCCCGCCGTTGCCATGATTGCGTAGTAGACCCACGGTTCGCGATGGTGCGCGGCCAGCAGAATGGTGACGATGTCCGTGCTGCCCGGCAGAGGGATGACCGAGTTGTCGACGAGGCCCAGCAAGATCAGGCTGGGGCCGCCGAGATGGATCAGCCATCGCAAGGCGCTCTTTTTCGACACGAGCAGGACGATCGCAAGACAATGCATCGCCCTATTAGAGCAGGTTTGCGGCTGGCAAGGTGCAAGGTTAAAAAGGCGATAATGCTGCTCTGCCTGTGATCCTCCGCACGAAGGCGTGTGACGAGTGGTGTAGCGGACAAGACTTCTCGCGCGTAGGCTAACCCTGAAAATAGCGTTGCCAGCAGGCAATCGCGAATCAGGCGACTGTTTGTGGAGAATCAAGCCCGGGAACGTCGCGACAGTTCCGATTTTGGACCCGATTCAGAAATTGAGGAGTTGATCATGGATAGTTTTGGTTCCAGCATATGCGAGCAATGCAACGAAGAATACGTTTTCAGGAATGCCTCAAAGTGTGCACGCTGTCTCGGCGTGAATCCTGAGGCGATTGACGACGAGGACGAGGAGGAAGAGTCATCGAGTATTTCCTTGGATCGTTCAACCGCCGCATAGTGTTCTAATTCGGTCCGTCGGACGACTTTCTCGCAATCCAGACCGGGGGAGGGGGATTTCTGCCGAAAAAATCGCGATTGCGACAACAATTCCCAGAATGGCCGTTCGGAGATGAGTTGATAAGTTCTAAACAAACTGAAATTTCGGCGCTGGCGGAAGCGCTCCGATTTCCGCGCCCAAGCGATAGTAGAGCTCCAGCCCCTCCAGGCACGGCGGGTCGAGATAATAATGGACATTATGTGTCAGGTAGACGCGGATAGCCTCGACGGTAAGGCCGAGGCGCGGCGCCCACTCCCGCGCGATCGCTTCGAGATTCTTTGGCGATAGGCCATGATCACGAGACTTCTTGAAGACATCCGTGATCGCCGCCCCATCGCGTCCGGCAAGCGCTTGCTTTCGGACGGCCCAGAAGGCGAAGACGAATGACTTGCCCGTGCGGGCCTTCCACTCCTCGGCCAGGTCGAGGGTGAAGTAGCGCGTGCGGTCGACCTGCAGCGCCGGGTCTCCGATGAGCAGGGCAGCATCGCAAGCGCCGGGCCTTTTTTTGTCAAGCATGGCATCGAGATCGGGAGCCATCGGCTTATAATCGCGCGCTCCGCCCAGCCATTTGGCGAACAAAATCTTGGTCAGCGCCACCGATGTCATCGAAGAAGTATCGAGCGCCACCGAGCGCACTTGCGTCCAGCGCGCATCGACGGGCATCTTGCTTACTAAGAGTATCGACCGCACCGCACGTCGTGCCGCAATCGCCACGTCGGGAATGATGACGAGATCGGGAACCGTCGTGTAGGCTGCCGCCGGAATGATGCCAATATCTGCCGTTCCCGCGCGCAAAGCTTCGGCGCAGGCCGAGGGGATGGTGTAGGAAATATCGAAATCGGCGCCTGCCCCCGAATGCTCGAAATCCCACATGAGAGGCGCGGTGTTCAGGTAGGAAATGGCCGAGATCTTTAACCGGCTCATCACTTTACGAATTCTACCAAAAGTGATGTGCGCGCTCTCCTTGACAGGCATTTCCTGCGCAAGCTAGGGTCACGCGAGATGTCTAATCATGTGTCCGACGTGCCGATTGCCGCCCACGCGCCCGCTTCTCCCGCTTCCCACCAGGGTACCTACTGGCTGGGGCTGGCGCTGACCCAGGGATTGGGACCCTCGCGGATCAAGAAACTGATCGAGCACTTTGGCACCGCTGAGAGCGTTTTCCATGCGAGCCTGACTGAACTCGAAGCCATGGGGATGCGCGCCGTTTCCGCGCAATCCATTGCTACGGGGAAGTCGCTCGAACTCGCGCAGCAGGAATGCACGAAGACGGCGGAAGCGGGCGCAAAGCTTATCGCACTCAGCGATCCCGAATATCCGCCGCGGCTGAAGGAAATCTACGATCCACCCGTGGTCTTATTCGTCAAAGGATGCGTCGAAGTCCTCGCTCAGCCCGGGATTGCGATGGTGGGGACGCGTCATCCCACGCCTTACGGCAGCGGCATGGCCGAACGCCTCTCCACCGACCTCGCGGCGCGCGGCCTGGTGATTATCAGCGGATTGGCGCGCGGCATTGATACCGCGTCGCATCGCGGCGCTGTCGCTGCCAAGGGAAAGACAGTCGCCGTCCTCGGCACCGGTATTGACGTCATGTACCCAAAGGAAAATACCCGGCTTACCGAACAGATTGTGGCCCTCGGTGGCGCGCTGGTTACCGAGTTTCCAGTTGGAACCCCGCCGACACCACAAAACTTTCCGATCCGCAACCGGATCATCAGCGGCATGGCCGCTGGCGTGCTGGTCGTGGAAGCTGCGGAATATAGCGGCACGCGGATCACGTCGCGCCTTGCCCTCGAGCAAAACCGCGATGTCTACGCCGTCCCAGGCAACGTGACCAACAAAAATTCCTGGGGGCCGAACACGCTGATCAAGCAGGGCGCGAAACTCGTCGCCACGTGGGAAGACGTGTGGGAGGAGCTTCCGACTGAGGTGCAGGCCGCGCTCAGTTCCCTGCAGAATGAATCCCCCGAGCCGGAAACCGCATCTCTATTCCCGGACGAGGTGAGCTCGCCCCACGAAAAAAGGATCCTCAAGTTGCTGAAAGCCGATGAATCCACGCACATCGATCAACTGGTGGAGTTGCTGGAAAACGAAATGTCGCCGTCGGAAATCTTTGCCGCGCTTTTCGAACTGGAGCTGAATGGGAAAGTGCGGCAGTTGCCGGGGAAGAATTTTGTGAAGAGCTTCTAAAGACAGCTGTCAGCTCTCAGCTTTCAGTAAAATCGGAGGCGCCCGTGCAAAGTTTTCGGAATCTTCGAGTGTGGGAAAAGTCACACCAGCTCACTTTGGATGTTTATACATCTAGTAAGGCCTTTCCTCGCGATGAAATGTTCGGTTTGACAAGTCAGATGCGACGCGCGTCCGCATCGATCGGGATGAATATCGCGGAAGGCTGTTGCCGCAAAGGAGATACGGAAATGGCTCGGTTTCTGCAGATCGCCATGGGCTCGGCAAGCGAACTCGAGTATCAATTTCTGCTCGCCCACGACCTTGATTAGTTGCACAATCCGGCGTACGAGCGCCTTACGGCGCAGGTAGAAGAGGTGAAGAAAATGTTGTCGTCCCTGATGAAAAAAGTGAAGGCTTCTAACTGAGAGCTGGCAGCTGAGAGCTGACAGGTGGCCGCAATTCGTGCTAGCTTCAATTCCAATACCGCCAAACTGAGGAACCATTGTCCAAGGGTCTAGTCATTGTCGAATCGCCGGCGAAAGCGAAAACCATCCAGAAGTATCTGGGCAAGGGATTCACGGTCGATGCTTCTTACGGCCACGTGAAGGACCTGCCCAAAAGCAGCCTCGGTGTCGACGTCGAAAACGATTTCGAAACCGAGTATGTCGTCATTCCCGGGAAAGAGAAAGTCCTCGCCAAGTTGAAGAAGTTGGCGCTTTCAGCCGACCATATCTACCTTGCGCCTGACCCGGATCGCGAAGGCGAAGCCATCGCCGCCCATCTCGCCGACGAACTCGGCGAAGATCCCAGTAAGAAAAAGAAGGGAAAAAAGAAAAAGACCGACGACATTGGCGATGAGGCGCGCATTCGCCGGGTGACCTTTAACGAGATCACACAGCGGGCCGTCAAAGCCGCTTTCGAGCATCCTCGCGACATCGACCGCAAACTGGTCGACGCGCAGCAAACTAGACGCGTGCTGGATCGCCTCGTTGGCTACCAGGTCTCTCCTCTTTTGTGGGACAAGGTCCGCCGCGGTCTTTCCGCCGGCCGGGTGCAGACCGTAGCACTGCGCTTGATCGTCGATCGCGAACGCGAAATCAAAGCCTTCGAGAAAAAAGAATACTGGACGATCGACGCCAATCTGGCCGCCGCCAAGCCTCCGGCATTCGACTCTCGCTTCCTCGGCAAGGGCGATGAAAAAATTGAAATCACCAACGGCGAAGACGCGGAAAAGATCCGCCTGGCGCTGGAAAAAGCCGATTGGGTCGTCCGCTCAGCGGAAAAGAAAGAACGCCGCCGCAACGCAACGCCTCCGTTCACCACCAGCAAACTGCAGCAGGATTCTTCGCGCAAGCTGCGCTTCAGCGTAAAGCGCACCATGATGATCGCGCAGCGCCTTTATGAAGGCGTCGAGCTCGGGGACGAGGGACTGGTCGGCCTGATCACCTACATGCGAACCGATTCGACCCGGGTCGCGCCCGAAGCAATCGCGGAAGTGCGGGAATACATCTCTACATCGTACGGCGCACCATATCTGCCTGATTCTCCCAACACTTATAAGGAGAAGAAAGAAGCGCAAGCGGCGCACGAAGCCATTCGCCCGACTTCGGCGATGCGCCATCCCGACCAAGTCAAACAATATCTGCAGGAAGATGAATTCAAAGTTTACAAACTGATCTGGCAGCGCTTCGTCGCCTCGCAGATGAATCCCGCGGTATTCGACCAGACCTCGGTCGACATCGATGCCAAGTCAGGCAGCGACGTGTTCTGGTTCCGCGTCACCGGATCGGTCATGAAGTTCGACGGTTTTCTCAAGGTGTATGAGGAATCCAAAGACAGCAAAGACGAAGAAGACGAGGAACTGAAGCACAAGCTCCCGCCGCTCGAAGCCGGGCAGAAGCTAACGCTGAAATCGCTGAAACCAGAGCAGCATTTCACCGAGCCGCCTCCACGCTTCAACGAAGCTTCGCTGGTGAAGGAACTGGAAGATCGCGGCATTGGCCGCCCGTCCACTTACGCGACGATTCTGAGCACGATTCAGGAGCGGATGTACGCGCAGAAAATCGGCGGTAAATTCGTGCCCACCGAAATTGGCCTGGTGGTCACCGATCTGCTGGTCGAGAATTTTAAAGATATTTTCGACTTCCAATACACCGCCCGCCTGGAGGAAGAACTCGACGAGATCGAGGAAGGCAAACAGACTGGGAACGACGCGCTCACCGAGTTTTATCAGAAATTTTCCAAGGATCTCCGATACGCCGAGAAGCACATGGAAAACATCAAGCGTATGGAGAAGCCGACCGGCGAAAAGTGTGAACTCTGCGGCGCGCCGCTAGTCATCAAGTGGGGCAAGCACGGTTCCTTCTATGCGTGCAGCACCTACGACAAGGAAAATCCGGATAGCTGCAAGTTCACGAAAGAAAACCCCATCAACCTGCCCGACCTCGATTCGGCCGACCTGCAGGAGACTGCGCAAGAGGAATACTGCGAAAATTGTGGCCGCGTCATGGTTCTGAAGCGCGGACGCTTCGGCCAGTTCATGGCCTGCACGGGCTATCCCGATTGCAAGACGACGCGGCGCCTTGATCAGGGCAAGAAAGTACCTGATATTCCGCTCGATGAAACCTGCCCGCTGTGCAAGCGCAACTTGATTCTGCGGCACGGCCGCTACGGCGAGTTCACTTCGTGCAGCGGATATCCCGACTGCAAGTATGTGAAGCAGAATTTTATCGGTGTGAAATGCCCGGAATGCAAAGAAGGCGAACTCGTCGAAAAACGCGCGCGCAAGGGCAACACTTTTTACGGATGTGGAAATTATCCGAAGTGTAAATTCACCTCGGCGGCGAAGCCGGTACCGGAGAAGTGTCCTGATTGCGGAAATGAGTACCTGGTCGAACGAATCCGCAAAGACGGAACGGTGATCGCGTGTCCAAATAAGGAGTGCGATTACGAGCGCGCCCTCGAAGGCGCAACTGCAGAGGTTTCGAAAGCCTGACAAAGTCACGGGTTCTTAGTAAAAAAGGTCAGAAACACATCTAATTTTGGGAGCAAATTAACGAGGCGAAAAATATGGCAAAGAAAGCAGACGCACAAGATGCAGAGCTGATTCTGAAACTTTACGATGTCCGCCGCGAAGCCGAGATGCGCAAGGCAAGACACTGGTTTACGGCGGATTTCTGGCCTCAGAGCGCCGATGAGTTCATAAAACTTGTGAATTCATTTCCCAGCCAGGAAAACGCCTGGCTTCGACAGGTGGGCGGGTATTGGGACATGGCTGCCTCTTTCGTGCTGCACGGTGCGCTCAATGAGGAACTGTTTCTGCAGCCCGGCTGCAGCGGCGAAATGTTCTTCATCTTCGCCAAGGTCTATCCCTTTCTTAAAGAGTTTCGCGAGAAAACCAACAATCCCGACGCTTTCGCCAACATCGAGAAAGTTGCCACCGGCTCGAAGCTGGCCCGCAAGCGTTTGGAACGCGTCTCGAAGAATGTTGAGAATCGGCGCAAAGCCATGGCCGCCAAACCAGCGAAGAAAGGTTGACCGCACCCCAGCCTCCTCTTCTGCCATTCTGTGATGCAGCGCACATTGTTGACCCCGCCCATCTGATATCCTTACTGGGTTGTGCGGATGCTCTGGTGGTTTCTCATACTGGGAGTCAGTACTGCGGTGGTGGTGTCGGTTGCGCTTACCCTCTATATGCGGGTACGGCGGCAAATGAAGCGCTCGGCGGCCCACAAAGCGGAACTCGACCGCCTCGACCACTCGTCACCTGAGGCTTGATCCGCCCACGCAGAGAGTTTGCTCCGCGGATTTCAAACGCAAAGAGAAACGCAAAGAGAAGAGGAAAGGAACGCCATGTCAAGAGCAGCGACCCACATTGTCGGACAGCTGGGCCAGCCGATTACCCGGCCGATGGATCGGGGAAGGGAATGGGCGAAGCAGGCGGCCATCGTGATCGCTGCCAGCCTCTTCGTCGCCTTGTGCGCGCGCGTGACCGTGCCGCTACCCTTCACGCCCGTTCCGCTGACGCTGCAAAACTTCGGAGTTCTGGCCGTGGGCTTGCTGCTCGGCTCGCGTCGAGGTTTCGCCGCTCTCTCGCTCTATCTCATCGAAGGCGCGTGTGGACTGCCTGTATTCAGCCCCGCAATTCTGGGCAGCGGAATTACCCACATACTCGGGCCGACCGGTGGCTTCCTCATGGCCTATCCGCTCGTGGCCTTGGTTGCGGGTTGGATATATAAGCGGAAGTCGGAGCATAGCTCCCACCGATTCGCTTGGGCCGTCCTGTCCTCGGTGGCGGCGGAACTGGTACTTTTCGCGGGCGGGCTCAGTTGGCTTGCCGTGCTCACGCACTCCGTTTCTCTGGCGATCCGGTACGGGCTCTATTGGTTCTTTTTTGCGGAAGTCATCAAGGTGATGATGGCTGCCGCCATCGCCGCGCGCTGGCGCCAACAGCCGTCTTCACAAGGGTGAACTAAACTCGGATTCGCATCAGGGCATCGCTTCAGCGATGTCGCGCGTCTTCGAAATCGACCGCCCCTTTAGCGGCTGGATTTCGAAATTCTAAATTTTTCTTGCACTGAAGTTCATAGAACAGGACTACGGAATCTTATGAGTACAGTATCTTCTCCAGTTCGCGAAATCACCGTGGCGCATAGCCCGGACTCCGACGATGCATTCATGTTTTACGGTTTGGCTACGAACAAAGTTCGCGTGCCCGGACTCAAATTCAGCCATACCCTCTGTGACATCGAGACGCTAAACCGGCAGGCGCAGGAAGGCATCTACGACGTGACCGCGATTTCATTTCATGCCTTTCCCTACATTCAGGAGCAATACACGCTGATGTCGTGCGGCGGCAGTGTGGGCGATGGTTACGGTCCCATGCTCGTTTCTACCCGACCCTTCACGCCGGACGAAATCAAGACAAAGAAAATCGCGGTGCCCGGCAAACTGACGACGGCTTACTTGGCGCTCGAACTCTTTGCGCCCGGCATTGAAGTGGAAGTCGTCCCCTTCGATCAGATCATCCCTCAGATTCTCGAAGGCAAACATGAAGCCGGTCTCATCATCCACGAAGGCCAGCTCACCTACGACAAATCTGGATTGCACCGCGTGGTCGATCTCGGCAGGTGGTGGCAGAAAGTCACCGGCCTGCCGCTGCCGCTTGGCGGAAACGCCATTCGCCGTTCCCTCGGCCGGGAAACCGTGGCGAGCGTCACGCAAGCGCTGCGTGAGAGCATTCAATACGCCATCGATCATCGCGAGGAAGCACTCGCCTACGCCATGCAGTTCGCCCGTGATCTCGATGCCCAACTCACCGACAAATTCGTCGGCATGTACGTCAACGAGCGCACCCTCGACTACGGCGACGACGCCCGCGAAGCTGTCCGCCGGTTGCTAGACATGGGACACAAGGCAGGGATCATTCCGCAGACGCCGCGAGTGGAGTGGGTGTAGGGAAAACGTTGCGAGCTCTCCGAAACGTTCCGGAACACCCAGGACAGCTTGTGGTGTCAAAGCCACGAATGCGCCCTGAGCCGTTATCATGAATCCATGCGGCGAGAGAATGGCGCCCAGACTCTGCTCATCGATGCCGATGACACGCTCTGGGAAAATAACATCTATTTCGAACGGGCGATCGCCAAGTTCATTTCGTTCCTCGACCATCGCGAGCACTCGCCGGAGATGGTTCGGTTGGTGCTGAACGGCGTGGAACGGGAGTCCATCGTCAAGCACGGCTACGGCCTGCACAGCTTCGCGCATTCGCTGGTTGAAACCTTCGAGAGGCTTTCCGTCGACCCAGTAACGCCCGAGCTGCACGAACGCATTCGCAGTTTCGCGCACCAGATCGCCGATCATCCCATCGAAATTCTCCCCGGCGTGCCCGAGGCTCTGCAGTATCTCGCTGAGCGTCACCACCTTATCCTGATGACCAAGGGAAATCCCGCCGAGCAATCCGGAAAAGTTGAGCGCTCAGGGTTGAAAGAATATTTTTCCGCCGTCGAAATCGTAGCCGAGAAGGACGAATCTACTTACCGTTCCGCTATCGCCAAGTACGCTCTTCCGTCCGACTCCACCTGGATGGTCGGCAACAGCCCGAAGTCTGACATCAACCCCGCACTGGCTGCGGGGCTGCACGCTGTCTTCATACCCCATGGCGACACGTGGATTCTTGAACATGAGGAGCTCGCGACCGCCCCGGCATCCCAGCGTCTACTGGTAGTAGATCGCTTCAGCGATCTGCGGCAGCATTTTTAGCCGGTTTTGGTGTGCTCATAATTACCTCGATAAGTTGCCGTAATAAGCAAACTGCCCTTGTATCTCCCGATCACGGGAAGACGCAAGGGCAGTTAAGTGCAATTCAGCTTCTGGTCTTACTCAACAGTAATGCTAACGGACGCGGAAGGAATGCCGTTCGCTATGACTACCAACGTGCTTGCGCCGGTTTCGATCGTCGACGGTACATCGAAGTTCGTCGAAACCGTCGCCGTGCCCGTAGCCACACCCATGCTGCTGTGACCGTGGGTTCTGGCGTAAAACACGTGACCCGTGCTGCCGTTCGTAATCTGCACGAGAGGATAGTTGGTCGCGAATTGGAACTCGTCTCCGAAAGCGCCCGCCTGCGACAATCCGTTGAACTGCGTACCCGAGATCGAGTAAGTCGATCCGGGAGTTACGCTTGACGGATAACTCGAAATCGTTGGCTGCCACGAGCTCTGATAGGTTCCGGTGGAGGTGTAAACTTCCGTTGTTCCGCCTCCGATCAGCACTTGGCCATTCGGTAATATCATCAGACTTCCGGGAGTGAATGGACCTGCGGTAAAAGTCGTTCCATTGAACAAATAGGAAGTTCCGGAATCGCCCTCCACCAGCACGTTGCCATCCGTCAGCAGGACAGCAAACGAATCCCCGGCATTGTCACCATTGGGGAAGATAGGTCCGACAGTCCAAGTGTCAGTGAGGCTGTCGTAAATGGCCGTATTTCCAGGGCCGTTGCCCGTGGTATAAGAACCAGTGGCGAATACCGTGCCATCGGGACGAAGGATAGCGGGCCCAATTTCCCCAGGCGGGTAGTAACAAAGTTTATCCTTGGGACCATAGTTGATGCAGCCGTAGGGCGATGGAGAATGCAGATCGACGATCGTGCTTCCGGCAGTCGACCAATCGGGTTTCTTAGCTGTAGCATCATAAATTTCGGAGTTGGGAGCGTCCTTCACATCGCATGTCAGCACCGATCCGCTCGCTAGCAGCGTCCAGCCTTCCTCGGCGTCGAAATCCGCCTTGCCCTTCGAACTCACCGTAGACCACGTCATAGTCGTGGGATTGAGTTCGCGCATTTGTTTTGTAAGTTTGTTTCCGATCAGATAGTCGCCGTTTGCCAACACAGTTGACGGCGAATCCCCAATATATTTCCAGCCCTTGGGCGCCGGTACCGTGGTCCAAGTGTTGGCCACGGGATCGTAGATGGCACCCTGATTGGTAAGCGTAAACTCGCCGCCGCAGTCGGAGTATTCACCGCCCTCAATGAGCAGATACCCGCTCGCCAGGACTGCGGAAGACGTGGCGTACGGTGCATATCCGGCGGGAAGACTGGCGAGTTGCGTCCAGGTGCCGTTGACATAGCTGCCGGTATTGTCGGGCGTTAGTTTCCAGAAATCGGAACAGTTGTTGCCTTGCGCCATCACTGTGCCGTCGGTCAGCTGGAAGGTGTAGATGATTCCATCCGGCGGCTGATTCTTAAGGGGTGTCAGCTTCTGTGCCAGCGAGGCGCCGGACACGACGAGCAAAACAACGAATAGTGTGAGAATAAACTTCTTGGACAAGATGCACGACCTTTCTTGATAGCTGCCACTGGCAGCGAGCACAGAACTTTTCCACAGAGTTGAACCGCTTTTCATTAGGAACCCTCCCCGGGGGCGGTGGGCGCAGGCGGTCCATATTACCAAAAGCCGGCGAGATTGGGTAGGAGATGAAAAACGGGTCCGGGCGGCTATTTGAGTTTTCGCCCAGTTCGATTCCCGAGTCCCGGCTAACCCCAATAGACACAAGCCGGGAGCCCGGAATTGCTTCCGGTCCCGGCTTGCGCTTCTTTCAACTTGGCAGCCGATTCAGTTGGTCGGGGTCGAGCTGGCGTCGGCAGTGGTTGCCGTTGTCGTCGTTGCCGCTGTCGCGGTATTCGTGGCGGGTGCGGCGGCAGCGCTGTACCGCGAAAGCCGCGGATAGAACGGAGTCACCTCGAAGGGCATCTTGTCGCGCGCCGAAGTGATCGCAACCGGTTGCGCCTTCACGATCTCCACCTTGTCATCCCACGGGTTCAGCTTGACGCGTCCGCCCAGAGGCAGCGCGGCGATCTGGTCGAGCTTGTTCCAATCGAGCGCCGGAGCCGACGTGGCAAGCGCCGCCATGCGTGTCACTGTCCCGTTCTCCGTGATGTTGTTGCCGAGGTGCGCTTGCAGCAGAGCGCTCAATTGCGGGGCGCGCGCCTGCAATGCCTTGATGAAGAGCCCGGCCGAATCCAGTTTTTGCGCGTACGGCGAGGCCTTCAGCATCTCCACGGCCTTCTTGTCGGCAGCCGTTTCCTCTTCGGGAATGTGTTTGAACCCGAGGTTCTGATAAGTACCCTCGTCAGAAAACAGCATGCGGTCATTGAAGGCATACTGGCTGCCCAGGTTATGCCCCAGAACAATGTGCGCCAGTTCGTGCGAGAGCACCATGGCCAGGCTGCCCTCATCGGGAAGCACGTCGATCAGCCCACGGCTCACCACAATCGTGTTGCCGACGCTGAAGGTCTCCAGCGGAGAAGTCGTCAGCACCCGCGTCCGAACGGGCCGCGGCAATTCGATATTATTAGTGATCTCGATGTTGTTGACCACGGTTTGCAGAATCTTGTCCACATCGCCTTCCGGCGCCAGCAGCCCGGCTCGTTCCAGCCGTTCGACGACATTGTCTTCCGCTTGTTGTTGCCATTCGCGCTCGGCGGCCAGCGGAGTTGCATCCTGAGCGGTCGGCGTATCATCTTTTACGCTGTCGACGCGAATGTTAGTAAGTTCGTCATTCGCCGTTGACGCCTTCAGGTTGTATCCCCACATGCGAGTCTGCGCCTTGAACGCGATCTTGTTCTTGGCTCCTGCGGTGAAGTCGCCTTCCTCGCTGTAGATGTAAGCTGGAACCCAATAACCCGGAATCAGATTCAACCGCCAGCTATCCATGTGGAAGTAATAGTTGTTCCGCTGTGGGCGCGCATACGTGCCATTCAGCCGGACAATGTTGAAATCCTGATCTTCAACCCAGATACGGCCGAGAAAACGCCCGCGCCCAGCATCTTTTCTTGGCGTCAGATCGAATACCAGGCAGCGCACGTCGCCGAGGAACTCGCGCCGCGCGTAGTGAAAATCGTAGTGCTGACGGTCAAAGTCGTTGCGGTCGGCAAAGATCATCCATGAAAACCCCAGCGGCTGATACTGGAACTTAAACTTCCTGGTGAAGTCGCCGAGAAGATGTTTCTCCATGCCTTCGTCTTTGGTGTCTTTGCCTTTGCCGTCAAGGTAGTCGCTCCGGTCGATCGATTCGCTCAGGTCCATGCGTCCGAGAAAGTAGTGATCATCCTGCGGAACCGGCCCGAGCTGCGGATCCTGCGTCAGATTCTGCAGATAGGTCTCCACAATTGGGGTGCGCGGGGCCAAGAACTTGATCAACTCCTTCTCGCGCATGATCACACGGTCGACAACCTGATCCATGGTGGTCGGCGGCGCCAGATTGGTCTGAGCCTGACCTGACTGGGTCTGGCTTGCCTGAGACTGGGCCGGCTGTGTAGCCGCAACCGGCTGTGGGTTCTGCGGCGTGGACGCCGATTGCTGGGCCACTGCCGTCATGGTTAGTGTTAATGCCAGCAGAGCCAAAACCATCCAATTCGTAGTGCCTGTAAACGCTGTCATAAACTCGCTCATCGCCTTCCGCATAACCGTTATCTCCAGTTTCAGTACGCCAGTTGAAATACCACGTGCACAATTGCTGTCGAATCCATCGCCTGCCCGTTTCGCGAGGCCGGCTTGAATCGCATCTTGTTAGCCGCAGCCACGGCAGCCTCATCCAGTCCATGGCCCAGACCCCGGACGATGCGATTCACATGCAGCTGCCCGTTCGCCGCGAACTCCACTTCGAGCAAAACTTCACCTTCCAGTTTCAGACTTCTCGCTTCGTCCGTATAAACCGGGTTGGGCTTGTAAGTGATCTCGACCGATGTGGGTGGCGGACCACTATCCACACGCTGAAGATGAGCCGTATTCTGCGCAACCTCCTGCGAGCCAAAGCCTGAGGTCTGCACATTGCCGCGGCCACTTCTGCGTCCGTCTCCTTGTCCTCCAGTGGCAACCCCATTACCAAAATCGGCGCTCGCCACGGTTCCCTTAATACCTTTGGCGCCGCCCGAGCCGTTCCCTTGTCCCGGTCCCACCGGCATATCGAACGAGCCCGCCGCCGATGCGATTAACTTGCCGTTGGGCTTGCCATTGGCGCTCGGCTTCAGCCCATTCGGATCGCCGAACCCGCCCGTCTGCACCTTCTCAATCGGAGCATTCACCGTTGGCGCCACCGAGCTTCCCGCGAAGTCTCCGGTATGAATCAGAACCGGGCGCGCTCCACTGGTTGCCGTCAACACTGCTGGCGCGAAGTTATTCATCGCTACCTTGGGGGGCTCAACTTCCTGGGGCTGCGGCTTGGGCGCGCGGATTTCGTGCGGCACGATCAGTTTTGGCGTTTGGAACACGGGCTCGGGCGGCAGCAACTTTGCATGAACGGGCAGGGGCTTTGGCTTAGGCAGCCGCTCCGGTATTAGCGCCGGCCGCGGTATCAACTCCGTGACGTGATAACTCTCCAGGTTGATCAGAGTATCGGACGTCATGACGCCCACGATAATTAGGAGCAAAATCAGGCCCGTGAGAATTCCGTAACTGGTGGCAAAGGTCCGCCAGTTCCATTTCTTTTCAGGCAGCAGGCCGAGTTGAAAACCGCGATCGTACGTAGGCATCCATGACTCCAAAAGGGGGCCCAGGCTGGGGAGAGCGCTTGGCGTTGGAGTCTTCACCTTATGGGAGATTAGGCAGGGGGTAAACGTGTCGCCTGCGCCTGTCCTTTGGTAACAATCTTTGGTATACGACCTGATGGAAGGCTAGGTTTGGGCGGCTGCCCGGCGCCTCGCAAAATAGTAAAACACGGGAACGCCCGCCAGAATCACGAGACATCCGCCCGCCGAACTCTTCAGGTTGTCGGTGAAGGTGTAGTAAAGAAGCGCCGCGGAAGCCAGCACAAACAACGCTGGAACTACCGGATACCCCCACACGCGGTAAGGTCGCTCGGCGAGCGGCTGGCGGCGCCGGAAAACGAAGACCGTGCTGCCTGCGATCATGTAGAACATCCACTCCGCGAAAATCGCCAGCGAAAAGAATTGACGGAAACTCCCCCCGAGCAAGAGCAGGGCGATCGCCAACCCGCACTGCACAATAATCGCCATCGAGGGGGTGTGGAAGCGCGGATGAACCTCGGCAATCGCCTTGAAGAAATATTCATCGCGCGCCATGGCGAAGGGCACGCGCGCTCCGCTCATGATGGTGCCGTTCAACGTTACGAGCATCGAAACCGCCATGCCCGCCGAAACCAGGCCGGCGCCCGCGTGTCCCAAGACCAGCGCCACTGCGTCCGACGCCGGACGCTCCGAGCTTGCGATCGCCGCCGCCGGCAGCACATACTGCACCGCAGCGTTCACCAGAATGTAGAGGGCGCCTACCGTGGCCACGCCCCAAATCAGCGAGAGTGGAATGTTACGCTGGGGATCGCGTATTTCGCCCGCGACCATGTTGAGATCGTTCCAACCGTCGTAAGCCCAAAGCGCAGCCACCAGCGCCGCGAAAAATCCCGCTATGCCGCCTTTGGCTCCGGTAAACTCGGTCGCGAAATTCGCCCACGTGCCTCCGCTATAGGAAAAGCCCACTGCCACAATTCCGAGGATGATGGCGACCTTCAGCAGGGTGAACAGAAATTGAAATTCTCCCGCGCGGCGCACCCCAATGTAGTTCAGCCACGAAATCAGCAGAGTGGCTGCAATGGCCACCAGCTGGCCGTAGCTGACGGTGAAGGGATGCGCTATGCAGGGATGCGAGAAGAAAGAGAAAACCGGAAACGTTTCGAGGATTCGCACCATGCCGGTGGTGATGGTCGCAATCGAAGCCGGCTTGGCAATCAAGAACCAGGTCCATGAATAGAGAAATCCCGCCAGCGGCCCGTAGGCGTCGCGAACGTACACATACTCGCCGCCCGCCTGCGGCTTCATGGCGCCCAGTTCGGCATAGGTCAGCGCGCCGAAAAATGAGAGCAACCCGCCGACCATCCAGGCGAGATATACGAGTCGCGCTGACCCCACCGCCTGCATCATCTCGGTTGGAACCAGAAAGATTCCGCTCCCGATGATCGTTCCCACCACAATCGCGCCCGCATGAGACAATTTCAGGTCGCGCGCCAGTTCAGGGCGGGGCGGGTTCTTCTTTTCGGGATTGTTCATAGTTTCTCTGCGTCCTCAGCGATGTCTGCGGTTCAAGCTTTCGCGTTCAAGCATTCGATGGAACTCTCCACAAAACGCTAGCCGCGTATCCGACCGCAAACGTCATACAAGTCCCGATCACGACCCACCAGGTAAATGCCACCTGCGCCGATCCCCACAAGTACAATTCGATCGCGAGTCCACAAACCATGCCGATGATCGCTCCACGCTGATTCGCGCGCCTGGTCAGCACTCCCAACAGAAACACTCCGAGCAGCGCCCCATAAGCGACCGACGCGATTTGCAAGCCGACTTCCACCACGCGCCCTGCCCGATGCAGCGCCAGTACCGCTAGCCCGAACAGTACTAGCGCCCAACCGACGGTGGCCAGTCGCGCCAGCCGCAGCCGCGCGGCTTCGCTCACAGTTGGACGAATGCGCAGATAGAAATCCATAATCGAACTTGACGAGAGTGAGTTCAGCGCCGCGCTCAAGTTTGACATCGCCGCGGCCAGAATCGCCGCAATCAACAGCCCCGCAATCCCATGCGGCATGTGGCTGACGATGAACGTCGGATAGATCCTATCCGCACGCCCAAACGCAGAAGAAGGGACACGGTAGTAGGCAAACAACATCACGCCGACAAAAAGAAATAAGGCAAACTGAAAAAACACCGCCACTCCACTGAACAGCAACGCCAGCGCCGACTGCCGTTGATTCCGCGCCGCCAGCAATCTCTGCACAATGAGTTGGTCCGTGCCGTGGCTGGCGGTGGTGAAGAACGCTCCGCCGACAATCCCCGCCCACAGTGTGTATGGTTTCGCAAGATTCAAGTGCGGCCAAGGGGATGAGAGCGGCGAATTAAGAAGCGAAAAATCAAACACCTGGAACTTGTGCAACCCACTCGCAACCGCTTCGACCGAAGTCCATCCGCCGGGCACAAGATGCAGAATCGTTACCAGCCCCACCAGCGTGCCGCCCACATAAATGAAAGTCTGCACCACGTCGGTCCAGATCACCGCCGCCAGCCCGCCCTCAAATGTATAGATCAAAGTCAGCAGGGTGATGATGGCAATCGACGTGACCTCGCCTGTGCCCAGTGCAATCGCAACCACAATCGACACGGCGTATACGCGTACTCCCTCTGCCGCGGCGCGGGTCAACAGAAACAGGCCGGCAGTCACCGTCCGCAGTTCCGGACCAAACCTCCTTTCGATCAGCTGATAGGCGGTATACAATTCGCCGCGAAAGTACTGCGGCAGCAGCACAAAACTGATGATGACGCGCCCGATGATGTATCCCATCACCCATTGCAGATAAGTAAGATTCGAATCGTAGGCGAGGCCGGGAATACTGATGATGGTCAGCGTGCTGGTTTCGGCGGCGACAATCGAGAGCGAAATCGCCCACCACGGGATGTTGCGGTCGGCGAGAAAGTAATCCCGCATCGTCCGCTGCCGCTTGCGGAACCGCAGCCCAAACAGCGTGATCCCCACCAGGTAAGCCGCGATAATCAGCAGGTCGATCCGATTCAATCCCAAGAGAATCCTCTAAGTAGAGACGCGGCTCGCCGCGCGTCTCAGGTGGCGAACAACAGTTCGCAGCATTGTACAAGCATGTTCGCGACCCGAACCCGCCGCCGGTCAAATTACCGAGAACATGTGTTAGAACTAGCGCGATGGCCTACTATCTCGGAATTGACGGCGGCGGCACTAAAACGCGTTGCGTTCTTGCCGACGAGACGGCGGTGATCGCGACCGCCATGACGGGCGGCTGCAGCGTGCTTCGTCTGGGCGAGCAGCAGGCGAGGGAAGCGCTGCATACTGCTATCCGCCAGGTCTCGGCTGCCGCCAAGATTTCTCCCGACCGCATCAGCGCCATCTGTGTAGGCGTCACCGGCGCTGCCCGGCCGGAGATCGCCGCGAAGATCCGCAGCATCCTCGCCGAGCTTATTTCCGGAACAACTCCGACAAACATCGAAGTGGTTGGCGACACTGTGATCGCCCTGGAAGCCGCGTTCGGCGCCAACCCAGGAGTAATCGCAATCGCGGGTACCGGCTCCATCGTCTACGGCCGCGACGCCGCCGGTAACACCGCGCGCGCCGGAGGCTGGGGATTTGCTGTTTCCGACGAAGGTTCCGGCTACTGGATCGGCCGCCGCGCCATCTCCGCTATTCTGAGCGCTCACGATCAGGGCCTCGAAACCGCGCTCACCGCGCGGGTTCTCCAGGCTTGGAAACTGGCGACCATCGACGAACTTGTGCAGCAAGCGAATTCGACTCCACCACCCGAGTTTTCGCGCCTCTTTCCCCTCGTCCTCCGCGCTGCCGATGAGGCTGACGCCATCGCCCATGATCTGCTGGCCGATGCCGGAGCAGAGTTGGCGAACCTCGCCGCCACCGTAGTCCGCCGTCTCGCGCCCGACTCTTCAGTGGCCACCCCTGCGGTCGCCATCCTGCCGGTAGCAACAACGGGCAGTGTCTTTCGTCAGTCCTCAGTTGTGCGCCAGATTTTTTACAATACGCTGGAGAAAAGCTTTCCCGGCATCGATGTGCACCAGGATCTGGCTGAACCCGTCGAAGGCGCGCTAGCCAGAGCACGCGGCACACGAAAGTAGAGGCGGGCTTGCACCGTCTGACGCAGGCTGATCTCGCGATGTTTGACAGTAAGATGTCCGACGATAAGATGTCTGACGACAGGTCAAAAGACGGAATTCTCGAAGACGAAAGCGCGCCGGCCTCAACCCTGGCGCCGCCGCCGGTAGCGTCCGCCGATCTGCTGCGCGCCGCCGCCGATCCCGCTCTTACCGAGGATTTCGCCCTGGCGCTCCTCAAGCGCGCCGCCTTGCATCCTGGAGTCCTCGAGCAACTCGCCAAGAACACCAGCGCCCTCAAGAGCCGCAAAGTAAAGATCGCACTCGCCAGCCATCCGAACACGCCTCGCCATGTGTCGGTGGCGCTGGCGCGCCAGTTCTACACTTTCGATTTGATGAAAGTTGCGCTCTCACCCCATGTCCCCGCCGATGTCAAAGTTGCCGTCGACAATGTCCTCATCTCGCGACTGAAATTGGTCACCGTCGGAGAGCGTCTGACGCTGGCTCGCCGTGCCTCCGGCAGAGTAGCCGCAGCGCTCCTGCTGGATTTAGAAAACGTTAACGCCAAAATCGTCGGCGCTAAAATCGTCGATGCCAAGACCGCGGCGCGCGAGACCCGAGTCATGCGGACCGCGCTCGACAACCCGCGGCTTACCGAAGCCCTCGTCATCAACTCGGTGCTTCGCCCCGCCGCCAGCGCCGCCCTGGTGCAAGCGGTCGCGCAGCACGCTATGTGGTCCGGCCGCAGAGAAATCCGAGCCGCGCTGCTTCAGACCGAACATCTCTCGCTCGCCCGCGCCCTGGAATTCAGCCGAGAAATCCCAGCCGCGCTATTGCAGGACGTACTCGCCAGTTCGCGTCTCCCGGACAAAATCAAAGACCAATTAATGCACCTCTGCAATCTGACCTCTGACCTCTGACCTTTCCTATTCCACCCAATCCGCGATAAACACATTCGTCTCCCGCTGCGCTTTTCCGTTGCGATGCGAAATCCAAACCAGCTGCTTTCCATCCGGGCTAAACATCGGGAACCCATCAAACCCGTCGTAATAGGTGATCCGCTCGAGGCCGGTCCCGTCCACGTTGATCGCGTACAACTCGAAGTTTCCCATCCCGCCCGTTGAACCCACGTTCGTCGCAAAAATAATCCGTTTCCCATCGGGAAAAAACGAAGGCGCGAAACTCGCCGCATTCAAATTCGTAAGTTGCCGTTTCCCACTCCCATCCGCCTTCATAATCCAGATCTCAAGCGTGGTCGGACGAATCAGATTCTGCTTCAGCAACTCCTTATACTCCGCAATCTCCTGCTCCGTCTTCGGATGGTAAGCGCGATAGACGATCCACTTCCGGTCCTTCGAAAAAAACGGACCGCCATCATATCCCAGCTCATGCGTAAGCTGTTTCACATGCTTGCCATTGGCGTCCATCGAGTAAATATCGAGATCGCCGTTGCGCAGCGATGTGAAAACAATCTTCTTTCCATCCTCTGAGATCGTGGCCTCGGCGTCATAGCCCGGGGTCGACGTGAGCTGCTTCAAGTCCGACCCATCGAGCTTCGCCGTGAAAATATCAAACCCCGGATACACCGCCCACACATAGCCCTTGGAATAGTCGGGACGCGGCGGGCAGGCCGCATCCGCCAGATGCGTCGAGGAATACAGAATCCTGTCGTTATGCGGAAAGATGTAGCTGCAGGTTGTGCGCCCCTTGCCGGTCGAGACCATCTTCTGATCGGTTCCATCCACATTCATGATGAAGATCTGGTCGCACTGCAAGTCGTCGCGCGTCGATTGAAAAATCAGCCGCTTGCCGTCCGCTGAAAAATAAGCCTCGGCGTTCGATCCGCCAAAAGTAAGCTGCCGCACATTCCGCAGATGTTTTTCTTCGGGAGTGGCGAGATCGGATGCCGCCGGACCAGGCGTGGCTTGCGTCCAAACCAAGTGCCCTGCGAACAAGCCGGCGAGCAACACCAAGTTCAAAAGCAGTCGTAAAGTTTTCATTGGACAAAAAGTGTAGCAGGCAAACCGCCAGTGCGGCTCGGACACTCTTGTCCGCGGGTCGGCCAGGGGCGGGCCATCCTCAGGCCGCGATGCTCTTCGAACGAATCGCAGCCATCAGCTTCACCGTGGTCGACACATCGATGCTGTATCGTTCCCCGCCGCGCACGATAGGGCCCCCAATTGCGTCCAACTCAAGCTTTCGGCCGGCGGCCACGTCCTTCTGCATGGAGCTGCGCATGCCCGGCGGCGAGCTTTCGACAACCGCCTGAATCTGTGTCGCATCAATCTCTGCACCGCTAGCGTTCGCCACGGCGCAGGCCTCGGCGATCGTTGAGTTCAGCTTCTGTTTCCAGGCCGCGTCCGCAAGGATCTCTCCAATGTTCATCCCGGATGCCGACGTCACCAGTGCGAGCGGCGCGAGAAAGCAAAGCTTGCCCCACAGCAGAGTCTGCTCGTTCGGAATGAACTGACAGGTGAATCCAAGATTGCCCAACTGTCCAACCAGGGCTCCTAAAAGCGGCTCTCCGCTGGTGGCGAGATTGAAGCGAACAAACGGAGAGCGCTGGATGAATCGTCCTGGAGCTATCCTCTCCGCTTCTACGGCGATCGTCCCCGGAACTACGCGCTCTGGCCCAAATCGCGCCCGGAGCACCGCGACGTGGTCCACTCCGTTGAGCAAGGGAACCACGCAGCCCGGCAACGACTTCACAGCTTCCAGCGCATGTTCCAGTTGATAAGTCTTGGTGGCGATCCACAGCACGTCAACCGGCTCTGTCAGCGTGGCGACGGCTCTTGCCGGCGCGGTCAAAGTGCCCGATGGACGTCCCAGCACCAAGTTCGCGGGATAGCTCAGCAACTTCTCCGCTCGAACCACCACGGTGACATCTTCGCCAAGCGATGACAACACGGTGCCGACCAACCCTCCGATTGCTCCCGTTCCCAACATTGCGTGTTTCATGACGTCGCTCCAAGAGAACTAAGATCGAGAACTAAGAACTAAAACTAAGAACTATACGACACGCTGGTTTTGGATGCATCCGCTGCCCACTGCGACCCACCTTTACGCTGCGCCGTCGAATCTGTCACACTGGCCACTGACCACAACTGGCCACTGAATCCGATGGGCAAGATCCACGTTCTTCCCGAGAGAGTTGCCAACCAGATCGCTGCCGGCGAAGTGGTCGAGCGTCCCGCGTCGGTGGTGAAGGAGTTGCTGGAGAACGCGCTGGACGCCGGTTCCACGCGCATTCGCATTCAGGTCGAGGCCGGCGGGAAAAAGCTGATCCAGATCACCGACAACGGCTGCGGCATGGTGCGCGACGATGCCATGCTGGCTTTCGAGCGCCACGCCACCTCAAAAATCAAAGACACCGACGACCTGCTGAGCATTTCGACGCTAGGATTTCGCGGCGAGGCGCTGCCTTCGATCGCTTCGGTAGCGCGCCTGCATCTCGAAACCCGTGCCGAAGAAGAAGCCGCCGGCACGGTCCTCGAGATTAATGGCGGCAAGATCATTCGCGTGGAAGAGGCCGGCCTCCCGCTGGGAACTTCGATCACGATTCGCGATCTCTTCTTTAATACGCCGGCGCGTAAGAAATTTCTGAGATCGGAGTCGACCGAACTCTCCCACATCGCATCGCTCGTGACCCACTACGCCCTGGCGCATCCAGAGAAACATTTTGAGTTGCACTCGGCGACAAACGCCTTGCTGGTCGCTCCACCCGTGGCCGGCCATCGCGAGCGCGTGTACCAGGTCTTTGGACGCGAGACTCTTGACCAGTTGATTCCGCTGGCCGCGGTTCAACCGTTGGAGCGGATCGGACTGCCCCAGCCTCCGCCATGGCGGCACGGCACGGAGACTGCCTTGCGCGCATCCACCTGCGAATCAATCGATGTCGCGGATCAGGCTACGCCGGCGGGAACGCCAGCACCATGCGATTTCGGCGAGGTGCGGCTGCATGGATTTGTTTCCAAACCGGAAATTCAGAAGCTGAATCGCAATTCGATTTTTATTTTCGTGAATGGACGGCTGATTCGCGACCGCCTCATTCAGCATGCGATTACCGAGGCCTATCGCAATATCTTGCCGCCAACGGTGTTTCCGGTCGTGCTGCTTTTTATTGAAATGCCGACTGCCGAAGTGGACGTGAATGTGCATCCGTCCAAGACCGAGGTTCGCTTCCGGCAGCAGACCGTGATACATGATTTCGTACGCGAGTCGGTGCGGGCGGCGCTCATGAAAGCGCGCCCAGTGCCGCAGTTCTTGACGGAGATTAGCGCACAGCCGTCGGCGAGTGCCGGCTTAAGCAGCCCCGGCCTCACGAATCGTCCATTCAACGATGGTTCGGGCGGGGCCTCGCGCGGCAGCGATGGTTTGCAGCGTGCCCCATGGCGCGACTTGGATGAGCCAGCGACGGTGGGCGGATTCGCGCTGCAAGCGGCGGCCGTTCCCGCGATGACGGCGCGCCTCGAATTTGAAGGCGGAATTGCAGTCGAGGCCAACGCGGCGGTATCGCTCGAACGCGCGCCCGAGGCAACAGGCGATTCTCAGTTGGGCGTAGATCGTTTGGGCGTAGATCAAGGGATCGTACAGCCGCCGATTCCCGATCACGGCTGCGCGCCACCGATTCCACAAGAACCGCAAACTGCGCCGACTCTCGAGTCACTGCGCACGCTGCGCCCGTTGGGCCAGATTCGAAATTCCTTCATTCTTGCCGTCAACCAAGACGGGCTCTGGATCATCGATCAACACGTGGCGCACGAGCGCGTGCTGTTCGAGCGAATCCTGCGGCAACGTTCGGCGCAGCAGGTGGAGAGTCAGCGTTTGCTCATGCCGCTGATCATCGAACTGACTCCTGCGCAGCAAGCGATCTTCAGCGACATTGCCGAAGAACTGGCGCGCAACGGTTTTGAAGCCGAACCCTTCGGCGCGCGCAGTGTAGCGGTACAAATCGCGCCTGCGGGCGTGGATGCGGCGCAGATCGAGCACATGCTGAACGAAATCTTCGAACAACTGGCGCGCGAAGACCAGGCCATCAATCTGGAAGCCGTGCGGACGCGCATCGCGGCATCGATTGCATGTCACGCCGCGATCAAAGTCAACATGCCGCTGGAACAAAACAAAATGGAGTGGCTGCTAGCCGAACTGGCAAAGACGGAGCATCCGATGACCTGCCCGCACGGACGCCCGGTGGTGCTGCGCTATTCCATGCAGGATATCCAAAAGGCGTTCAAGAGAATCTAGCTCTCAGCTCTCAGCTGTCAGCTCTCAGTAGAATCTTGCCAACATGGGGCATTGCTCTGCTCTCGGGTACCGCAGAGGCTCGTGACAGTTGTGGTCGCCATGAACACTCTTCTGAGAACTGAGAATTGAAAGCTGTGTTCTAATCGAAATCATGATCGACCAGGAACTCCTGCTGGCTCGCGCGCACAAATGGCATCTCGACGGCCAGTCGGTGCGCACTCTTGACGAGGCGCGCTCTTTCCTCGAGTCGGTGGGATTTTGCCTGATGTATCCGACGAGGCCCGCGGTTTTGTTGCCGACCTTTGTAGGGGCCTGGGTGGGGGCTGATGACAAGCTGCCGATGCGCCAGCACGCCTATGCCGATCCGCGGGCGAAAGAAGCGACGGAATTGATGGTCCGCGCCCTGCGCGACAGGGCAGCCTATGAGGCTCCGCTGTTTGATGAGAACAACGCCTTCTTGCTGGCTGCCTCAGTGTTTCCTTACTTTTACGCGCTCGTCGGCGAACGCAATCCGAGGCAAGCGCCCGCGACCGGTCCACGGTCGCCTTATTCGCCACTGGCCTGTGACGCGTTTGAGATCATCCGGCGGAGTGGACCGATTTCAAAAACCAAACTGGGTGAGATGCTGGGCGGCTCGGTTTCAAATGCCGGACTGGATCGCGGGCTGAGCGAATTGTGGGCCAAGCTGCGCATCACGCGTGTCGATTACACGATGGAGGAAGGCTCGGTGTGGGACGAGTTGTCGCGCTGGGCGCCGGAAGTCGTGCGCGAGGGCGTGGGAATTTCGGTGCCTGAAGCGCTCTCGGCGCTGGTCTCGAAATATCTCGACTGCGTGCTCGCGGTGGATGAAGGAGAGGTCGAAAACTTCCTCGTGAACTTCGTTCCGCGGACGCGGGTGAAAGAAGCAATTCACGCCTTGCTTTCGGCGCGCGAATTGAGCTTCGTGCATGTTGGGAGCAAGTCGCTGCTGCAGGTGACTCCGCCAAAACAAGCCTACGTTCCCAAGCCGCGGCCGCAGCGCGTGAGTTAGAGCGGTATTGGATTTTGAAGACGATCCCTCACATCCTCCAGGTTTCTCGCTGTGTTTTTCTGTGTTCGCTATGGTGAAGCTCTCCACCACTCCGTGTACAATTCTCACTTCGCCGCAATGAACTTGCGCCCATGACCGATTCATCCCCACGCAGACTCATCATCGCGATCGACGGTCCCGCCGGAGCCGGTAAGAGCACGATCGCTTCCCGCCTGGCGCGCAAACTTGGCTACGTGAATCTGGAGAGCGGCGCGATGTACCGCGCGCTGGCGCTCCGGGCGATCGAGTGGGATGCGTCGTTCGATGACGAGGAAGCGCTGCTCAAGATGGCGCAGGATTCGAACATTACTCTCGACCGCTCCATTGGCGGCAATCGGGTGCTCCTCAACGGGAAAGACGTTTCCGCGCGCATCCGCGAGCGTGATGTGACCGAGGCGGCGTCGCGCGTCTCGATTCATCCCAAGGTGCGAGAGTGGATGGTGGAGCGCCAGCGCGAAATGGGTGTTGGCGGCGGCGTAGTGATGGAAGGCCGCGATATTGGGACGAAAGTTTTTCCCGACGCCGACCTGAAAATTTTTCTCGATGCCGACCCCGTGATTCGCGAGCAGCGCCGTCTCGACCAGCAGCGGATAAAGGGCGCGCCGGCCGAGGCGATGGCTGCCGAACTTCGCGAACGCGACCGTCGCGACCGGACGCGCGCGGCGTCTCCGCTGGTAGCCTCCGAGGATGCGGTGCTGCTCGACTCGACCCATATGACCGAGGATGAGGTGCTCGATCGAATCGAGGAGTTGGTGGAGCAGCGGCTGGCGCCTAGCCGCTAGCAGGCTGCGGAAAGACTCGTTCCCGCGCAGAAACTGTGACCCCAGCGGCTAAAGCCGCCGATTAAAACAAGCTAG
>Ga0116106_1000403_pt1 | contig 25340 bp, 24 predicted proteins | sample June2015DPH_6_50_FD_89717 | JGI IMG/M metagenome (GOLD analysis project Ga0116106, IMG submission 89717) | Peatland microbial communities from SPRUCE experiment site at the Marcell Experimental Forest, Minnesota, USA - June2015DPH_6_40 | ecosystem: Environmental > Terrestrial > Soil > Wetlands >...
CCGAGAGCGCCGGCGCACGCGCTTACCTCAGCTTCATGCGCGGGCAGTGGATCGTGGCGGAGACGGCATTCAGAACCGCGATCGTCGCCGATCCGAACAACCCGGATGTGCGACAAATGTACTCGCAGCTGCTCGCCGCGGTCGGCCGCATCGACTCGGCACTGACACAAGTCCGTTTGGCTCAGCAGATCGACCCGCTGGCGCCGGTTGTCGCGGACCGGCTAGGCATTTTGCAGCTGTGGCTCGGGCGCGATGCGCAGGCCGCGAGCGACAGGGCGCTTGCCCGAGAGTTGGGCCTCGACGAAATCACTTATCCGGAGACCAACATTCTTCTCGAGCTTCATGAGCACGATGATGCAAATGCGGCGGACGGACTCCGGCATCTGGAGGGCGCGCTGCACCGATCCGACGTTTGGGTCGCCCCGACCATCGACGCTTATCGGCATCCGGAGAAAAGGCCGGCCGCAATCCAGCTGTTAGACCAAACGTTGGCGTCGAGGGGTATTTCGACGCGAATCTACTTTGGCCTGATGGTCCTGCTTGAGTCCCCTGCGCGCGCCATGCGCGCATTTGCCGCGCTGCCGGGCAGCGACATCAACTACCTCGAACTGCTGTTTTCCGTAGATGCCGCCGCCGTCCGGCGTGACCCGGCATTCGGTGAGTTCGTCCGCAAAATCGGCATTGTCGCCTATTGGGATCGGTTTGGATGGCCGAGCGCCTGTCATCGCGAGGGATCGCAGATTGTCTGTCACTAAGGCGACCGCAGTCGATGCGCACTGTGGCTCTTCCCTTGTTATATCCGCTGTTAATGCAAATGGCGATCTTCATCGGAAACCACACCCCGAGCGCGCAGCGAATGGCCGATTCGAGGCGTCATTTTCGCACAATCATCGATGGGCGAATTTCCATCTCCTCGCCGCGGCGGATATCCGGAGTCAGAATCCTACCTCCGGCACCGTGATTCTAGACGCATCCCGATTCACAGCTTTTTGTGACGAGCTTCACCCAGGATAAGCACCGCTCCACGTTAAAATATATTGGTGTACGGAGACTCCCTGCGACAGCCACGGACCAGATCAGCCGCTCGACCGGGCGACGCGCTTCTCGTCGCGATCGTTTTGCTTCTATCCCCGGCCTGGGTGCTGAGGGCCGACCAGACGTATCAAGCCGCCGATGATGCGGCCAACTCAGACCAGACTGATACCTCGACCGGACAGAATTCCGCGCAGCAAATGGAGGACGCTCATACCCCGCCCCACGAGATGCATTTCTGCTGGGCAAATTGCTTTACGCTCACGTTTGACGATGGAGTCTATCGTCGAACGGATGGCTCGGATGAGACTTGGACCGTCGAGCGCTTCTCATCGGCCACGGTCGTCTTGCACCGCCACGGTGTCCCTGCAGCTTGGAACGGCTTCAGTGCTGACGTGGTTTACCAAGGCCAGGTATCAAACGACCGATTGATAGGCGTTACCGTGAATGGCAATCCCGTACCCGATATCAATTTGGCGTGGGGCTTCGCGCTCGAGACCCTGCCGGGGAGCAATGCGGAGCGAGATCGGCGACGATCAGCGCAGGCCCAGGCGCAAGCGCTCGCGGTAAATTCAGAATCGCCGCCAGACGACGTCGAACCTGCACTCGATGTCGATTTGAGCGCCGCCGACGCGCCGCCACCGCTGCTGAATTACGAGCAGGCTCCCTGCCCGGAACAAGGATATCTTTGGACTCCGGGCTATTGGAGCTGGCGTGGTGCAGGATATTACTGGGTGCCGGGAGCCTGGGTGCAGCCGCCGCGAGTGGGAGTACTGTGGACACCCGGCTATTGGGCATTCATGGGCGGGATTTATGTGTTCCATGCCGGGTATTGGGGTCCACACATCGGTTACTACGGCGGCATCAATTATGGTTACGGCTATTTTGGCTCCGGATTTGTCGGTGGGCGTTGGGTAGGCAGCTCATTCACCTACAATAGCGCTGTCAGCAACGTCAATGCGCGCGTAATTCACAATGCGTATAGCGAGACGGCGGCCAATAATGCCGCCGTCAAAAATGTGAGCTACAACGGCGGACCGGGCGGTGCCACGGCAACTCCCACCGCCGACGAGAGAGCAGCGGCTGCGGAGCCGCATATGCCGGCGACGCCGCGGCAGCGCCAAATTGTGCTGCAATCCGCCAGTAATCCCGAACTCATGGCGCAGACCAACAGCGCTCATCCCGTCATTGCGGCTGCGAAAAGTCCTGCCGTGGTTAATCCGCCGAGAGTCGCAAAAGCCGACGGCGCGACTGCGGCGAGTGCGAGCGGCGCGCATAGCCGAACCCATGTTCAGCCGAATACCGCGCTGCACCCGCAGGCCGCCGTTGAGCGTACGGTCACGCGAGACACTGCTGGGCACACGCAGGATGAAGGTGACTCTGAGCGTCCGGTAGCGCCGAAACTCACTCGCGCGACACCGGCGAAGCCACAACCTCCTAAGCAGTAACAGAGCCGAGCACCGCGGACCTTGAGCCGCCAGCCGGAGCGTCGGTTTTTCGGATGTCCAGCCAGCCGCTCTAAAGGCTCCTGCCATCGACCTTTTTCACCTTGAGTGCGTCAACATCGACGCCATCCAGGCATCGCACATTGATGGCCGCCATTTTTGCGCCGGTCTTCGGGTGCGTCCCGATTGCGAACGACTGAATGCCGCAGGTTGAGCAGAACTGGTGCTGGATCATGTGTTTGTTGAATTCGAACTTTGTCAGGTCGGCGTCGCCGGATAGAAGCTTGAATTGAGTTGCCGGCGCGAACGCTAGCAATGAGCCCAGCCGCCCGCATCGCGAGCAGTTACACGCGAGGACCTCGCCGATGTCCATTTGCACTTCGTAGCGTACTTTGCCGCATTGGCAACCGCCGGAATATGTTTGCGTCATGGCTGCAATCTCCCGCGTCAAGACACGAACTCTATTGGGGAGTTTACCTGATGCGATAGAGGCTGATAACGACTGCTTACCGGCTGTCGCTGTAGTCCGTCAGCCGACCGAGTTGGCCCAGGCGTTGGGCAGCGCGCAGGCGGCACGCCGAAGGGGTCGATCACGCCGTTCTCGGTCCTTTCAACCGCGATGTCGCCGTCAGCGCCAATACCAACATAAGTGCGAAAGCCGCGCATTCGATGAAGAATGCCTGGTCCATTCCCACTTCGAATATAGAGCGTTGCGAGAAGGTGCCCGCGATCTGCGTCCACCAATAGGCAAGCAATCCGATGTCCATGATCCAATGGCCGAACATGCAGAATACGAGCGTGCCGGATGCCCACGCCAACCTACCCAAAAGCAAACCAGCCAGGAAAATGATGGGCACCATACCAATGAGCGCCCAGTCCTTCGCCAAGTGAAACAACACGAAAAACAGCGACGAAATCAGAATCGCCACGACCGGACCGTGCCGATGTTCGATCGGTCGCTGCATATAGCCGCGAAATCCGATTTCCTCGCAAACGCCTGCGGGTAACGCCGACACGATACACGCAAGCCATTGCATCTGCCGCGATGAAATGAACGATAAGTCGTAGCCTTGATGGAATGCGGCCGCCGGAAAGGGTACTAAGCGGAACAGCAGCACGATGGCGGCGTGAATGGTGGCCGCAAAACTCAGCGCTGCTACAACGCCCCATAACAATTGTGCGCTTGGCAGTGACCGGAGTCGGAAATAGTCTGCGCGCAGCGCCTTCAAACGCGCGGGAGGGCCCCCGCCTGCCGCCCACCATATGTACAAGGCCAGAAAGCTGACTTCGGCGCCCGCCCCCACCTGCGTTCCAAGCGTCACCAAGAGTATTGGCCAGATATTCGCGGCGATCATGCCGATGAGAAGCCCACCGATAACTGCGCGGATGATCACCGGCATGCGGCCCCACAGGCTTTCAGTTTTCTCTTCGCGCATTTTGGCCCTTGCGTTCCACGCGTCGTAGAATTCGCTCGCCGCGGCTCGGCACCGCTGGGCCGTGATAGTCGAAGAATTGATCTATCAGCCCAAAATACTAACTCTGGCCACCCTCTCTGTGGCCTCAACCATCGGGCGACTATTTCGCCTAGCTCAATGTCTCAGTTTGACCGACTACACCGAGCTCATCGCCCCAACTGGCGGTGTCGACCCCAACCGGACCTCGGTGGTCGGCAGCTTTGCGGCATCAGAACCGCGATCGCTCGAACCGATTCTTAGACCTCAATCAATCCATTGTTGAGTGGCGAGGACATCGTCGAAATAGGAAGCCGCCTTGGATGCGTCCCCGTATCCCTCGACCGTGAGATACACCATGCCTTGTTTCGATGTAAGCAGATACTGCATGAAGTAATAATCTCGAAACATCCGCCTTCCTTGCGATGCCGCCGAGAATTCGCGTCGTGCGTCCGGCAATTCTCGCTCTGTTACCGGGCGAAGTACCTTGCCGTTCTTCTCAGCAAGTCCGGGCATCCGGTCTCGAGCAAAACCCCGCGCAGTTTCCAATACGTGTGCGGCCGGGTCCGGCACAGCGCCCGCAATAAGGGATGCATAGTTTGCAATCAAGATTTGTCCGTCTGGACCATGACTTTCGACGCGCTGCGAATTTCCAGTGATGCGCCACCCAGTGGGTAGCTGCAAAACGAGCGGACCCACGGAAAGGCGAGTAACGCTCTCGGCTGTCACCACCGTGGACAGAAGCAAGAGAAGCAGACAAAGGGTTCTCATGATTACGCGCGGATGCGTGCCCCGAAACGAAGCTGATTTGTCGAGATCATCGACTCCCTCCATGCCCGACCGAAGCCGCGGCTCGCGATAGCCCTATCCGATTATTAGAAGGCAATTAGCACGTGCTTCAGCATCGAGTACGCGCCAAAGATAGCAAATGGCGTTAAAACCGCGAAGACGTAAAATATCCCGCTGGCGCGATTAGTATTTGTTGCGGGGACACGCGAAGCGGTATCAAGGTGAAAAGATACGGTATAGGGATCCTTTGGATTGTCGCTGACATCACACTCTGCCAATTTAGTTGGCCAGTCGGCATCGGGTTTGGCGCCGGCATCGGCCCCAGCAATGAGGCGTTCCCCCAACCATCGAATTTCCGCGGCGGAGCCTATAAGCATCACGCCTCTCTCGCGACCTTGATACATGTGAGCACGCATAGGCTGGCGTGACCTCCGCCTTCTAACAATGAGATTGAGCGACGCGGGAATGCGCCGGCGTAACGCGAGGGCATTTTATCCCAATCATCTATTTTCTCCATGATTTACCGAAGCCGCGACCCGCGATCGCTCAAACCGAATAGTACTTCTGATGATTTGGGCGAGGGCGGCCGTCATTGCGGTCCATGCCACAGCGCGGCGGTCAACGGGCGAAGCCGGCCCGGTCGGGGGCGCAAGCGCGGTTCGCGCGCAGCCATTGACAGCGAGGATGGAGTTGGTAGCCTCGATCATCGGCAATCTCGCCCGATGCGCTTTTTTCCACCTGACGATCACCGGTCTTGCGTAGCGGGTGATTGCACGGGATACGAATTTGCTCGATGGAACTCACTGAGCGTTTGACCGGTCTTAGCCGGTCTGGCCGACTCGCAAACTGGCTCGTTCTGGGGTGCAGACCATGCGGCATTTATTCTCATGGCAACTCTTGGCTTTGCTCCTCGCCGGAATGGCGGCCGGGGCTCAAGTGCCAAATTCAAATCAAAACGGCCAGTCATCGGGCAGCCCGCCCGCGGACAGCGCAACACCGCCTGGCGCCGGTGAGTCACCGACGACGCCAACAATGATTACACCGGGAATTACGGTCACCGGCGCCACGCCGAATTCCGAGCCACCGCTGCCGAAGCTCCAACCGGATAAATTCACAGACTGCTATTGGGCAACCAAATCAACAGGTCCGGAGGAAATCGATTTCGTGGCCATGGAGAATTGTAAGGTTCAGGTCGCGACGGAAGTGCGTACCGTGATCGAGAAGTGCATCAATCGCAATGGGAAGAGCGCGCCGCCCGTGGTGATTCTGGCATGCACGGAGTTGCTGGAGCACGAGATATTCCTGGGCAGCGATCGCTATTATGTCTATGCGAATCGTGCCGAGGCTTATGTTGCCCAGGGCGATAGGCAACATGCGCTCGACGATTACAATCGAGCGGTCCGATTGGCTCCCCATACCGCCAAGCTTTACTACAACCGTGGGGTCTTCTACCTGGCGCAACCGGATGTCGATGCGGCCTTGCGGGACTTCGACACCGCCTTGAGCCTCAATCCTAAACTCGTCCTCGCGCTGCGTGAGCGCGCGAAAATCCACAAGACCCAAAATGATTTCAGCGGCGCACTCGCGGACTATTCAGAGGCTATCCGTTTGGAGCCGAAAACCGCGGCGCTGTGGAGCGATCGAGGGTATCTGTGCCTGCTTCAACATGACTACGAGAATGCCATCAAAGACGAGGGACAAGCGATCCAGATCGATCCAAAGATGGCTCGGGCCTATTTCTTTCGTGGCGCAGCCTTCGGAGGACTCGGCGACTCGTCCAAAGCTCGCAGCGATATTGTGACTGCAGTGCGCCTCGATCCTTCACTGCAGCGTTACTTGACTAACAAGAACAGCAACCCGTCCTCTACGCCCCCGCCTTGATGAATGTCCTGTCGATTCGGTGCTTGGCGCAGGCGCGGACTACCGAACTCAATCTCCTACGCAAGAAGTCTTCAAACTCTCGACTTCCATTTCAGAGCCTTCGAGGAAATACATTCGCCGCTGTCAGGGTGCCGAGTCGGCTATCAGTGTGCCTGGCTTCCAAGCCGACGCGAGTTTCTGGGCTTTATCGACTTGCTCCGCCGTAAGCTCTTGAGCAATGCGTTCCGCATTTACTTTTGCATCCCGCGCGTCGTTAGCAAAGGCTTTGTCCAATTTCTCTAGGGTGCCCGCGGGTGCTGTACGGGCGATGAGGTCCCGGACATCCGACCCCACGGTGAGACTGGTTGTCGCAAGTAACGTATACCAAGCGCACGCAATCACTAGATCCTTCTGTACCTCGTCACCTCGCTCATACATACCGGCGAGATGCCGTTGGGCGTCCTGCCATCCTTCCTTTGCTAGATCGCTGTAAATGGCCAGTGCCTGCGCGGTGTTTTTCTCGGTGCCAAGACCTTGGGCATATAGCCTCGCAAGGCCTTGTTTCGCCGTGGGATCCATAAGGACCGCCTTCTGGTACCGGAAGAAAGCCTGCGCATAGTCCTGAGCAACTCCGCGCCCCAATTCGTAGCTCTTACCCAGATTCGCTTCGGCGTTGAATGCGAGCCGGCTGGTCTCCGTTGCGCGACGCCACCAATACACGGCTCGCGTGTCATCGTGAGGTACACCGATGCCCGACGAGTACCAGCTGCCTAGCATTGAAGCGGCACCCGTCGTGTTCTGGTCGGCCGCGAGTTGCAACCAGCGCGCTGCCTCGACACGATCCTCCTCGACCGGTGGATAGCCGCCAGACAGCATATTGGCCAGATTCATCTGCGCGGCGCCGTAACCCTGCTCCGCCGCCTTCCGGTACCACGCTACGGCTTGGCGGTAGTCGCGCCTGACTCGCTGCCCAGAGTTGTACTCCAAGCCCAATTCCCACTGGGCCTCGGCGTCTCCCGCTTCTGCCGCCTTGGTCCACCATGCAATCGCCTGGGCACCATCCGCTTTCACGCCTTGCCCGATCGCGTACATCGTGGCGAGAGTCTTCTCCGCGGATGCATTCCCTTGACTTGCCGCAGGCTGCTATTCACTCAGTGCCTTCGCATAGTCGCCAGCTTTGTAGGCCGCTGGCCCGTCCTTCACGTCGGCGTGACACGGTGTAACGGCAGCGAACCCAAAAAGTACCGCCGCCGCACAGATCCTATTCATGATGTCTCCCGGGCCTGGTCGAAACTGCGACTGAGCGGTACCTAGTTTCCCTCTGACGACAATCAATGGTGCACGAATGATGGCTGTGTGGAAGCCAACTTAAACACTTGAGCGACGGCAATGTAGGTGCGTATGGATGGTGACATCTGCGCAAAGCATCGGAGACTTGTAGGAAGGCGGAAATATACGCCCATCTGATAATCGCTACGACGAGACCGGGGTTCGTAGTATCTGTTCCAGCTGCGGCCTGCGGATGCATGGCGCGGCTCAAGGAGAATGCATCCCCCGCGCCATGGCGACTTGCCATAGAGGTAGGCACCCTGCTGTCAGTTGCTTTCAAGCTCGTTGGCCAGCGCGGGCAGGCCGTAGACCTCGCGCAATGCCGGACCGATTGCCGCCGTCAAGACGGCGATCGTTCGATTGAGTCGCGGGTCGAAGCCGAAGCTGCCCCCCAGCGAATGAATATTGCCGTCGAACATTGCGCCCACGACCTGTCCATGCGAGTCGATGAGCGGCGAACCGGAGTTTCCGCCGATAACGTCGTTGTTCGTGGCGACGTCGAGCAGGGTTTTCGGATCGAGCCGGGATTTTGCGGCGAGCCACCTTTGCGGCAGCCGGAACGGCTCGCTGTCGGTCGCCCGTGCGTACAGGCCGCCGAAGTTGGTGAACGGCTTGATCGTCTGTCCTTGATAGCTCCACCCCTGGACGGTTCCGTAGGAGAGGCGCAGAGTAAACGTTGCGTCGGGATAAACTGCATCGCCGTAGACCCTGAACCTCGCGCGCGCCAGCTTCTCCTGCGCCCGCGTCACGGGACCTTCGACCTGCTGCTCGTAGCGCGTGCGCAGTTCCCGCGCGTCCGGATCGGTCGCGAGCACGAAGCGGATCAGCGGGTCATCCGAGGCTTTGGTTGCAGCTTCGCCGCCGTGCCATAGGTTCTCGCGTACCTTCGCATCCGCCAACTGAGTCCCGGCCACGAGCCGGTCGGCGAGGGCTTCGGGCGATTCCGCGCCGAGGAGATGCTTGACCAGCGGATCGTCGACCGTCAGATATTCACGCGTCTTCGACAGCCAGAGCGCGAGGCCGATGCGCTCGAGCTCGGGATAGATGGGCTGCGGGTCGAGCAGCTCTTTCTCAAGCAGGGGCAGATTGCTGTCTGCATACTCCCTGAGCCGCTCGGGACTCGGTTTGGTCCGCTCGCTTGCGGCGCGCACCAGAGTGCGCGCGTAGTGAAAGAGCTGGGCAATCGAACCAGCGCGCACTTCCAGAAAATCGTGGCTCAGGAAAATCTGCCGATAGCTGTCGATGGCCTCGTCGATCTGCTTCCAGGGGTCGCCTACGTCGGCGGCCAGCCGCGGGTCGTCGGCAACTCGTTTATGAAGATCGTCCTCCTCCTGAACCAGGCGCGCGAAAAACTGCGGATCGAGCAGCGCTCGCTGCCGTCCGTAGAATGCCTTGAAAGAGTTCTCGACCTGGAACAGCGTGCTCCCCGCCGTACGCTTCTGTTCCGTACCGAGCTGCGAGTACTCGATCAGCCGCCCACGCAGCTCGGAACGCACCAGCTGCCGTACGGGGATCTGCCAGTCACGCTGCATCTCGAGTTGTATCCGTGTGTCGAGGCGGTTGGTCGAGCCCGGATTGCCGGCAAGAAACACCAGCTCACCTTCTGCGGGCGCCGTGTGCCGCCATTTGAGATGTGTCGGCATCTGCGCCGGCTTACCGCTTTCGTATAGGCGCACGAAGGCACTGTCGAGGCAAAAGCGCGGAAAATTGAAGTTATCGGGATCGCCGCCGAAGAAGGAGACCGAGAACTCCGGGGCGAACACCAGGCGAACGTCGCTATACTTGCGATACTTGTAGAGCTTGTACTGACCGCCCTCATAGAGGGATACGACCTGGCAACGGCTGGTCGCATCCCCCTTGCACCCCTCGTCTTCGATCTTGGCGGTGGCAGCATCGCGCGATTTAACCGTATCCTTCGGTTCGCCCGACGCGATCGCGCTCTGTACGCGCGCCGTGACGTCGGTGACCTGCTGCAGGATTTCCGCCTGCATTCCGGGACAGAGACGCTCCTCGGTGCGCGCGTGGGTCAGGAAGCCGCTGGTGACGTAGTCCTGTTCGGCCGTGGACAGAGCCTGTTCGCACTCGAACACGCAGTGATGATTGGTGAGCACGAGGCCGTCCTTTGAGACCATCGACGCGGAGCAACCGCTCGTCAGACGCACCGCCGAGTAGCGTACGTGGTCGAGCCAGGTTGCGTCCGGGGCAAAGCCATACCGTGCTTGGACGGTGCTCGACGGAAAGTGGTCGAAGGTCCACATGCCTTCATCGGCACGCACGGATTGCGCCCCAAGAAGCGCCTCGCATAGGAATAAGGCGGCAAATGCCTTGGCGAGCATGGGTAGTCTCCTGATCGAGTGCCGAGCGGGTGACCGCTGCCGGTGTTCGGGTATTTCTTGGTGATCGCAGCCTGCGAGGCATTTTCGCTGAGCCTCGGCCGCCTGTCATCATGTGGGATGCATAATCCGAGTCCGCTCGCGTGCACGATCATCAACGCGTCGCGCCCAGGTCCATGGCTCGGATGACGCCCGCGTCCGCTGCACAAATGCCCGATAGTGTCTCCGGAATGCGGTGTTACCCCTTTGTCCGAAAGGTCACGCAGCAACGTAAGCAGTCGACCTAAACTTGCCGTCGGTCACTATCTGCTTTTCGAATTTGACGTATTCTTGTCGGAAGCTCTGGGTAGCCTGTTATGTATAAATTCTTGGTAGCATTCGCCCGAGTTGTATTTGGGCTTATAGCCGCGATCGCCGTAATCGGGCTATTCGTGTCCGGCCTGGCTTTTGACGCGCCGGGATCCACGAGCAGTCGGCTTACTTGGGGCTTCGCGTTGTCGCCCGTCGTTTATCTTTTGACCTACGCAGTTTTCCTTTGGAGGGCGCGTAGGGCGGCGGATCCCTCAGGGCGGCATGTGCTCTTATGGTCGCTCTTCCCTCTGCTTGGTCTCGCCTGGGCAGTAATTGCGATTGTGTTATTGCAGGTTCTATGCGGCGGCAGGTTTGTGTGCCGCTATTAACAATGCTCTCGCGACGCTCGCGGCTCAATGCGCTATCGACCCCAATAGACCGGTCATCACCGTCGGCTTTGTGGACGCTCAACTCAATGAAATTGTTTAACCGCCGCCCCGCTCGAAAGCGGTTTTTGCGGGCCGATGTTCTCAGCGCTGGGCCGCTCAGCGTTTCCTTGCTCGGCCGCCTTACAAATATCCGTCATTGAAGCCGTGGATTCGAGGGTCGTGCGGGGGATCCCGCGACCTCTTGCATGTACGTATCGTCAAATTCACATAGTAGATCAGCGAGGTGAGATGCATTGGAATCGCCGTCAAAGCATTTAACCGCACGGATGCCGACCTCGCTCCGTGCCGGCGCCGCTCGCTGTCCGGCGAGCGCTTCCTTCACCGCAGGAATGAACACGAACTGCAACCATTGTTCATATGCCATCTTATTTGCACCGAAGGCTCCCATATCGATAAATTTATCCGGAGTAAGAGGTGCATCCTGCCAGCGGTGTAGCCGCTTTAACTCCAATTCGATTTGTTCTAGCAGGTGTGCGCATTTGGGTGCTTCGATTGGCCGCATATTGCCTCCTAAGCCGCGCGGTTGGTGAACGCTGCGAACACGGGTCCCCCGTCCGCACCCATCCGGCGAGCTGCGAATTACCGTTCTCCGTGAGATTCCCGTACTCGGGTGAGTATGTGCAAATCGCGAGCGAATCCGCTCATTGATTTGGAAATATTTATTTGAAGCGCTCCGGCGGGCGGGAAAATTGGGGTCGGAGTGTCGCGAAACGGCCGCGTAGAGGCGCGCATTTCAGGGCTCCGAACTTTGATTCATGGCCGACAGCGCCACGCCGGCTGCTCGGACCACCCAACCGGTGATGATTGCGTACCCGGGAGTCCGTTTCCCTCCGGATTGTCGAAACCGCCCGGTATGTCATCTTCTGGAGTTGCTACCCAGCCATTCACCAGCAAGGTACCCGCCCGTGATTGCCCGGCATACCCAAAAGTCGAGCTGGGCCGCGAGATCGAAGTTAATCGTCCCAGCAGCCATTGCAAGCGCTGTTGAATTGCAATGTCGTGCCGTTCACCAGTATCTCAACGGACCCCACGCCCACCGCCTCTCCGCCGTTGAGCGCGTAGCTGATCGTTTGGCTGATCGACTGCCCATTGACTGTGCCAGTCGCGTATGTGTTCAACAGTACAAAAGCGCTGGTCGATGTCACTGAGTAGGTTTCTGTCAGAGAGCCGATGGCATTGTTCGTATTAACAGCGTAATAACTCCCAGTGCCGAGTGGACCCGAGCCCCCGACAGTGAGCGTCGATGGCAGCGGATTGGTGCTGTTATATAGCAAGTCAAACTGCCCGCCGTTATACGAGAGGGTCAGTCCGAGCGGCTGGTAGGGGTTCTCGAGATAGTACGCCGTTTCGATCTCAGTGACGATCGGAGTTCCGTTCTCGGTAATCGTCAACGAGATCGTGCTGCTGTTGGCCTCTTGACCATCGAACATCGTAGTGCCCTTGTTGGGCGTCTCGGTGTAGGTTCCCGCGTAAGAGTTACCGCCGCTGCTCGCCGCCAACGCCGTCGGATCTATGATGAAAGGTTCGGCTGGTGCGGGTACCGATTCCAGGTTCTGTGGCGGCGAGCTCGATTGCATGGCGCTGCCTCCGCCACCTCCGCCACCGCACGCGGTGAGCACTATCAGCAAGAGCCCGGAGAAGGTAAAGTGAAAGACGCTGAGCAGAGTTGTTTTCACATGTCACCCCTTTTCAAAACGCCAAGCTGCTTATTTCCCCCGCTTATCACTGTCAGCCCCCTGTCGGGCCCGCCGATCTGTTGATTTTTCCGCGTATACACCCGTGATCCGCACGGCATCAAGACGCGGCGCATCATTGAGTGCGGCGCGACGGTCTTCGATCTTATTCATGGCGCCGGGCAATCCAGCGGCGATTACTCTAGTCGGAGTCGGCCTCGCTGAGGTACATCGGAAACGAAGGGCAAAAAAGTGACAACGGTTCGAACTGCTCAGGCCCGACGGTATCCCAGCGCCATCGATGACCGCTTCCGGGAGGGCACTTCAATGCATCGACTGGCCGCTCTTGGCCTATGTTCGGGAAATCAATCCCCGCAACGCCGAATTCAACCGCAATCGCTGGCGTGCATCGGGGCACTGCAGACAGAACTCTCGAAATGGGGCAACAGCCCGGCGGTTCGACTTCCCGCGACAGTGGTCGATGCCCTCGGACTGAAAGAGGGTGATCAGATCGAAATTCAGGTTGCCGGCAAACACGCGTTCGCCGTAGCCAAGGCGCCCGGCACGCGCGAGCTATTGGCGCGGCTGCGCAAATTCCGCGGAAGGTTACCCGCGACGTTCAAGTTCGATCGTCTCGAAGCGAATGAGCGGCTCTGATCCATTTTTTGATGCCAGCGTACTGCTGTACCTGCTTTCGGACGACACCGCCAAGGCAGATAGGATCGAGATTCGACTATCGGCCCTAGGCGTTGTCAGTTGCGGGTTACCAACCCGTTCTGAGCCCGCCGCCCGATCGTCGAGTCCTGACTCTGCCGGTGGTGAACAGCCGCTTTGAGGTGGGCAGTTCGTTAGGGTCACTGCCCGGCCGGGAGCTCTGAGCGTGCCTTGCCATGACTAACGTCGGCGTTGCGTCGCTGGCGGGACAGGCGCACGCTACCCATGGCACATGCCTACAAACAAGTAGAAAAACTATGATTCGCACGTTTATGATCGCCGCGGCATCAGCCGCAGTCCTTACGCTTTCTCCAGCGGCTTTCTGTCAGGATCACGGTACACCTGATCAAGCCAAGGCCATGCTCTTGAAGGCCGAAGCGGCTGTGAAGGCAGATAAGACCAAAGCGCTCGACATGTTCAACAAGGGAGAAGGTGGATTCCTAGATCGAGATCTTTACGTATTTTGCGCCAATATTAGTGACGGTAAGGTCGTTGCCCAAGGCAACCCCAACGCGAAGCAAGTGCTTGGCCAGGATCAGAGGTCGCTCAAGGATGCCACCGGCAAGAATTTCGGTTTGGAGCTCTACGCGGCCGGAAAAAAGCCGGAAGGTCAAATTACAGAAGTCAGTTATATGTTTGCAAGGCCGGGGGCCGATGCAAAGCCCGTTCCGAAGGTGAGCTTGGTCACCAGAGTCGGCGATCTAACCTGCGGCGTTGGTTATTACAAGTAGATCGTTCTAGTACTAATGATTCCGCGGGGCGCCGCGCCTCCGCATAGGATTAATTCAACGGGCCAACCGCTCGATGAATGCGGCAATCTTGTGCCAGGTTTCGCCAACGACGATCACCTCGCAGCTCTCGACCTCGTTCGCCGTGAGATCCAAATTTGCCGAAGTTCCATTGACCATGATCGTGAGTCTGGCAATGCCGCGCGGCATTTGGACGCCCTCGGACTTACATCGGATCGATTGAGCGGAGATTCCAGCGCGGTCCAGCTCCTCCCGAACGTGAGCAACGATTTTAAGCTTGCCCAACTCAAATGAAGTGAGTGGCATTTGAATCGCTCCTCCGGCGCGCTGCTCGAGCTGATATAGCTATAAGCACGGGATGGATATTAGTCTGTAGGACTTCGCCTGGACATGCAGCGCCGATTAGCAGCGGCGCGAAAAAGTGGTGGGCCCGCTCGGACTCGAACCGAGGACCAAGGGATTCACTTGAGCCCCGCCGTTTCCGGAGGGAGTGGACTATCTCTTCACCCCGGTAGGGTGCGGGACGCTCTAGCCTGTCATTAAGCGCAACTGAAGCGCTCAGGTAGTCTCTGCACCTTCCGGCGGTGTACCGCCGGCTTGGCTCAGGGTTGCCATCAGCCGCGCTGTTAAGGTTTCCCTGAATTCATCCCGTCCACTTCGCACCTTGCGATGCGAAGGCACCATTATTGATGAGTCCCCTGCTCTAACCAACTGAGCTACAGGCCCGACACTCACCATCTTACCACGGAGCTAGTATCGTACGCGGGCTGTGAACCCGCCCCTCCCGATATTGCCGATTACCGAGGCGCTTGCTGCGCTCAGCGGCGCGCTGGACCAGCGCAGCGCTGTGCTGCTGCAGGCGCCGCCGGGAGCGGGAAAGAGCACGATCGTGCCGCTGGCGCTGCGCGACGATGAGTGGCTAGGCGGAAAAAAGATACTGATGCTGGAGCCGCGTCGCTTGGCGGCGCGCGCCGTTGCGACCCGTATGGCGAGTCTACTCGGCGAGCCGGTCGGCAAGTTCGTGGGCTACCGCACGCGGCTCGATACGCGGGTTAGCCGCGAGACACGCATCGAGGTCGTTACCGAGGGGATACTGACGCGCATGCTGCAGGAAGACTCGGCGCTCAGCGGCGCGGGCTGCGTGATTTTCGATGAGTTCCACGAACGCAGCATCCATGCCGATCTCGGGCTGGCATTGTGCTTGGAGAGCCAAGAGACGCTGCGCGAGGATCTGCGCATCCTGGTGATGTCGGCGACGCTCGATCTGCAGCCGCTGGCGCGCTTGCTCGATGAGGCGCCCATCATCAGCTCGGCCGGCCGTAGTTTTGAAGTCGTCACCGACTATGTGGCTCGGCGTCCCGAGCTGCGCCTCGAACAGCAGGTCGCGCAGCTGCTGCAGACCGCCCTAGATCGTCACGAGGGCGACGTCTTGTGCTTCTTGCCCGGCGCGGCCGAGATCCGCCAGGTGCAGCGCCTGTTGCAAGACTATGGTCTGGAGCCGCATCAGCGCGTGCTGCCGCTGTATGGCGATCTCACTGCCGCAGATCAGGACGCGGCGCTCGCGCCCGCGCCGCCCGGACAGCGCAAGATCGTGTTGGCGACCTCGATCGCTGAAACCAGCCTGACGATCGAAGGCGTCCGCGTCGTCGTCGACTCGGGCTTGCGGCGTTACACGGAATTCGATCCAACGACCGGGATGAGCCATCTGGTCACGGGCAAAGTATCGCAGGCGGCGGCCGACCAACGACGAGGTCGAGCGGGCCGCCTCGCGGCCGGTGTCTGTTATCGATTGTGGTCCGAGGGCGCGCACGCAAGCCTCGCGGCGCAAACAACCCCCGAAATTCTGTTGGCGGATCTCGCGCCGCTGGCGCTGGAGCTCGCGTGCTGGGGCGCGGTGGATGCGCTCGGCCTGCACTGGTTGGACCCGCCGCCGCCGGCGCCACTTGCTCAAGCGCGAGACTTATTGCGCCGTCTCGAGGCGATCGACACAGCCGATCGCATCACCGCCCATGGCCGTCGCCTGGCGCAAGTCGGCGCACATCCGCGTCTCGCGCATATGCTGATCAAGGCACGCGAGTTCGAGGCTGCCCGTCTCGCCTGCGATCTCGCAGCCATCTTGAGCGAGCGCGACGTGCTGCGCGCCGAGCGCGACGCGCGCGACGTGGATTTGCGCCTGCGCGTCGCCGCAATGCGCGGCTCGGGAGGCGGGTTGCCGACCGGACTGCGCGTCGATGCGCGCGCCATCGCGCAGGCGCGGCGCAGCTCGACCGATTGGCAGCGAGAATTCGCTCGCGGAGTACAGGAGACGGCCGACCCGCACGCGGCGACCGGCTGGTTGTTGGCCCTTGCCTATCCGGACCGGATCGCGCGCCGGCGCGGCGAAAGCGGACGCTACCTGCTCGCCAACGGCCGCGGAGCGCATTTCGGCGAACCGCAAGCGCTCGCCAAGTCGGAGTTCATCGTCGCCGCCGAACTCGACGGCGCGGAGCGGGAAGCGCGCATCTTTCTGGCCGCTCCGGTCACACTTGCGGACCTCGAGCGGCATTTCGCCGAGCAGATCGAAACGGCCTCCGAGATCGCCTGGGATCCGCGCATGCAGGCGATCCGCGCACGGCGCGAGCGGCGCTTGGGCGCGTTGGTGCTCGAATCAGACGAGATTGCCGATCCGGATCCGGATGCCATGCAAGCTGCGATGCTTGCCGGCTTGGCACAGATGGGACTGGCGGCGCTGCCCTGGAGTCCGGAGCTGCGCCAATGGCAAGCGCGCGTCTCGATGATGCGCAAGTTCGCGGTGCCGGCGTCCGAGCCGTGGCCCGATCTCAGCGACGGCGCGTTGGTCGCGACGCTCGACGAATGGGCACCGCAGTGGCTAATGGGGGTCTCCCGGCGCGAGCACCTCGCGCGCATGGACCTCGGTAACGCGCTGCGCGGCCGCTTGACGCACGCGCAACGGGAGATACTCGAGCGCGAGGCGCCGACGCACTGGGTCGTACCGAGCGGCTCGAGAATGCCGCTCGATTACCTGGACGGCGAGGCGCCGACGCTGTCGGTGCGACTACAGGAAATGTTTGGCCTCACCGCGACACCCAGCATCGCGGCCGGACGCGTCGCACTGCTGCTGAAATTGCTGTCTCCCGCGGGCCGGCCCGTGCAGGTGACTCGCGATCTCGTGAGCTTCTGGAATCGCGGGTACCACGAGGTCAAGAAGGATCTCAAGGGCCGCTATCCCAAGCATTATTGGCCCGAAGACCCTTTAACGGCCGAACCGACGCGCCGGGTGCGCCGGCCATGATGTCTTGGCTGCGGCGCCGACTGGTCGCGCCCTTGACCACGCTGCTCATGCAGGGCGTCGCGCCCGAGCGGCTAGCGCTCGGCGTGGCGATCGGAATCGTCGTCGGCAATATTCCGCTGCTCGGAACTTCCACGGTGCTGTGCGCGCTCATCGCATTGAGATTCCGCCTGAACCTGCCGACCATGCAACTCGTACAGGCCCTGATGGCGCCGACCCAATTGCTGCTGATCCTCCCGTTCGTGCGCCTCGGCGAGTGGCTACTGCGCGCGCCGCCGCAACCCCTGTCCGTCGAGGCGGGGCTCGCACTGCTCGCGAACGGCTTTTGGCAGGCCGTCGTCGTGCTGTGGGAGGCGATCATGCACGCGAGCTGCGCTTGGGGTTTGGTGGCCCCTTTTGCCATTTTTGTGATTTATAGAATACTCGTGCCGGTCTTCGAGCACGCCGCCGAAAAAATCGCCAGCCGCAGCGCGACGCTCGCTCGTTAGTGCGACTATGGGTTCAGCCGACACTCGCGAGGACCGCCGATGCCAATCGGCGGCGGCCGGGCGGACATCGCGGCAAGCAGGCTCCAAAAGCCCCTATTTGGCCAGAAATGCGCCTTTTTGCCTTACTTGCCTTAAGTGTGGCTGCAACTTTTTACGCCCGGCCGTGTTATGGGTTTAAACGAACACACGCCAGTGCATACCCAACCCACGGAGCCTAACCGCTCAACCGAGTTCACGACGTTCATGCGTGCCTATCAGGACATGGTTTTCTCCACGGCCGTCCGCCTCACCGGCGACGATGCGCAGGCCGAAGATATCGCGCAGGAAGCGTTTCTCAAGGCCTATGAGCACTTTGAGCAGTTACGCACGAGCCCGACCGCCGGCGGCTGGCTCAAGACGGTGACCACGAACCTGACGCTGAACCACCTCGGCCGCTACCGCAAGCGTTGGCGGCTATTTTCCGAGATGAGTTCCGATGCGGCTGAAGAAGCGCCGCCGGAGCTGCAGATACCGGTACCGGACACGCTGCTCGCGGATCTTGGCGCGGAGCAGCGAGGCGTACTCATCGACGCCGCGCTCGGTCGACTGCCGCCGCACCAACGCCTTGCGCTCGTCCTGTATCACTTCGAAGAGCTGTCCTATGAGGAGATCGCGGAGCGCCTGCATGCCTCTTTGTCCAAGATCAAAACCGACATACGGCGTGCCCGAGCAGCCATGTTGCCCCTATTACAATCCAGCGGCATCGAGTACGCCGCGGTGAACGACTGAGCAGAACATGAGCGAACAGGAAGAAGCGGATCAAAAACTCGAGCGGCTTCTGGATGCCGCGCTGCGCGAGTTGCCTTTGCGCCGGGCGCCGCTGAGCCTGGAGTCGCGCGTTCTCGGCGAGATCGAGCGCCGCGAAGCGCGGCCCTGGTGGCGGCTCAGTTTTGCGCACTGGCCGGAGCTCGCGCGCGCTGGATTCGTGTTGGCTTGCGGCGGCCTCATCTGGCTGTCGACGTTGACGGGCATTTGGCCGGCCAGGATTCCAGGCGCGCTGCAGGACCCCGTTGCGCTCACAGTGACTTGGGCTCGCGAAGCGGCCGCGTTTACCGGCGCGCTCGGCGAACTCGTCGCGGCGCTCACGCGCGCGATACCGCCGCTATGGCTCTCCGGGGGCTTGGCAGTGAGCGCTGCGCTTTACTCGGTTTTGTTTGGCCTCGGCATTGCGGCCTATCGCACTCTTTATCTCAACTCTCGCACGCTAGGTAACATCGAATCATGAATGTCTTCAAGTTGCGCTATGGCGCTCTACTGCTCGCGGCCCTGCTGACCGATTGGGCCGCGGTCGGACCGGCGCAGTCCGCGGCGCACGTCAGCGCGCCCGCAGCGACACCCCATGCGGCGGCCGGCGCAAGCCAGAACGCGACACCGGAGAACGCGGACGCTCACGAATCGGCAGCATCCGCGGCCTCTGCGGATACGGAGGCGCCGGAGGAGGCCGACCGACAGGAGCGGCATACGCGAATTCATGGTCACCACGAACATGGCAACGACTTCGTCGGAATTGGCCACGATACCGATCTGCCCGCCGGCCTAAGTGCCGACTCGGTCGTGGCCATCCTCGGCTCCGCATCGAGCGAGGGCGAAGCGCGCGATGTCGTCGCCGTGCTCGGCAATGCACGGGTCACCGGACCCGTCAGCGAAGATGCGGTCGCGGTCCTCGGCGATACCTACATCGACAGCTCGATTGCCGGTGATGCGGTCACAGTGCTCGGAAACATCGAGCTAGGGCCTCACGCGGATATCGGCGGTGACGTCGTCGCGGTCGGCGGCAAGGTGCAGCGCGACCCGGCTGCGATCGTCCGGGGCAGTGTCCACAACATCGACGCATTCTTCGGCGGCTTTGGCTGGCTGCATGCATGGATCAAGGACTGTCTGCTCTACGGTCGCCCGCTGGCGCTTCAGTCCGAAGTCGGCTGGGCCTGGGGCGTTGCGCTCGGATTTCTCGCGCTGTACGCGCTTCTGGCGCTGCTGTTTCGGGGCGGAATCACGCGATGTGCGCGCACGATCGAGACGCAGCCCGGACCCACCGTGCTGGCCGCGCTGCTCAGCGTGCTGTTCACGCCGATATTGCTGATACTGTTATGCATCACGGTGATTGGCATTCCTGCGGTGCCTCTGGTCGTGTTCGGTCTGTTCTGCGCCGGGCTGTTCGGCAAGGCCGTCCTGCTCGCTTGGCTGGGCCGGCGATGCGTCGGGGAACGCGCGACGGGTCTGCTCGGCGAGCCGGTGGTAGCGGTACTGATCGGCGGTGCGATCGTGCTGGCGCTGTACGTCGTTCCGGTGCTGGGCATGTTGGTCTACCAAATCCTGAGCCTGCTCGGCCTTGGAGTCGTCGTACTCACGCTGATTCAGAGCGCGGGCCTGCGTAAGGGCCCCCGGGTCGATGGCCCCGCTTCCGCCGCGCCAGCCGGCGCCTATGCCGGCGCCTCAGCCGGCGCAGCGCCGGATGCGACGCCGGGCCCTACCCCCGCCGCAGCATCGCTCGATGCCGGCGCTGCGCCGCAGCCGGCCCGACCCGCGGGCGGCGGATCGGCGACGCCGGCGGTCAGCGCGGCGCTGCCGCGAGCGGGCTTCTGGATACGCATGGTGGCACTGCTGCTCGATGCGGTGCTGATCGGGATCCTCATGCACTTGCTGGGTCACGCTTCTCATTGGCACCTCATTGTGCTGGCCGCCTATGGCGCCATCATGTGGAAGCTGCGCGGCGCGACGATCGGCGGCATCTTGTTCGACTTGCAAGTCGTGCGCCTCGACGGCCGAGACATGGACTGGCCGACCGCGGTCGTTCGCGCGCTCAGCTGTTTCCTATCGCTGGTCGTGGCCGGCCTTGGATTCTTATGGATTGCCTTCGACGGCGACAAACAAGGTTGGCACGACAAGATCGCGGGTACCGTCGTGGTGCGCGCACCAAAGGGACGATCGTTGGTGTGAATCGCTCGGATTGGTCTGAGTCGCTCAGGTCTTCCTGAGGAAGCAGGCCTTGAGCATGAAGTTGCCCGCGTCCATGCGGCAGTCCACTTCGTGATCGCCGCCGACCAGGCGGATGCCCTTGATGCGTGTGCCCATCTTGAGCGTGATCGACGAGCCCTTGACCTTGAGATCCTTGATCAATGCCACGGAGTCGCCGTCGATCAAGGGATTGCCGTTGGCATCCCGGACGACTTCGGCGGCTTCGTTGGCGGCGCTTTCGGGCGCCGTGATCTGCCATTCATGGCCGCAGTCGGCGCACACATAGCTAGCGCCGTCGGCGTAGGTGTTCTCCATGGCGCATTCGGGGCAGGCGGGGATGGTCGGCATAGGGGCTTTCGAATCGAGGAAGAAGGCGCATTCTAGACCGCCGAGGCGCATCGCGCGAGTTAGACTCGTCGCATACGGGACCCATGACGGGCCTAACGGGAGAGCGCCTTGTCGACACCATTTCGAGCTTCGCGTGACGTCATCATTCGCAGCGATACTTTCGAAGCGGCCGTCCGCTTCTATGAGGCGGTGCTCGGTTTGCCGATCGTGCGGCGCGACGCTTCGATGATCGGCTTCGATGCGGGGGCATTCCGCCTGTACGTCGAACGCGGGCCCTCGCATGGCCCGGTATTCGATTTCCTGGTTCCGGAAATTCGCGCCGCGAAACAGTCGTTGGTGGCCGCCGGTTGCACGGTCGTGGAAGAGGATGCATCGGTACCGCGCTGTTATCTGCGGGACCCTTTTGGTCTCGTGTTCAATATCGATGAGCGTAAGCCGACGGCGTAGCGTCGGCCCTGGGTGATGAGAGCGAAATTGTCGAATAACAATGATTTTTCGATCAAAAAAAGGGCGCAGAAATGACGAGCACAGTTTCGCGGGGTTCGGATATCGAGGTTAATCGGCGCGGCCGGCGCCGTTGGCGTGCCGGTGCAACGTTTGCGTGGCTGATCGCGGGGCCGCTCGCCGTCGGCGCGGCATTCTCGTTCGCACGCGAAGTCGCGCCGCCGGCCTACGACCTCATCATCGAACACGGCCGCGTCGTCGACGGTACCGGCGCTCCCTGGTATGCAGCCGACGTGGGAATTCGTGCGGGACACGTCGTCGCCATCGGCCGGCTCGACGAAGCAACGGCAACGCAGCGTATCGACGCCGCCGGAAGCATCGTGGCGCCGGGCTTCATCGACATGCTCGGCCAGTCCGAGCTCACGCTGCTCGTCAACCCGCATGTGCCTTCCAAAATCTTCCAGGGCATCACGACCGAGATCACCGGCGAGGGAAACTCGGTCGCACCGGTCAACGACGCGATTGCCAAGGAACAGGCGGCAGCGTTCGAGCACTACCAGATCAAGCTGGATTGGTCGGATTTTTCCGGCTATTTCGCGCGACTGGAGCGGCAGGGTATCGGCATCAACATGGGCTCCTACGTCGGCGCCACGACAATGCGCGAAATGATCGTGGGCTACGCGGATCGCGCCGCCACGGCGAGCGAGCTCGCGCAGATGCAGTCTCTCGTCGGCGATGCGATGCGTGAAGGAGCGCTCGGGGTATCGAGCGCGCTCGAATACGCGCCGGCGCCGTATGCGAGCACCGACGAACTCATTGCCCTGGCGCGGTCGGCCGCGCAGTTCGGCGGCATCTACGCGACGCATATGCGCTCCGAGCAAGAGGCGATCCTCACCTCGATCGACGAGACGATTCGCATCGGCCATGAAGCGCATATTCCGGTCGAGATCTGGCACCTCAAGGCGGGCGGCGTCAACAACTTCGGCTTGATGCCGGAAATCGTCGGACGCATCGAGCGAGCGCGCGCCGCCGGCGTCGACATCGCCGCGGACACTTACGCGTACCCGGCCTGGTACAACGATTTATCGGCGTTCATTCCACCGTGGGCACACGATGGCGGTGACGCGAAGCTCATCGAGCGACTTCAGGATCCTGCAATCCGCGCGCGGCTGAGGAAGGAACTCGCGACGGTGGCGACGAACTGGGACAACGAATGGCAGTCGGTTCGAGGACCTCAGGATATCCTGATATCGACGGTCCTCAATCCGCAGCTTGCGGGCATCCAGGGCCATACACTGGCCGACGTCGCCAAATCGCGCGGCACCGATCCGATTGACACCTTGTTCGACATCCTCGTCGAAGATCATGCGCATACCTACGTGGCGGTGTTCGCGATGAGCGAGCCCGACATCGAGCTCGCCGTCGTGCAGCCCTGGGTCTCGTTCTGCAATGACAGCGAGGGTACCTCACCCGATGGCGTGCTCGGCAAGGAGTTCCCCCATCCGCGGGCCTACGGCACGTTCCCGCGGGTGCTACGCAAATACGTCCGCGAGGAACGGCGCATGCGCCTCGAGGAGGCGATCCGCAAGTTCACGAGCCTGCCGGCCTCCCGCCTGCGGCTCAATGACCGAGGCGTGCTCAAGGCCGGCATGTGGGCCGACATCGTCGTGTTCGATCCGGACCTCATCACGGACCGCGCGACGTTCGCGGCGCCGAAACAGCTCTCGGTCGGCATGCAATGGGTGCTCGTCAACGGAGTCCCGGTCATCGCCGACGGGGTCGCGACGAACGCGCTGCCGGGCCAGGTGCTGCGCGGTCCGGGTTATCGCGCGCCGGCTCACCCGGCGGTACGCGTTGCGAAACCGCGCAGCGCCGGTTGATCAAAGTCCATCGAGCGATAACTGCGCGCCCGCGGCCTGCGGTACGCGAAACGCATCAAGATTCAACGCGTACCCTCGCCGGCGATCCAAGCCATAGCGCCGGCGCGCGATCTCGCAGCGACTCTTCAGCAGCGTGGCTTCGACGCCTTCTCCCTTGAAACGCGAGCCGAAGCGCGCATCATTGAGCTCGCCGCCGCGCATCGCGCGTATGCGGGATAAGACATGCTCGGCGCGCAGCGGCGCGTGAGCGCGCAGCCAGTCCTCGAACAAGTCCTTCACTTCGTACGGCAAGCGCAACAGGATGAACCCCGCGGTTTCGGCGCCGGCGTTCGCGGCCGCCTCGAAAATCTTTTCGAGTTCGTGATCGTTCAACGCGGGAATCATCGGTGCCGCCAGCACACCCACGGGGACTTGGGCGGCAGCCAGCCCCGCGATCGCCTTGAGACGCGCCGCCGGCGACGGCGCGCGCGGCTCGAGACTGCGCTTCAAGCCTTCATCGAGCGTGGTCAGGCTCACCATCACGTAACAAAGTCTCTGCTTGGCCAGCTCCTGCAATAAATCCAGATCGCGCAACACGAGGTGACTCTTGGTGACGATCGTCACCGGATGCTGAAACCGCAATAGCACCTCGAGTATCGACCGAGTGATGCGGTGTTCGCGTTCGATCGGCTGATACGGATCGGTGCTGGAGCCGAGGTTGATGACTTCCGGACGATAACTGCGCCGCGATAATTCGCGCTCGAGCATCTCGGCGGCATTCGACTTGAAGAACAATTTCGTTTCGAAATCGAGACCGGCCGACAAATTGACGTAAGCGTGCGTGGGGCGCGCGTAGCAATAAATGCAGCCGTGCTCGCAGCCCCGGTACGGATTGATCGACTGGGTAAATGGGATGTCCGGCGATTGGTTGCGCGAGATGATGCTGCGCGCGATTTCGGCGCGGACCACGGTCGCCGGTGCGCGTATCTCCTCCTCGCGCCACCAACCGTCCTCCTGCGCCTCGACGCGCAGCGACTCGAAGCGGCCCTCGCGATTGTCGGCGGTGCCGCGGCCTTTGAGGGGTTTGGGCATATTCTAACTGTACGGATATACAGTCAGAATATCAATGAGCATCAGCCTGGCTCGCGACAATCGCCGAAATGTGGCGATGCGATCTCCTCCTCGCCTTCGCATCCCAGCAGCGGATTCACGCGTAATTTCTTGCCTGCCGCCTTGAATGCAGCAGCGCGCTCAAGACGCCGCGTAAGACGTTAATCCGTGCTCTCAGCCGTGGACGCTCCTTTTTTTCAACGACGCTGTTCAAATGAATTCCGCGCGACGCTGCTCGAGTTGCTCGAGTTGCTCGAACGAACTCACGCGCCACAGCTGGGGAAAGAAATAACGCGCCCACAATGCGGCAACCGCGAGGGTGAGGGCGCCGCCCGCAACGATGGCCGGCACGAGTCCGATCCAGGCAGCGGTGAGTCCGGATTCGAACTCGCCGAGCTCATTCGATGCGCCAATGAAAACGGCGTTAACCGCGCTGACACGCCCGCGAATCTCGTCGGGCGTCTCCAATTGCACGAGCATCGTGCGGATGAACACGCTCACCATGTCGCCGGCGCCCAGCACGATGAGCGCGATCAGAGCAACCCAGAAATTCGTCGTCAGACCGAATACCACCGTGGACACTCCGAATGCCGCGACGCCGAGAAACATGTAGATGCCGACGCGTCGTTCGATCGGGCGAAACGCGAGCAGCACGGCCGTGAGGCCTGCGCCGACGCCGGGCGCAGTGCGCAG
>Ga0116106_1000419_pt1 | contig 24607 bp, 23 predicted proteins | sample June2015DPH_6_50_FD_89717 | JGI IMG/M metagenome (GOLD analysis project Ga0116106, IMG submission 89717) | Peatland microbial communities from SPRUCE experiment site at the Marcell Experimental Forest, Minnesota, USA - June2015DPH_6_40 | ecosystem: Environmental > Terrestrial > Soil > Wetlands >...
GGTCGCCTTCGAGGGCGAACGCGATGGCCGACAGGCATTCACGTTCAGCGTCTGCGCGAGTCGCCGTCCCGCCGCCGTTGATGTGCAGGGCGGGCACGCGATAGTGCCAGTTCCTGGCCTCATCGTCGAAGAACAGCTCGACCCGCAACGCGCTCATCACCAGATCGTCCTATAGTTTCCGCAGTTCAGCAAGTGTGTAACCGTAGTCACGGGCGATCCTGGCCATGGCCGGACCGCCGAGATCTACACCGTCATGGTAGGCCCAGATGCGCTGCTGGTCGCCTTTCACGAGCACCCGGTGGGAGCCCGAGCGCCGGGTCTCCGTCCAGCCGTCTCGCTTCAGCGCCGCCAGCACCCGTGCAGCCTTGGCCATGCCACAGCACGGTAGACCACAGCCATGTCAAACCGCTGCAAGGAACGTGGGTCCTGGCCGGGCCAAGGGTGATCGCTTCCAGCTCGTGCGGTATCTGGGACGGGACCATCTGTGATCGCGGCGAGCGGGCGCATTGTCAGGTCATGACGACTTACAGCGAGCTGATCCCTGTCCCCTCCGAGCGCCCAGCACACGTGCCTGACCCGCTGCGGCTGGCGGTAGCCGCCTACCTGGCCCGTTTCAAGGGCTCCTCCCGCGACCACACCGACTCCGACCTGCGCTGCTACCTCACCTGGTGCGCCGAGCGCGGCCTGAATCCGCTGGCGGCACGCCGACCACACCTGGAGCTCTACATCCGGCGGATGCAGGAAATCCGCCGGTTCAAGCCCTCCACCGTGTCCCGGCGCTTCTCCGTGACCGCTGGGTTCTACCGGACCTGCTTGATCGACGGCGTCCTGGACCACTCACCAGCCGAGCACGTCCGCCGGCCTACCGTGCCCGCCGAGTCGCCCACGCTCGGCTTCACCCACCTGCAGTTCGAGGCCATGCTCACGGCCGCCCGCCAGTCCGCGAACCGGCATGATTTCGCGCTGGTGGCCATGCTCGGCCTGCTCGGCCTCCGGATCTTCGAGGCCACCGGCGCTGACATCAGCGACCTCGGGGAGGAACACGGTCACCGGGTGCTCCGGGTGTGCGGCAAGGGCACCAAGATCGTGCTCGTCCCGCTGCCGCCGGCGGTCGGCGGCGCTATCGACCAAGCCATCGGGAACCGGACGAGCGGGCCCATCCTGCTCAACAGCCGGGGTGCCCGGATGGACCGGCACGCCGCGACACGGCGATCGCGGCGCCTGGCCCAGCAAGCTGGCGTGCGCATCGACAGACCGCACCCTCACATGCTCCGCCATACATTCGTCACGACCATGCTCGACGCCGGCGTTGACCTGCGCGACGTCCAGATCGCCGCCCGGCACGCCGATCCACGCACCACCATGCGATACGACCGGGCCCGCAAGAACCTCGACCGCCACCCCAACTACATCCTCGCCGCCTACATGGCTTCCGGCACCTGACCCATATATGACCACCGACCGAGCACGACACCTCAGTTACGCGGAGATGCCGAAATGAGTGCGGTGAGCAACACGCATTTTTATGCGTTAACCCGCATGCTCACTCACGTATTAAGGCTCGGCCGTAACTCGCCGAGGTGCGTTGCCCGGCGTTGTCGGCGTCCTCAAGGGCGATCGCAGATCGCCGATTCGGCGTTCTTGGGAGTTGTTGCAATCGCGTCTGCAGCCGCACGCAGATCTGCCACTTCTGAGCGTTACGAGCTCCGCGATTGACGGTATCTGGCAGTGGCCACAGGCATGCGGCGGGCAACTTCCGGCATCGGCACGTCGTGGCGGTGTGGTGCCAATGAGGCGACTTGCGGCTGGGGCGTGGAAGCAGTGAGCAGGAGGGCGGTCCTACAGCACGTGACGGCGATCGCCGGGTACGAGCTCTGCGACGCGGGTCTCGATTGCTGCGGAGAACGCGCCGCCGCCAGTGTCGAGGTCGTCAGCTGCTCGCTCGGTGTCTTCTTGGACCAGGTCAGCGTTGATGGCGATTGCCGCCGCGGATCTGGCGCCAGCGGAGGTGACGACCTGGGCACGTGGATCGGCGACGTTGCCGGCCGCCCAGACGCCGGGCACGCTGGTCCGGCCGACGGCATCGATGATGGGGAAGCCAGCCCCGTTGAGCTCGCAGCCCAGGCCGGCCAGGAGGCTATCGTCGTGGGGGGTGTTCCCAGGCTGGATGAACACCGCTGTTCGCTCGATCATCTGACCGTCGGCCAGCTCGACACCCCTCAGGCGGTCGTCCTCCACCACCAGCCGTGCTACCTCGCCATCGACCCGGACTCCGCGCGCCCTCAGCTGGTGCCGCTCGGTGGAGGTCAGTTCATCGGTGTGGACGAAGAAGACGACGTCGTCGGACCGCTGCCGTATCAGGAGGGCGTGCTGCACCGAGCCGGGTTGGGTGCCGAGCGCTCCTACGCCGACTCGTTGTGCCTGGATAGGCGCCAGCTGGTTAACATCAGCCTCGGATGGCGCAGCTTCATTTCATTCCGCGAGCTGAGGGCCGCAGCGCCGTCGGGGTGGATCTGTCCAGGGTCGCGCTCGCCCGGGCCAGACGCGAGCACGCCGATGTTGGCATCGGCGTTGGCAAGATCCTCAACATTGCCGTGATAGCGGCGTCAGCCCGTGCAGGGGGAAGATTTCGTTGCGGGTGGCCATGATCGCCTGGTCGGCCGGGTCGGCTGGGTCGTAGCCGGACTCGAAGGGGACGAACGTGGCGGGTGCCCGTCTGTCATCTGCTCGGGCGCGGCCAGGCCGGTTCGCTGTGCGACGTACTCGCGCCACGGCAGGGGGGTCGGGGTGGCCGGGTCGATCGGCTGTCCTGCGGCCTCGGCGATCAGGTGCGTCCAGGTCCGTGGCACGACGCCTACCAGGTCGTAGCCCCCGCCGCCGGTGAGCAGCCAGCGTCCGCCGGCCAGGTCGTGGGCCAGCGCGTGGATCGCGGCGTGGGCGGCGCGTTGCGCGTCGATGCTCAGTTCCCAGGTTGGCCAGCGGATCGTTCCGGTGGCTGTCGCAGCCGTGCTGGCTGACCAGGATCTGCGGCTCACACCGGAGAAGTTCGTGAGCCATCGTTTCACGTTCGAGGCCATCATCGACGCCTACGACACCTTCGGCCGCGCAGCGGAGACCAAGGCCCTCAAGGTGGCCATCACCCGCTGACACCGCCGACGGCCCGATCCGCCGCGCGGAAGCCGGGCCACCGCGGTGCGAAGGGGTGTCGAGTGGACAAGCCCTGGCCGGTGCGACCCGGCTGAAGGACTGGAAGGGGCCGATCGCGGCAGGCCGGGCTCGGGGATCGCCTTCCGCAAGAGGGAGGATCACGTGCCCGACAGGAAGGCCTCCGGCTGGTCAACCGACCGCGGGCAGAGTACGGCCTGACACGCCGCGCAGCGGCACCGTCGCAGCCCCGGGCATTATCGGAACAGGAGTGGCAGAGATCATGGGCGTCGGTCAGGGTCCCGGGCTGCGGGGGTGCTGGAGGACCCGCTGACGAACAAGGGCACCGCCTTCTCCGAGGAGGAACGCTCCGGTCTGGGCTTGCGTGGCCTGCTGCCGGCCGTGGTGGAGACGCTGGAGCAGCAGGTGCGCCGCGGGTACCAGGCCTACCGGGAGCAGCCCACCGACGTCGCCCGGCACGTTAACCTGCGCGCGCTGCAGGACACTAACGAGATGCTGTTCTACCGGCTGGTGTCTGACCACATCGAGGAGATGCTGCCGATCCTGTACACCCCCACCGTCGGGCTGGCCTGCCAGCGCTTCAGCGAGATCTACCGCCGTCCGCGGGGGCTGTTCATCGCCTATCCCGACCGCGACCGCATCGCGGAGATCCTGCACAACCGGCCCCGGCGGGAGGTCGACGTCATCGTCGTCACCGACGGGCAACGGGTTCTCGGCCTGGGTGACCAGGGCATCGGCGGCATGGGCATCCCGATCGGCAAGCTGTCGCTGTACACGGCACTGGGTGGCATCGACCCGGCGCGCACCCTGCCGGTGCTGCTCGACGTCGGCACCGACAACGCCGAACTCCTCGACGACCCCATGTACCTTGGCTGGCGGCACCGCCGTATCGGCGGCGCCGACTACGACGACTTCGTCGACCGGTTCGTCCAGGCCGTGCGCACCGAGCTGCCCGACGTGCTGCTGCAATGGGAGGACTTCTCCACCCCGCACGCGCTGCCCATCCTGAAACGCTACCGCGGCCAGCTGCTCACCTTCAACGATGACATCCAGGGCACTGCTGCCGTTGTCCTGGCTGCGCTGTCCGCCGGGGCAGCGGCCACCGGGTCGCGGCTGGGCGACCAGACGGTCGTGATGCTCGGCGCCGGGTCGGCTGGCATCGGAGTCTGCGAGCAGATCGTGCGGTCGATGATGGCCGGCGGCCTGTCCGAGCAGGGCACCCGCACTGCCGGACGGACCATCTCGGCGCCCCACCCGCGGGCGGCTTGTCGTCCGTTGTACTCACCGGGCACCGGGCTTCGGCCGGAATGCCGTCACCTCGTGGTGCGGGCCGGCGTTCCGGCCCGCACCACGAGGTGCGTGTCGCAGCTCAGGGCTGCCGGGGTGCCGGCGCGGTCCGGCGGGCCGTGCTCAGCCGGGGCGGCCGTTGGAGCCGGCGGTCCTGGTCCCGGCGGCGGCTAGGTCCTGGTCGCTGGGCTGCTGGTCGCCGGGGCGGGTGGCTTGCAGCGGCCCGGTGCCCGGGTCGGCGGCACCGGCGGGGTGCCCGGTGAGGACGCCGGTCTCGGGGGAGACGCGGCGGGCGTGGGCCAGGCCGAGGCCGCCGAGGATCAGCATGACGCCGGCGGCGATGAACGCGGCGATCGCGGCGATGCCGGCGATGGTGGCCATGGTGCCGAAGGCGTAGGCGTTCAGCAGCATGCTGCGCAGCGTGGTGCCGCGGAACATCAGCTGGACCTGGGCGGCCAGCTTGACGTTATTGGGCTGGGTCAGCGCCTTGGCGGACAGCTGGGAGTAGGTCAGGCCGCCGCCGATCACCTTGAGGTGGTTGGCGATGAAGTGGTCGGCGTAGACCTCGGCCTGCGCACCGGTGGTCATCAGCTGCCCGGCGTACTGGTGCATCGCGGCAAACTCCGGGGCCTTGATGGCCGGGCTGCCCGCGGGCGGGAAGTAGATCTGCTGCGCGGTGAGCTGGGTGCGGACCTCGTTGCTGACGAAGTTGTGCGCCCAGGTCAGCAGCAGGCCGGACACGATCAGCGTGACGGCCAGGAACAGGCCGGCCACGCTGACCATTACGTCGAAGGTTCGGCGTCTCATAACGGTTCTCCTTGGTCGGGGAACAGGGTCACGTGCCGGCGGTCAGGTCTGCCTGCCCGGTTCCCTGTCGCTGACCCGGGTAGCTGGCCGCGGCCGACCGGCATTCTCGGTGTCTGCGCCTAAACCTACATATGAACAAAACTGGCAATATTTTTCTAGAAATCAGAGTAATTTCTGGGAGGATGGACGGCTGGGGTTCCCGGCCAGGACACGCCCGGGTGCTGCGGCGCACCGCGCCCGGCCCGGGGCGTGCGGCCCCGGCACATCGCGGCCAGCCCGGGAATCACCGAGCGCAGCGCAAACGGCACCGTCACCGGCCTGACCGCAGCTGGGTACCTCGCCCAGCAGAAAGACGGCCGCCGCAACCGCCGTCAGATCCCGGCGCACCGCCCGCAGCCAGAACCCGCCAGCCCGGAACCCCGCCACCGGCGAAGCCCAGGCCCCCGAGCCGGTGACGGCGCCAGGCAGCCCCCGGGCCGGGCCGCCATTGCCTGGGCGAGCACGACGACGGCTTGCCGGACCCTCGCCGAACGAGCGGTTCCGCACTCGCGTGTGAGGCGAGTGCATCCCTGCGCTGTAGCTGCCAGCATTCCTGCCGATTCTGTCGACGACCCGTGTTCGGTCTGACGCCGGGCGAACGCGTTGTTCTGCCGCGACGCTGGCGGGGGATCTTCCGCGGCATCCTTGGTCAGGCAGACGCTGCCGCTGCCTAACGACGGTCGGCCTTCGTGCGCCCGGCCCGCTGGCCGCCTGAACACTGCGGGTCGTGCTGGCTGCCGCCTTGGAGGCAGCCGGCAGCGCTTATTTCGCCGCGGGCACGTCCGGAGGTACGGTTGAGGCACTCGTAAGCCCGGTTCGGCCGCGCGCTTGTGCCGCGGCCTGTGCATCCGGCAGCTGCCCGGGACCCCGGCGGTACAACATCAACCGTCGCGATGGGCCTCCAGGGGGTTCCGGTGGTGCGATCTTCTGATGCAGTGGTCTCCGCGCCTGGGTTCTCCGCGGTGCCGCGTGGGCACCGGTGGGCCATATTGGTGGTGGTCTGCGCTTCCGCGCTGATCGTCAATGTGGACAACACGATCCTCAACGTGGCCCTGCCTACCCTCGTCCGGAAGCTGGCCGCTACCTCAAGCGAACTGCAGTGGATCGTCGACTCCTATGCGATGGTGTTCGCGGGCCTGCTGCTGGTCGGCGGCAGCCTGGCCGACCGGTTCGGGCGGAAGCGGTTTTTCCTGATCGGCCTGACCGTCTTCGCCGCGGGATCGATCGGCGCTGCGTTCTCAGGGTCGGTGGACCTGCTGATCGGCTGGCGGGCGGTGATGGGGGCCGGCGCGGCGCTGACGATCCCCCCGTCTTTGTCGATCATCAACGACGTGTTCCGCGACCGGGCGGAGCGGGCCCGGGCGATTGGTGTCTGGGCCGGGACCATCGGCCTGGGTATCGCGATCGGCCCGATCGCCGGCGGCCTGCTGCTGGCCCGGTTCTGGTGGGGCTCAGTGTTCCTGGTCAACGTCCCGATCGCGGTCGCCGCGTTCGCCGCAGCCCTGGTGCTGGTGCCCGACTCGAAGAACCCGGCCGCCGACCGGCCCGATCCCTGGGGGGCGGTGCTGTCGATCACCGGCCTGGGCCTGCTGCTGTGGGCGATCATCGAGGCCCCGGCCAGGGGCTGGGCCTCAGCGGAGGTGGTCGGAGCCGGGCTGTCCAGCCTCGTTGTTCTCGGCGCCTTTGTCGCCTGGGAAGCCCGCAGCAGCCATCCGATGCTGAACCTGGGATTCTTCTCCGATCGCCGGTTCTCGGTGGCCGCAGCGGCCGAGAGCCTCGGGGTCTTCGGGCTGCTGGGGGCGCTGTTCGTGCAGACTCAGTTCCTGCAGTTCGACCTCAGCTACTCGCCCCTCCAGGCCGGGCTGCGCATCCTGCCCATGGCCGCCGTGCTCGGCGTGAGCGCGCCGCTGTCCCCGATTCTCGCCCGCCTGATCGGGATCAAGTTCACCGTTGCCGCCGGCCTGGCGGCCATCGCCGGCGGCCTGTGGCAGATCTCGGCGGTGTCCACGGCTGCCACGACCTACGGGGACGTGGTGCCCGGCCTGCTGCTGATCGGGCTGGGGGCCGGCCTGCTGCTGCCGACGGCCACGAACTCCGTCGTGGGCTCGGTCCCCCAGGGCGATTCCGGTATCGGATCAGCCTCCAACGCCGTGGCCCTGCAGGTCGGCGGCGCGCTCGGCGTCGCCGTGATCGGGAGCGTGCTGTCAACCCGCTACCAGGATCACATGACCACAGCGCTGGCCGGCCGGCACGTGCCAGCCGCTGCCACGCACATCATCCTCGGCTCACTCGGCGGTGCCCTCGACGTGGCGGCTCATGCCGGGGGCGCCGCCGGCGCCCTACTGGCGCATTCTGCCCGCGCCGCCTTCATGAACGGCAGCGAGGTGGCGCTGGCCATCGGTGCCGCCGTCGCCCTCGGCGGCGCCGTCCTCGTGCTCGCCCGCCTGCCATCGCGGGTCCCCCGGGACCTCCCGGATCCCGGTGTGCCCGTGCCGGCGAAACAGACGCCATCAACGGCCAAGCTGAAGGCAAGCGCAGGAAACGTCGATGGCTTCCGGGTCCCTCCAGGACCGGGCGCACCGAAACCGGGAACTTCCTCCTCGCCCTCCCAGCGCTCGAACCGCACGTGACATCCTGATCAGGGTTCTCGGTGCGCCCGACCGTGCCGGTCAGGTCGATCTGGCTAGTGCGGTGGACGTTGGTGGACACCCCACTAGCGGACTGTTGTGCGGGATGCCGCTTCCGGGGTGTGCTGGCCGGCAAAGACGTGACCCTTGCGCTGCCAGCTGCCGTGCTGGGCAGCTACATGGCGGATAACAGGCATGCAGGCCTTCCGTCCCCGTAAGGAACGGGCCCGTCAGCCCGCCAGGATCTTTACGAAGATCACCCGCATATCATGCACGAGCGCGCGGCCTGTCCCTCCGCGCTTCGTGAATCTCCCCGATGCCGGACGCCATCTTCTCGGCCATGAGCGGGAACCGGCCGGCCATGTCGGCGCCGATCGCATACACAGATCACCCGCCCATGGCTCGCGCTGCGGGATCCCATTGCGGTCCCGATATCGCAGGCGGCACTGCTATGTGGCAGGTCGAACTGGCCCAGGATGATGATCTCCAACCCGTTGGATTCTCTCCACGGCTACGAGAGTTCCTCATTCAGTAGCACCGAGTGCGGGTTTGCTATGCCGATGGCTTGCGGGGCCGACGGACCGGGCGACGGCGCGTGTGCGGCGCTCTAGGCATGCTCGGCGGCGATGCCGGTCAGCATCAGGTCGACGACACTTTCGATGATCGCTTCGTTCAGGGGTTCTCTTGTCAGCAGCAGCCGCAAGTACAGCGGGCCGACCAGCGTCTCCAGCGTGAGGAAGCGGTCGATGCCAGGACGCAACTCGCCACGCGCCTCCGCTCGATCGAGGATCACAGATCCACGCGTGAAGCGATCGGTCCAGAACCTGTCACGCGCCGCGTCGGAGTCCGGCAGATCCCGCCTCAGGGCCATGCGCACCACATTCTCTCCGAGCGGAGTGCTGATGAACGCTGCCGCAGCGCGGAGCAACGCGAGCAGGTCCTCGCGCAGGGATCCGGTGTCCGGAGTCGGGACCTCCAGTCCCATCCTGCTGGCCAGCGCGTCGGAGACGAGGTCGGCCTTGGTGCCCCAGCGCCGGTAGATAGAGGACTCGTGGACCCCGGCGCGCTTGGCGATCTCCCGGATCGACAGCGCATCGAACCCGCTCTCGGACAGGACATCCACCGTGACCGTCAGCACCGCTGCGCGCACCCGGGCGCTCCTGCCGCCGGTCCGGCGAGCCCGCGGAGGATCGCTGTCGTTGGCCATGCCTGGAAGTTATCGCAAGGATTCCCGCACCGGTGGCCTGAAGGAGCGTACGCTAACGCGAGTGCATTCGCGTTTATGAGGAGGCCTCGTGGCGGAGAGCGAGGCTCCGGCGGCGGCCCCGCAAGGCCCGCAGACGAGCGCCTGCCCCGGCGGCAGGCGAAGGCTCGGTGAAGTATTCCCCGGGGCCGGGGCCGGGAGGGTTCTGGCGCTGTCCGTCCCGGCGATCCGGCCAGACCACGCTGGAGCGGGCTGGGTCGCCCATGCCGTGGCGGTGGCTGGTCAGGCTGCCGATGTCGCCGCCGCCGGCGTCACCGCTGGCCGGCCATCGAGATGACTATCGAGTGGAGACGGCCTTATGCCCTGGTCGGGCTGATCGGCGGACGCTGGACCCTGGCCGTGCTCGGAGAGCTGGCTGCCGGGGGCCACCGCTACCAGGACCTCCATGACGCCCTGGATGGCGTCTCACACAAGGTGCTCACCGACACGCTGCGACGCGCCGAGCGCGACGGCCTCATCAGCCGGCATCTCGATTCCGGGCGAATGGGCACGGCAACCCTCTACGAGCTCACCGATCTCGGCAGGTCGCTTGATGAGCCTCTCGCCGCGCTCGGGCGGTGGGTCGACGCCAACTGGGAGCTGGTCGAAGCGGCTCAGCGCGATTGGGCGAGGCGGACCAGGAGCTGATCGAAGGCCGGCTGCCTCTTCGCCGGAGGGCCGCAGGCGCTTGGGGTAAGCCGGCTTTCGTTGAAGTGCGATATGGCCTGCTGTAGCGTGGGTGGTAGCACGGCGGGCAGTCCCGTAGCCGGGCTGGACTCTGCTTAGCGCCTTGGGCAGCTTCCGGGAGCGTTGCTCCGGACCCTGGTAGCGCAGGTTTGGCAGATTAGTCCATGAGACGCCTGGTTCGGGCTGGACGGCCGCCCACGGTCTGTCGCCCCGTACGGGCTTGACGCCTCCTCAGCTAGAGGAGAAACGCCGTGACCACTGTCCTCGACGGCGCGCCGGCACCCATTACGGTGTCCGGAACACGAAAATGGTGGGCCCTGGGCGCTCTGGGCCTGGCCGGCCTGGCGGTCGGCGTGGACGGCACCGTGCTCAGCGTGGCGCTGCCCACGCTGGCTAAGGCGCTGCACGCGTCGGAGTCCGACCTGCAGTGGTTCTCGTCGGGATACTTCCTGGTCCTGGCCGCGGCGATGCTCCCGGCCGGGCTGCTGGGTGACCGCTACGGGCGCAAGAAGGTCCTGCTCATCTCCCTGGCGCTGTTCGGGATCGGGTCGGCGGCGTGCGCGTACTCGACGTCGGTGGCGGAGTTCATGGCGGCCCGGGTGCTGATCGGGCTCGGCGGCGCAGGGATAATCGTCATGGCGTTCTCCGTCCTCACGGTGCTGTTCGGCAAGGCGGAGCGGCCGAAGGCCGTGGGGGTGATGGCGGGGGTCACCTTCGTGGCCTTCCCGATCGGCCCGATCCTGGGCGGCTGGCTGCTCAGCAGCTACTGGTGGGGCTGGGTGTTCCTGATCAACGTGCCGGTCGTCGTGGTCGGCCTGGCGGCCGTCATCGCCCTGGTGCCGGAGTCCCGCGCCTCACAGCGCCCGGGCCTGGACCTGGCGGGGGTGGCGGCCTCGGCGGCCGGGCTGGTGGCGCTGACCTACGGCCTGATCGAGGCCGGCCAGGACGGCTGGAGCGATGCCGGTGCCCTGGCCCTGATGGTCGCCGGAGTGGCGTTGCTGGCCGGCTTCTTGGGCTGGGAACGCCGGCTGACCCGCCGGCCGGGCGGTCAGCCGCTGCTCGATCTGAGCCTGTTCGGCTCGGCGTCGTTCACCTGGGGCGTGATCCTGGCGGTGCTGCCGATCATGGCGATGCTCGGCATCTTGTTCACCATGCCGCAGTACTTCCAGGGCGTGCTCGGCACGAACGCCATGGGCTCGGGCCTGAGGCTGCTGCCCCTGGTCGCCGGGCTCATCGCCGGAGCCGTTCCCGCGGCCCGCGTCGTCCGCCTGGTCGGCGCCAAGGTGGCCGTGACCGCCGGGTTCGTCCTGCTCGCGGCCGGGCTGTTCACCGCAGCTATGACCAGTGCCAGCTCGGGCGGCCTGTTCGTGGCGGCGTGGATGGCCGTCGCCGGGCTGGGGACGGGCATCGCGATGGCCACCGCCATGTCCGCCGCGCTGGTCGAGTTGTCGGCGGACAAAAGCGGCGTCGGCTCGGCGGTGCTGCAGGCGGTCAACAAGACCGGGGGCCCGCTCGGCATCGCCATCCTCGGCAGCGTGCTGAGCGCCGGCTATCTTGCCCGGCTGCACCTGCCGGGACTGCCGCCGGCCGCCGCCGCGGCCGTCCGCCAAAGCGTCTTCGGCGGCGTGGCAGTCGCCCAGAAGCTCCACTCGGCGGCGCTGCTCGCGTCCGTGCAGGCGGCCTTCGTGCACGGCATGGACATGGCCCTTCTGGTGTCTGCCGGCATCGCCCTGGCAGGCGTCGTCCTCACCCTGGTCTTCCTGCCGGCGTCGAATGCCCCGAAGACGACAGTGCAGCCGGTCATGGACACAGACGGTGAGGCTGCCGGAAAACAGCCAGCAATCACCGGTTCAAGGCTGCGTGAACGCACAATGGCGACGACCCGGGCGGCGATGCAAGGCTTTGCGGCCAAGCCAAGATCGTGCTGCCGGACCAGCTTCGCGAAAAAATGACGAGAGCATCTCCCCGCCGAAGCCATGGTTCCGATGACGTCTGGCAGCAGCCCCGCAGGCGGGCCGGGCGAACCCGCCATCAGTGACCAGATGCTGCGCGCGCTGTCCCACCTTGACCGGGCCGGCCTCCTGCGCCGCGTCCAGATGCTGACTGCGTCAGAGTTCAGTATCAGTCAGCGCAGGCTGACCGCCAGGCGCTGGTTCATCCGTTCCTGGCTGCTTGCCGTCTGGTCCTGATTCCCTGGACAATCGGGCTTGCCTGGGTGCGGGGTCATTGCGGATCGCCGGTCGGGTTCAACACACCCTCTTGACGGATCTCTGTGGAACTGCTGACAGGTACTTCGGGGTGCCTCAGCTTTCGTTGAAGTGCCATTTGGCCGGCTGTAGCCTTGTTTCTGACACGACGGGCAGTCCCGTAGCCGTGTTGGACTCTGCTGGGACCATTGGCAGCCTCCGGGAGCGTTGCTCCGGACCTTGGTAGCGCTGGCTTGGCAGATTGATCCACCAGACGCCTGGTTTCGGGCAGGACGACCGCTCACCGTCTGTCGTCCCGTAACGGACCTGCGCCTCCTCAGCTACGGGAGCGCCATGACATCGACCATCTCGACCAAACCAGCATCGTCGGCTTGGGCGATTTTCAACGACCAGTCCTTCTCCTTCGAGACGCTCCGGGCCCTCGGCTACGCCCCATACGGGGGCGCCGACATCGGCGAAGTCACCAGCACGGCGGCCCGGATCCCCGACGGCGACTTGACCGCCTGGTACGCGCAGTGGCGGGCGCTCGCCGAACGGATTCACGCCGACGCCGATCGCAGCGCCGCCGAAGGGCACCCCGTCAGCGCCCGCGAGTCCTACCTGCGAGCGAGCAACTACTACCGGCTGTGCGAGTTCTACCTGCGTGTTGACTCATCGAATGACCCCGAAGTCCGCGAAGTGGGCCAGCTCTCCGTCGACAGCTTCGCCCGCGCTGCGCAGCTGATGAACCCCGCGCCGCAGCGGGTGAGCTTCCCCTATGAGGACACCACGCTGCCCGGATGGTGGATCCCGGCCGATCTCGGGACGGCTCATCCCACCGGCGGTGACCCAGACGGTCACCGGCCCACGCTCTTGTACCACGGTGGCTTCGACAGCACCGAGGAGGAGCTGTACTTCACCGGCGGCGCGGCCGCCGCCCGGCGCGGCTACCACGTGCTCGCCTTTGCCGGCCCCGGACAAGGCAGCGCCCTTCGTGACCAAAAGCTGCTGTTCCGCCCGGACTGGGACGCCGTGGTCACCCCTGCCGTCGACTGGCTCCTGGCGCGCCCGGACGTGGACCCCGATCGCATTGCGCTCATGGGGATGAGCCTCGGCGGCCTACTCGCGCCCCGGGCCGCCGCCACCGAGCACCGCGTGGCCGCTCTGATCGCATACGACGGCCTCTACTCGTTCGCCGACATGGTGCACCGCCTGGTCGGGCCCGAGATCATGAAGCTCATCGGCGACGGCCTCGTCACAAGCGACACGAAGGCAAACGCCCTCATCAAGGAGATCATAAGCTCCAGAACCAATACTTTCGGCCCGGCGCTCCCGTGGGGTATGTGGGTCTTCGGAGAAGACAGCCCCGCGGCTGCCCTCCGCGCCTTCGCCCCCTACACCCTCGAAGGCTACGCGCCACTGGTCACCTGTCCCACGCTCGTCCTCGACGGCGAGAATGACCCCTGCGACTCGTCCCGGCTCTACGAGGCTCTGCGCTGCCAGAAGACCTATCACCTGTTCCCCGCGGCAGAAGGCGGCGGCGAGCACTGCCAACCGGGGGCGGTGTCCAGGCTGCACCAAGTGGTCTTCGACTGGCTTGACACCGTCCTCGACACGGTCACCACCGTTAGCTGACCAACGGTGCAAAGCTCGCTCACGTCGAGCTCTATCGACTCAGGGAGCGTCATGCAACCAGTCCTGTTCGCCGATGATCCGCAATTTTGGTTCGAGACCCTGCGCACCATGGGCCACGCCGCCTATGGCGGGGCCGACATCGGCGAGGTCCTCACGACGGCACAGAACATCGTCGCGGGGGACTATGACAGCTGGCACGACCAGTGGCTGGCCATCGCCGGCAAGATCGCCGCCGAGGCGGAGACCCAGCTGGCTGCCGGGCATCGCACCAGTGCCCGGGACGGGCTGATGCGAGCCAGCATCTACTACCACAATGCCGGGTTCTTCCTGCATGGCGACCCCGCTGATCCGCGCATCGACCACGCCTATCAACGCTCCACGCAGTGCTTCCACACCGCCGCAGCGCTGTTCGTCCCAACCATCGAGGTGGTGGAGATTCCCTACGAGGACACCGTGCTGCACGGCTACTTCTATCGTGCCGCTAACGGCGGAGGCGACGGCACGGCGCGCCCGGTCATGGTCCTGCATAACGGCTTCGACGGCACCGCCGAGGAGATGCACTCCAACGGCGCCGCAGCAGGATCTGAACGCGGCTACCACGTTCTCACCTTCGACGGGCCGGGCCAACCCGCCGCTCGCCACCTCGACGGCCTCGTCTTCCGACCTGACTGGGAGAACGTCGTCACCCCCGTGCTGGACTGGGTCATGGCCCGCCCCGAGGTCGACGAGTCTCGCGTCGGACTGCTCGGCTTGAGCATGGGGGGCCTGCTTGCCCCTCGCGCTGCCGCCTTCGAGCACCGCCTCGCCGCCTGCGTCGCCGTCGATGGTATCTACGAGCTCGGAGCCACCGTCCTGAGTCACTTTCCGGGCAGCCGGGCCGAAGTCGAGGCCGCTTTGCGGGCCGAACGCGCTCCCGAAGTCGACGCCGCGATGGAGAACCTCATGGCGAATGACCCGACGGTGCGCTGGGCTATCACCAACGGTATGTACGTCATGGGCGTGGACTCACCGCGCGCCTTTGCCGCCTGCTATCTCGACTACACCCTCGCCGGCGGCATTGCCGAACAGATCACCTGCCCGACCCTGGTGTGCGAAGGCGAGTCGGATATGTTCTGGCCGGGCCAGCCCCAGGAACTGTTCGACCACCTGACCTGCCCGAAGACCCTGCTGCGGTTCACCAACGCCGAGGGCGCAGGCGCCCACTGTCAATTCGGGGCTCAGCGCCTGGCCCACGCCCGGATCTACGACTGGCTCGACGACACAATGGCGATCAGGGACTGACCAGGTAGGGATCCCGCGTGGCGGTGAAACCGAAGCCGCGCATCGCCGGGGTGTCGGTGACCGGCAGCGAGCGGGCCGGGGCGGCCGTGGCCGGGCAGAACTTGAAGAAGGTTGTGCTGGAGCTGGGTGGCTCGGATCCGTTCATTGTGCTGGACGGTGCCGACCTGGCGAAAGTGGCCAGGACGGCGGCAGCAGCCAGGATGGAGAACGGCGGCCAGGCCTGCAATGCATCCAAGCGGATGATCGTAGCCGACGCCATCTACGACGACTTCATGCGCGAGTTCACCGCCGCGATGTCCAGCTACGTGACCGGGGATCCGGCCGACCCGGCGACGAGCTACGGGCCGCCGTCCTCGGAGCAGGCGGCGCGCAACCTGATGGCCCAGATCCACGACGCGGTCAGCAAGGGCGCAACCGTCCACCTCAGAGGGCACCGCATCGACGGGCCGGGCGCATTCGTGGAGGCGACCGTGCTGTCCGGCGTGACCCCCGACATCCGCGCCTACCGCGAGGAGCTGTTCGGCCCGGCCGCCGTGGTCTACCAGGTGGCCGACGCCGATGAAGCGGTAGAGCTGGCCAACAGCAGCGCGTTCGGGCTCGGCGGAGCCGTCTTCTACAGCGACGAGAAGCTGGCCGTGGAGGTCGCCGACCGGCTCGACGTCGGGATGGCCTGGGTCAACACTGCCGAACTCGGCGGCCCGCAGCTACCTTTTGGCGGCACCAAGCGATCCGGTGTCGGCCGCGAGCTCGGCCCGCTTGGCATCGACGAGTTCGTCAACAAGAAGCTCATCCACACACCGCCCACCGCGCAGTGATCGTCGCCGTGACCGCAGCCTCAGACGGGCTGCTGCCACGGCGGCGCTGACCAGCGGAACCTTCAGGCGCAAGCACGCTCGCCGTTGCGCTCCGGCCGCACATCGAAGCGAGTGCCACCGAGGGCCACAACGCGCGGGACACTGATCCCCCGCGAGCCTCGGACTATGCCGGGGCTGCGCCCAGATCACCCAGATATTGACGTCATAGCGCAGCTCCGCCAAGCAACAGAAACCGCGCATAGCGGCGGGTCGGTGCGCGGTTATCACGCCGACTCTCCTGTCGTTAGGCCAGCCGGGCGAGCCCATTTAAGGGCCACTGTGCACGCCGACGCGCTGTATGTTTATGCGTTGCCGACCGCACCGAAGACTTCCTCTTCTGCCGCGCAGAGCATTCTGAGAAGCTTCGTTGTCACCATGCTTCTGTGGCATCGGCGAGCCGGGCGGCGATCTGCTCGACCGCGTCGAGCGTGCCCTCGGCCACGGCCATAACCAGGTCATAGGCTTCATCGTTGGTCAGGGTCAGGCGCCGGCCGTTAACACCGTAGAAAGCGATGATCCCAGCCAGGCCCAGTCGCTTATTGCCGTCGACCAGGGCGTGATTGCGGGTCAGCGAATGCAGCAGCGCCGCGGCCTTGGCGTCAAGGTCCGGGTACGCGTCGCGGCCGAATGCCGTTGCCTGCGGCCGCGCCAGCGCTGACTCCAGAAGCCCGATGTCCCGCGCATGCGGCTCGCCGCCCAGGGTCCGCTGCGCCACGTGCAGTAACTCCGGCAGCGTCAGGTAGATCACTGCCCGAGCCGCTCCAGCGCCTCGGCGTACCGGGGCAGCTCCTGGTCCAGGACCCGGTCGAGCAGCTCGGCGCGGCTGTGACCCTCGACGTACTCACGGATCGCCTGCCGCGCCACTTCCTGCATCGGCCTGCCCTCCAGCTCGGCCCGCCGCCGCAGCGACCGCGCCTCGTCATCGGTGAGCCGCAAGGTCATCGCCATAACCTAATGGTATCACGACTGATACCACCCCCCGAAGATCGCACTCTCCGGCCTTTCCCCGAGCGCGCCGATCGATTACGAGCGACGCACTAACCGGTGCTCGGCAGTGGCCTTCGCCGGGCAGAACAACCATTCCGTGCGTTCGCGGCCCTGAGGTGTTCGCTCGCCGGGCCGGACGGCGGTGCGCGCAGGGCACGCTCCTGCGGTATGGGACCACGCTGGCGGCCCGCAGCGCGGGCAAATGGGGTGGCGGGCTGACGAATCCCCATAAACATCGCGGTCGGCGCAGGCCTCAGGCGCTGGGGACCCGTCCCATTATCCAGCCGAATTCGGAGGCGATCCGGACGCCGAGACCTTCGGTGTAGAGCGGGCGGAAGGCATCGCTGATCGCCTCGGCGAACCGGTCGTAGCCAACCGCCTCCAGGGCCGGCCAGGACGGGCCGCCGGAGGCGAGCGCCCGGGCCGCAAGGTCTAGGTCAGGCCACTCGTTGACGACCTGCGCTGTTCCCCGGTCAACGAACTCCAGGCCCGTGTCGGCGAGCATCTGCTCGGCCACGCCGGGCCGCCCGGTGTCACCCTGATTGAGGGTGGCATCGACGTGGCTGGGCGGCGACAGCTCCAGCAGCGTTGCGAAGAACGGCAGCAGGCCAAGCCGCTTGGGCGATCCCCAGAAGCTGAACCCGACCAGGCCGCCCGGCCGCACCACCCGGCAGGCCTCGCGCAGCGCGTCCTCGCATCCCTTCCAGATCCCGTTGAAACTCATCGCCACGTCGAACTGGTCATCTTCGAACGGCAGCGCGAACATGTCGCCGACCCGGAAGTCCGCGCCAGGTGTGCGCGCCCGGGCGATCGCGATCAGCGCCTCAGAGGCATCCAGCCCGGCGACCTCGGCCCCGCGGCCTGCCGCGACGCTCGCCGCGTACCCGGAACCGCAAGCGATGTCGAGCAACCGCGTCCCCGGGCCCACGCCAGCCCGGTCAAACAGCGCGTCGTTGGCCCGCCGCGCATAAGGCTCGACCAGATACGCCCAGTCCCTGGCCCGCGCGCCCCAGGCCCGGCCCGATTCGGTCCACCCCATGGCCCTCGCCCCCGCTGCACGGATCCGCCTTGTTAGCCATTTTGGCCCTCACAGTGTGCTCCCGAAGTCACCACCTGTGAACCCGTCGGCTCCGTCATGCTCGAGCGAGCCTGGTTAGCCGCCGGGAGACGGACAGCGCGAAGAACCAGCCCGGCGATCTCGGAGCCTAGCGTGCCGGCTCGTCGACGTGACAGAACAGCTGTTCGGTGCATCGCGTGCGACCGCACCGACTGGCCGGCGACCGACGGCCAGATCGGCGGGTCCTTATGCGGTGGGTTAGGGCCGTATGTCGATCACAGAGAGTCAGCAAAGGCAGATGACCTTCGGATTGGGCACGCGCAGAATGGCCAGTTCGGCCGGGCGGTCGACAGCCGGTGCTCTATCTAGGTAGAGTTCGTTGCCGTGGCTGGGGGTTCCGGGTTCTCGGTGCAGACGCTGTCGGTTCTCGCGGTGCTGTGCGCGGAACCGGCGGGGTGGCGGCATGGGTATGGGATCGCCAGGGACACCGGGCTGAAGTCGGGCAGCCTGTACCCGATCTTGATCCGGCTGGCCGACCGCGGCCTGGTCGAGGCGCGCTGGGAGGAGGAGCAGCCGGCCGGGCGGCCACGACGGCACCTGTACCGGCTGACCCCCGACGGCCTGGCCCAGGCGGAGGCCGCGCTGGCCGAACAGGCACCGCCGCCGCATCGCAGCGCGACCGTAGCGGGCAGGCGCCGGGCGGCGTCGGAGGGGGCGTGATGGACCGGTTCACCGGGGCGCTGGCCGGGCTGCTGGGGCGCTCGGCCGGGCTGCTTCCGGCGGCCCGCCGCGAATGGGCGGAGGCCGTGCTGGCCGAGGCGGGTGAGATTCCGGCCGGGGCGGGGCGGGTGGCCTGGCTGTGCGGGGGGCTGTGGCTAGTGGCGCGGGAGGTCGGGATGGGCAGGGTCATACGCGCGCTGGCGTTCGCCGCCGGGGCGGTGGCATTGGTGCGGATCGGCTGGCCGGGCGCGTCATCGAACTCCGCTACCCCGCTCAACCGGGTGTACGTGACCGGCACCGTGGTGCTGCTGGCCGTGCTGCCGTGGGTGGTTCGCCGTTACTTCGGGCCGGTGCGCGGCGGCTGGGGACCGCGGGCGGCGCGGGTGGGCGGGTATGCGCTGGTGCTCGTGCTGATCGCCGCCAAGGCCGTGAAGGACCGCTACGGCAGCAAGCTCGGCACCTACTTCGTGATCGTTCCCGGCGAGTGGGTTCTTGAGATCGTGCTGCTGCTGGTCATCGCCGGCTACCTGGCCGGGCTGCTCATCCTGACCTCCCAGCGCATCCGGCTCACCCGCTCGGGCCTGCCGATCGGCATCGGGGTCGGCGCGGTCACCGCCGGTGTGCTGTACGCGCTCGCACCCCTCGGCGTAGGCTTCATACTCTTCTTCCCCCTAGACCCCGAAAGCTCGCTGGGCAGCTTGTGGGGGCTGGTCTCGCTGGCGCTACCCCTGGCGACGGGCTTCCTGGTAGCGCGATTGTCCGCCCGGGACACGCGACCAGGCGTCCTGAGCCCTGCCCGGCAGGGCTGCCTGGCCGCGAGCTGCGCCACGGCGACGGCTGCCCTGCTGCTGGCGGTGCTCACCTCGGTCACGATCGCGCTGTTCCCGCACCACGTGTCGCTCCAAAACCCCCCGCCGCCGTCGGGCGGTGGGTGCGAAACCTGCGACCCGAACAACACCGTGATCCCGCCGGGCCTGCGGCACGAGTACTGGGTGGAAATCAGCGTCGGCCAGGCGGGCATGGCTGCGTATATCGCTGTCCTCCTCGCACCGTTCCTCGGCGCCGGGCTCGGCGCCCTCGGCGGGGGACTCGCCAGCAGATCGCCCGGCACCAGGGGCCGTGGCGGCGGCCCGCCCGCCGCTTCACCGCCCGCACTGTCTCAGCCACCCGGCCGCCTCAGGGCCTCCGACGCCGACCGCGAGCAGGTGATCGGTGTGCTCAAGGCCGCGTTCGTCCAGGGCCGGCTAACCAAGGACGAGCTAGACGCGCGAGCCGGCCACGCGCTCACCGCCCCGACCCGCGCCGACCTGGCCCCGCTGACCGCCGACCTCCACCAGCACCCCCGTCCCGGCTGACCAGCCATTAGCTGCCGCGCAGATCAACCCGTTCGGGGGCGATAACGCTGCATGGGGCGCGAGCAGCGTAGCTCGCACCAACCCTCCCGTGGCGGTGCCGGCGGACGAGCGCGGCGTCGGCGTCGTGCTAGCCGGCCGGGTCAGCATGAAACAGGTAAATCTCGTTCCGCTGCGCGCTCTCGACGTCCTCGAAAGCGAGCCTGCCGAGCAGTCGTTCGAAGTCAGCTATCTCGGTGCTCCGCTGCGCATCGGCTATCACTCGTGCTTGCACGGCACCGACGGGGGCGCCGTCAGCCCTGCGCCGGATCGCGGCAGGGATCCAGGTCATCACGCGGCTTTGCAATCCGGCCAGCGCGGGGTCCTGGGCTGACAAGTAGAACCGTGATTCGCCGGGATCGCCGCGACGGCCGGCCAGGCCTTGCAACCAGCAATCGGATCTCCGGGACCGGCTCCGGCCTGCTACCAGGACCGCCAGGCCTTGTCGAGGCTCCGTGCCGTCATCAGCAGACTGAGCTGCCTCTACCGCGATGTCGTAGCCACGCGGCACCCGCGGTCCCAGCACCGTCACGGCACCGGCCCGGCCCGCCGCACCGAACGCGCTGGCAGCCTCCTGGCCGCCCCCGGTCAGCAGTACGGGCTGCCTGACACCGGATTTCTTGAGCATCTGGGTGACAAGCCAGGCGTCGTCATCGGACTGGACGCCAACGACGACCGGCTGGCCGGCCTGATGGCGTGCCACGGCATCGGCCGCCAGCGCGGCCAGCCGGGCGCTGGCCTGATCGAAGAGCACATCAGGATGATCAACGCGGCTTGTGACGTCATCAGCCAGCGATGGCACCTTCACCCGGTACAGATGCTCCAGCTGGCCGGCGGCGCGAGCCGCTTCGCCGGACAGCCCTGCTAGCCGCTCGTACAGCCGGAAGTAGTCGCATGCCGTTATCCGCGCTAGCAGCACCAGCTCAGCCGAAATGGGCAGGCCCTCGCGCGCCTCGATCGCCTGCAGGACACCGCTTCTCAGCCGCGGGTTCTCCGCCAGCCTGCCGTCCGGGGCGGGGGAAACAATGATCCGCCCCTGCCTAACGGCATAGGCAGCGCCGCGGCGATACCAGTGCCATGCGCGCACCGCGTCCTCCAGGTACCGGCGATTCAGCGCTGCGCCAATGCCGATAAGCGGCTCAGCCTGAAGCAATGCCGCCGCGCGGTGCAACCCCGACGATGACCACGAAACATGGCCTGTGGCGTCATCGATGTCGTAGTCCGCGGGCCGGTTAAGCTCCGCCGCGGTCACTGCTAGCCTCCCGATGCGCTCTGCGTCCGGTTGCATCGGCGCGCGGATGACTAGCGGGTCACCGGCGTAATCGATCAGGACGGCGTCTACCTGATCGACAATGGCGAGCCGCGGCGCCCACCGGACAAGCTCGCGGCGATCCTGCGCCAGATGATTCCCCAGATAGTGATAAGCCATCTGCAGGTAGCTGCCGTAGGCCACCTCAGCGTCAAAGGCGCGCTGATGGTCTTCCAGCGCGGCAGCGTCCGGCGGTACCAGCGAGCTTGTCACCCCGAGCAGGGCAAAGATGTTCTTGGTCTGCTGAAAGCTTCGTGCAGCTAGATGCTCGTCAGCGGCGACCACATGCACGCCCGCACCAGATACTGCTGACACGAACGCCGGCAGAACGGAAATAACAGCGTTAGCTCCGTCATCGGCCAGTTCAACGGCATGACCCTCGGACATGGCAGCACCCGCCGCCAAGTGCCGCTCCGCGCAGGCAAAACCTGTCGCGCGCCGCGCCGCCTCGGCAGCCGCGGCCAGCGCCTCCGCCATCGTCAGCTCCCGGGCCCGCCCTTCCGCCCACCGCTCGCTGAGCGCGATCCGCGCGCCGCTCAGCTCGGCATCGCTTCTCATGCCCAGCGGCTCGCCCAGATCGAGCGCCATGCGCCCAACCGTCGCCCAGCGCGTGCGGTCGCCGGCGCTCCCCACAGGCAGTCACCCCTCCTGGCGCGCACCGTCCGGCAGTGCTGATGCCGAGCGCCAACCATGGGTGCATGAGCTGCTGGCGACCGGGCACTAGCTAGCGGCCCCCCAGAACTCGATGATCAGCTGCACGGGGCCGGTGACGGTGAGGTCATGCCTGATCTCCGGCGGGATCGGCTGCGACGAGCCAGCGGTCAGTAGCACCTCCAGGGGCGGCCTTACTTCCAGGCGGAAGCCCGCCGCGCCGCTGGTTACCCGGAGCAGTCCCCACACGGCGGCCGCCGTCCGATGCGATCGTCGCAGGCCCGCGGGCAGTGTCTCCTCGCTGAACGGCCCCACGGCGCCGATCAGAACCAGGCCTCCCGGCATCTCGGCCCGGTCGCACGGCGCGCACCCGATCTTCATGCCCGTGCGCGCCTGGCGCCCGGCGGCCTCGATCACCCACGGGCGGCTCTGGAACGGCGGCTCGTGCCGCATATGCCGGGTGTGCAGGCAGGACAGCTCAGCGACCCAGTCGCCCTCCTCATCCTGGTGAAATCCGGTGATCACCCGGACGGTCCCGGTCGCCGCGCCGCTGGCGCCGCCTGCCTTCCGGCCAGCGCCACGGGCCTGGCTCCCGGCCGGGCCGGCCGGTGCATCGTCTCCGCCGGCCAGCGGCCCGTGGTCCGTCACTTGCGATCCGACTCCCTCACTGCGCTGCGAGCCCGGCTGCCGGCACGTCGCGGACCTCATTAAATCGTGGAACGACAAAAAGGCGCCAGCAGCGTAGCCTGGCAGGCAGGGCGCGGGCGGTCATCCGCCCGTACTGGCAGGAGGGCTGCGGCGCAGCGATGAACCAGGCCCCAGATCACCTCCCCGGCAGGCTGGCGGATGCGGACAGGCCCGGCGACCCGGCGTGCTGGCTGAGGCGCGTGTGCCCGCAGTGCGGCGCGCTCGCGGACACCGACCCCCCCACTACCTGCCCACGGTGCCATGCCGAGATGCCAGGCGACTGATCGTCCCGGTGTCAGCTTTGGTGATCGCGCCTTCGACCGAAGCGACCTGACCGCTGCCCGGCTCGCGGCACCCGCCTACGGTCGGCCCGGCTCGCGGCACCCGCCTACGGTCGGCCCGGCTCGCGGCACCCGCCTACGGTCGGCCCGGCTCGCGGCACCCGCCTACGGTCGGCCTGGCTCGCGCCACGCCTGCTCAGGGAGAAGCGCGTCAGCATGACTGAGGACGCGGACCTGGCGGTTGGCGCCGGCCACCCGGGCGGTCGAGGGAACCCGTGCCCGCCTACGCCTGCTGCCCCGTGTGAGCGCGGAGCGCGAGCCAGGCGACGAAGCGGTCCTCGGATTTGGCCATGGACAGGCCGGTGAGCTGCTCGACTCGCTGGATGCGGTGCCGCAGCGTGTGCCGGTGCACGTTGAGCTGGGCCGCTGCGGCCTCCCAGTTACCGTTCTCGGCCAGGAATACCTGCAGCGATCTGAGCAGGTGCTCGCCTGGCTGCCGTGCGTCCAGCAGCGGCTGAAGCGGCTGGATGAATGCGATGATCGCGGCGCCGCGGTCCAGCAGGAAACGACTGGTGGGAAGCTCGCCGAACCGCGCAACCGCCATACTGTCGGCAACGGCCACGGACAGGGCCAGGTCGGCTTGTGAATGGCTCGTCGCCAGCTGGCTGACGGGCTGCGGCAGGCCAAGCCCGCAGCGCGCAGGCACGCTCTCGTGGCGCACCGCCCGCGCGACACGCTCGGCCCACGCGTCGGCAGATTCGGCGGACAGCACCACGATGACGGCTGAATCCTGCTCGCTGAGCACGGGGGGTATGCCGACGTCGCTCGCCCAGCGCAGGGCGATGTCGCCGAGCAGCAGCGCCCGCGATCGGGAGCGAAGCTTCCCGACCACGAGCGGCTCGGTCGTCAGGCCCCAGCGCCGGCCAATCGTGCGGGCGAGCACCTCGTCGCCGGACAGCAGCACGTCGACTACGTCGCGGCGGGCGAGGTCGGAAAGGTCGTCTCCGGCATTCGGATGGAGCACAAGGTCAATGAGCGCGGCGGCATGTGTCCCGAGCTGGCGGGCCAGGCTGATGGTGTCCGGCCGGGCCGAGACCACGAGCAGCGCCTTCGGCGCGTCGGCGGCCCCGACGGGGTGGGCTGCAAGACCCGGATGGCGGATGCGGCGGGTCTGCCGGAACGCGATTGCGCGCGCGTCGTCCAGATGCACCCGGGCAGCTCCGACCGACGCTCGCACCCGCCCGAGCCGGTCCAGCAGGACGGCCCAGCCGCTGACACGCTCGGCCAGGACCGTGACGATTCCTTCCGGGCCGCCCAGCCGGGCGGCGCTGGTCAGGGCAGCAATGCCGCTTGCGAGCTGACGTGACTCGGCCGCGTCGATGCGCATCAGGCCCGCGGTGACCCGGACGGCGATCTCGTCCAGGGGCAGCTGCGGCGGCACCTCAGCCACCGTCAGGCCCGCTCCCTCTGCCGCGTCGAGTAAGCCTGCCGGGATCCGCCGGTGGGCCGGGCCGACCCCGAAGCCTATCCCCGCCACGCCGACCGCGGCCAGCTCCTGCACGTACCGGCGCTGGGCGTGCTCATCCGCAGGGTCGAGAGCGGTCCCCGAGGTCAGCACCAGCTCGCCGCCGATCAGCCAGGGCACGGTGCCGGCCGACTCTGACAGGTAAGCCCACCGGACCGGACGGTCAGCCCCACGGGCTCCGGCGCGGA